>Ga0302155_10002649_pt1 | contig 11948 bp, 9 predicted proteins | sample I_Bog_N3_1_FD_193508 | JGI IMG/M metagenome (GOLD analysis project Ga0302155, IMG submission 193508) | Peat permafrost microbial communities from Stordalen Mire near Abisko, Sweden - I_Bog_N3_1 | ecosystem: Environmental > Terrestrial > Soil > Wetlands > Peat | place: Sweden: Abisko, Stordalen...
TGGCGGGCCGTATTTTGACAATGCATGAAATTGATTCGTTTTATTGGGAAATCGATCGCCATAGCTTGGCGACCATCGGGAAATTCGATTTCGACGGCAATTTCAGCTCCATGATTACCGCACACTCCCATGTCGATTCTCATACCAACGAGACGCTCTTCTATGCTGTTGAGAATGACCCCAACTTTATCGAATGCTTTGCCGTCGACGCTGCAGGGAAAGTGGCCTCACGTCATCGCACTGCCCTGCCCTTCGCTCCCTTCATTCATGATTTCATTTTCTCTGAAAATTATTACATCTTCTTTTTCGGCCCGATCCGCAACCGTGCCCGCGCTCCCGAGCTTGTTCCGCTTGGCTTAAGTTCAGCCAGCCTTGATGACCAGTCTCCCGGTCGCGTGCTGCTGATGCACCGCACTTCAGGCGAGTGCCGCTGGCTGGAGACCGAACCCTTTACCGTGGGGCATTATATGAATGCCTACGAAGACGGCAACTGCATCATCGTTGATGCTTCTGTTACGCCCACACTGTTTCGCTCGGCCGACATCAGCGTTCCGGATTTCTTCCCGTTCCCGTTGGTCGATGAGGCATCACCTTTCGGTCCGCCTGAATTGCGCCGCATCACTATCGATCTGTCTGCCGATACAGTGAGCTATCGGCGCATCGGCGACTTCGATGCCGAATTCGTCCGCACCAACGAAGCCATCATGGGTCGCCCTCACCGTTATGGCTACATGGCAGGGATCCATAATCCCGGTCCCGACACGCGCGGCTTCAACTGCATCATCAAGCATGACTATCACACCAATCACAGCAGTTTCCAGCACCTGCCGAATGGCTACGACCTCGTGGTTGGAGAGCCGGTCTTCGTACCAAAACATGGCGCCACGGCAGAAGACGATGGCTGGATCATGGCGGTATGGTGGGACCCGCGCCGCGCCGCCAGCGAAATGGTGATTCTTGCCGCCAATGATCTCGACGGTAATCCCGTGGCGAGAATACAACTAGATCATCATGTGCCTCCGGGCTTTCACGGCAACTGGATTGCAGATCTATAAACCGTCAGCAACTCCCGGCAACCGCCGTTCCCTCTTGAAAGTGAGATACATCATGACTCAGCCCCCTCCAGATTGGACCAATTTCAATGGTCAATATATTGACGGAAAATGGCGTGCAGGCAGCAGCGGCAAGATGCTTGCGGACTGTAATCCTTACGATGGCAGCCTGCTGACGGAAATTTCTCTGGCGACGCAAGAGGACCTGAATACCGCCTATACTGCGGCAAAAAATGCGCAGAAAATCTGGGCCACCAGCCTGGCTTGCGAACGTGCGGAGATCTTCTACCGAGCCGCGCAGATCATGGACGAACGCCATGCGGAAATTGTGAATTGGCTCATCCGCGAATCCGGCAGTACGCGCGGTAAAGCAGAAATCGAATGGGCCGCTACCCGGGCTGGCATGCTAGCGGCGGCAACCATGCCCCATCGGATGGCGGGACGCATTCTCCCGATCGATATCCCGGGACGGGAAAGCCGCGTGTATCGTCAACCACTCGGCGTGGTCGGCGTGATTAGTCCCTGGAACTGGCCGATGCTGCTGTCGCACCGTTCGCTGGCGCCAGCATTGGCACTCGGCAATGCGGTCGTTGTCAAACCTGCCGACGACACGCCGGTCACAGGAGGACTGCTGCTGGCAAAAATCTATGAAGCCGCAGGCCTTCCTCCCGGTCTGCTCAATATCGTCATCGGCGAGGTCGCTGATATTGGCGATGCTTTCGTGCTACATCCAACACCGAAATTTATTTCATTTACAGGCTCCACCCGAGTAGGACGCCGTATCGGCGAACTGGCCGTGAAAGGCGTCAATCTCAAACGCGTTGGCCTGGAACTAGGCGGCAATGCGCCCTGCGTTGTACTCGACGACGCCGATCTGGAACAGGCAGTCAACGGCGCCGTGCTGGGCCGCTTTTTACATCAGGGACAAATCTGCATGAGCACCAACCGCATCATTGTCGATGCCAAGATCTACAGTCAGTTCGTCGAAGCTTTCGTTGAACGTGTGAAGACACTGCCGTTTGGCGACCCCAACGATGCCAACACGCTGATTGGTCCACTTATCAACCGGCGCCAATTACACGGCGCAATGGAACGTATCCAAGCTGCACAGACCGCAGGCATTCCCCTGATTCTGGGCGCCAATGCAACGGGGCAGGTATTGCCACCTCATGTTTTCATTGATGTTCCCAATGAGTCCGCATTGGCGCAAACAGAACAATTTTCCCCGATAGCCTCTATCATCAAAGCGAAAGATGAAGCCGACGCCTTGAGACTGGCCAACGATACCGAGTTTGGACTCTCCAGTTCGGTCTTCACACGCGATGAAGCTCGTGGTCTGCGTTTCGCCCAGCAGATCGATGCCGGCATGACACATATCAACGCCATGTCAGTATGTGATGATCCCAATAACATGTTTGGTGGAGAAAAAAATAGCGGCCTTGGTCGTTTCAACAGCGACTGGATCATCGCCGAAATGACTTCAGATCATTGGATAACGATACAACGCTAGTCTATTTTTCATTTGGCGCAGACACCGTTTGAAATGAGGCCTGCGCCGACTCGGCTTACCCGGCCACTGGCGTTTACAAAAACGATGTCCGACATCAGCGAAGACAGCATTTTTGTTGAAATTTCGGCACACCCTGGCGAACAATTTAATACCTTTGGCTTTGTCAAAAATAAAAACGGAAAAATGCCATGCTTTGGAATCGATGGAAGGTAACAACACGTTTGTATGGTGTCATCGCCAGTATTTTCTTCATTGTTTTGATATCGCTGGGACAGAGCTATTGGCAAAACATACAATCTGAAACAGCGACACGCGCAGCATTGCAAATCGAACTTGCCAAGACCCAGGAAGTTGCGCAATGGCAGCTTTTGGCCAGTACAACGACGCCTCAAATACAGGCCTTGAACCGCAGCCAGGATCCTGCCATTGGTATGCTCTTTGGGCCAGGAATCGCGACTCGCATCGTAGAGATTGGTAAACGCGAAAAATCCGTGCGCCAGTGGGCCGATTCGGAACAGGAAAAAGCCTGGTTTACCAATCTGGATAACTTGTCCAAACAAATCTTGTCTGCGCTTGCAGATATCTCGCAAGCCCGCTCCACCCATAATGACACCGTTGCCATACAAATCTTCGAACAGCGCTTCATGCCTGCAACCAAGGATTACGATGCAGCATTGGATAAGTTCGCGGCAATTCGCAAAAAGATATTTCAGGACAACATGGAAACACTGCATACGCAAAATCGGCATGGTTGGTGGATTGGCGTTGCCCTCGTATTATTCTTTGCCAGTATGACTGCGGCCTCTGTAATCGTCTTGGTCCGCTATGTAGCCAGCGCTTTAGTACGTGCGGTGCTTGTAGCGGAAGCAGTCGCTGCCGGCGATCTGGGCTCATGCCCAGAAAATGGAAACCTCGACGAATTTGGGACTTTGATGCGCGCATTGAAGAAAATGACGCAATCTTTACAAGAAATCGTCACTCAGGTAAGAACTACCAGTCAGACCATTGCCACTGCCAGTGGGGAAATTTCCCTCGGCAATGCAGATTTATCGGTACGCACAGAAAACCAGGCCGCCTCATTGGAAGAGACTACGATAACGATGCTCGAGTTAAACGCAACGGTACATCAGAATGTCGATAGCGCGCAACAAGCCGACCAACTGGCGCAAAAGGCCAGTGAAGTGGCACGCACAGGCGGAGCCGTGGTAGGGGAAGTCGTAACAACCATGCATAGCATCTCTGATAGCTCCCGACGCATATCGGAGATCATTGCGACCATCGATGGTATTGCATTTCAAACTAACATACTGGCACTCAATGCGGCCGTGGAGGCAGCCCGTGCCGGTGAACAAGGGCGAGGATTTGCTGTAGTGGCGAGCGAAGTACGTACCCTGGCACAGCGCAGTGCAGCGGCAGCCAAAGAGATCAAGCATTTAATCAACGATTCGGTAGGCCGGGTGAAAACTGGAGGTCAGTTGGTTGATCTTGCCGGACAAACCATGCAGGAAATTGTCAATTCAGTACGCCATGTAACCGAAGTTGTAGGCGAAATCAGCAAGGCCAGCATTGAACAACGTAACAAAATCGCCCAGGTCAGTGCGGCTGTCGCCTTGCTAGAGCAAACCACACAACAAAATGCTGCACTTGTCGAACAAAGCAGCACAGCCAGTGAAAGCCTCAAACAGCAAGCAATTCACTTACTAAGCTCTGTGACGAAATTTAATCTGTCGTCGAACAAATCAGTACCAAGATAAAATGCCGCCCTAGAATCGACCACCGTCATTCGTGGCGAAGTTGTGACTGATACGCCGATGCCTACAAGACAGGCACACGAATTGGCAATCGGGGGGTGTTTCGCATGAGCCGCGCTTTGCTTGGTGCAAACTGGCGACCGTCAAGTGTCAACGTCTCGCACCCTGAACCACAGGATATGCAAGTGCACAGACGCGTATTTCGTTGTCCTTTAGTTTTTGCCGCCGATGGAGCGAGCCACGGTGGAACAGATCGCGGAGAGCCAAGGCATGAATGTGCGCCTGTTACAACGTCAGTTGGTTTTCCGCACAATTCGGTATGTCCCCGGTAGCCTGGCGAGCGCAGAAAAGCGGACTACTTTCCGAGTAAACACCATATTCCAGATATAGCGTCAGTATGAACAGCGGCCTTCACCTGTTTTGATTTCAGCTTATTTCTCTCACCCGACGCGATTGCCTTAACGGTTGTGACTCGCTGAGTTTATTTGTGATGCGTGACACAGAAAAAATCTGCATGAAAACGATGCCACCTACGGTGATAACTGCGCCCGCTATTTTTTTAAAATCGGCTGCGTCGTGGAAAATCAATATTCCAAAGATGACAGAAAACACCGGGCTCAATAATGACAGTGGCATGATCTTGCCAATCGGATAGCTGCGCAAGAGTCGATACCATAAACAATAGCCAACAATCGAAGACAAGGCTGCACAATACCCAACCGACGACCAGACGGTCCAGCTGGCATGACGCACGGCATTGAGCTGGCCATGCTCAAAGAAATAAGACAACAGCGCCACCTGCGGTGCGCCAAAAAATGATGACCAGCAAATCAGTTCCATCATGTCAATGTCAGAAATATGCTTGGCGATCATATTGGAAATAGCCCAGGCCAGCGCACTTGCCAATAGCAGTAAAAACGGCAGCAGCGCTGGAATCGCCGGACTAAAAGTCAACACCACCACTCCACTCAAAGAAATCAGCAAGCCGCATAGCTGTAGGTTTGATAATGACTCCTTAAAAATCAGCACACCCAACAGGGTAGCAATCGGCGTTCCCATTTGCAGCAGGATCGCTCCGGTGCCAGCCTCAGCCATGGTTAAGCCCAAAAACATCAGCGAAAAATGCAGCGTCGAGAAAGTGAAGGAAAATAATAATATCCAGCGTAAATTGCGCATCTTCAATCGCACAAACGGTAGCAGCAGCGCGGCAACCATGACAAGTCGCAGTGCCGTCATCATCAATGGAGGTAATTCGACAACACCTAATTTGACCGCGATGACATTGCCACCCCAGATCGTGACGGTCAGTAGGGCAAGCAGTAAATCCTGGATAGACATAACAGAGCTGTAAAAAAAGACAAGAAAAGTACAAAAAAACAGAAAAAAAGGATTGATGCAGAAGCACCAATCCCTAAATAACGCATGCAACGAGGAGAGACGACTACAACTACAACAAATTACATACCTGCACCATGAGCGCAGGCAAGGTAAAGACTTTGCTTATGGCATTGCCTGAAATTTCAGTTCGCTCAATGGTGCAATTTTCTCAGTGCGGGTAATACCGTACTTGGTATCAGGACCCAGCCATTTATCCCAGATTTTCTTGAACTCACCATTAGCTTCCAAGCCCATCAGCGCTTTGTTGACCGCCGCAGTAAAGGCCGGCTCGCCTTTACGCATACCGGCGCCAATTGGTTCCAGCGCCATCGGCTCACGCAATATGGCCAACTCGTCCGGCGTGCCCTTGGTTTGCTGCACGAACTGAATCGCGGTCATCATGTTGGTCACAAAACCCGATACCTTGTTCTGTTGCAATGCCAGATAGGCCGAGCCGGTATCCTGGAACGTGACTGGCACACCGTCCTTGACAGACATATGAATCGATTGCTCAGAGGTCGACCCCTTGGTCGCACTGATGCGCTTTCCTTCGAAATCGGCCAACGTTTTCGCCGCATCTGATTTTTTTACCAGCAACACTTCTTTGGTGATGTAATAGGCGTTACTGAATTCGATTTGCTCACCACGCGTCTTGGTGTATGCCAGGTTGGCAATGACCAGATCGACACGTCCCATTTTCACTTCAGAGATGCGCGCTTCAACCGACAGTGGCTTAGGTGTAGCTTTGAGCCCCATTTCCTTTGCCAGCGCATTGCAGAGATCGACATCCATACCAACCAATGCGCGCGATTTTTGATCCGGATAAGAAAACGGCACGACATCGGCATACACACCACAGATCAGTTCTTTGCGAGCATTCACTTCTTGCAATTGATCAGCATGCGCCGGCAGCGCTATTCCAGCCGTACAGGAGAGCAAGAGCCCGGAAAGCAATAAATTGAGTTTCATGTTGTAAAGCTCCTCAGTTTTTCTTGGAACAGGTTGTATTGAAAAATCTTTGTCAACGTAAAAAACAAAGACAAAAAATGCAGATCCGTTTGATCAGGACGAATCCCCACATAATTAGTGCGAACGTAAATCCGACAAGAAGCGTTGTGCGCGTGGATGCTCCGGCCGCGAGAAAAATTTCTCCGGCTCTGCCTTTTCCAGAATCACTCCTGCATCCATGAACCAGACCTGATCTGCGACCTCGCGAGCAAAGCCCATTTCATGCGTCACGCACATCATGGTCATGCCGTCGCGAGCCAGACTTTTCATCACATTGAGGACCTCACCGACCATCTCTGGATCCAGCGCACTGGTGGGTTCATCAAACAACATCGCGGGCGGATCCATGGCCAGTGCGCGAGCGATCGCAACGCGCTGTTGCTGACCGCCGGACAACTGGCCCGGATAAGAATCCGCTTTGGATGACAAACCAACCCGCTCCAGCAAAGTCAACGCTTTTTCCTTTGCCAGACTGCGCTTGAGACCATTGACCCGGGTCGGTGAAAGAATGATGTTTTCCAATACCGACAAATGCGGGAACAAATTAAATTGCTGAAAAACGAAACCAATACGGGTACGGAATTTATTCAGATCCAAACCGGCGGCGTTGACGTCCTGGCCATCGAAGGCAATCTGACCATCCTGGATATCTTCGAGACGATTGACCGTGCGAATCAGGGTCGACTTTCCCGAACCTGAGGGCCCGCAGACCACAACGACCTGCCCCCGTTTGACTTGCGCACTCACGTTCACGAGTGCATGGTAACTGCCGTACCACTTGTTGACGTCGGTAAAAATAATCATGCACTTTCCTTGCTGACTGTGACGGTTGACATCTCGCTATAGCTACGGCTGACCGCATTGCCAAGTTTGATTTTCTTAGGCTTACCTTCCCTCTTTCGGGTGATACGGCGTTCGATATAGTCAGCCAGTTCGGTGAAAGAGAAGCAAAGTAAAAAATAAACCAATGCGAGGATGGAAAACACAGCAAGCGGCTGGGTCAACAATTGGTTATTGACCTGATTGGCGGCAAAGGTAATCTCCGGCACGTTGATCACATAACCCAGCGAAGTTTCTTTGATCGTCGATACAAACTGGCTGATCATGCTTGGCATCATGTTGTAGAGCGCTTGCGGCAAAATGACAAAGCGGAGCGTGCGAAAATAGCCGAGCCCGAGCGCCCGTGACGCTTCGATTTGTCCTTTGGGCAGCGCATCTATACCGGCGCGGATCACCTCTGACAGATAAGCGCTCTGATAGATCACCAGCGTGCACAACATGGTGGTAAAGCCGGTAATGGTGCGACCGATCAACAGCGGCAGGAAAAAATACACCCAGAAGATGACCATGATCAGCGGAATGCCTCGAATCACATACACCAGCACCGTCGCTGGCACACGCACGGCGGCTAGCGGACTGATGCGCGCCAGCGCCAGCACGATACTGACAGGAAATGCCAGTCCCAGACCCAGCAGCGACAAGATCAATGTGATGCTAAGCCCACCCAAAGGACCACTCGGATATTGACCAACCAGCAGCAAATCCCAGTAATTTTTCAAAATCTCAAACATGGACTATTTGCTCCCCGGAATTCTGTAGTGACGCGCCAGCAAGCCGCCAGCACCCATCAGCGCAATTGACAAGGCCAGATAACAGGCGCTTGCCAGAAAATAGGCTTCGAATGTACGGAAGGTGTAATTTTCGATCTGACGGGTAGCGTAAGTCAGTTCAGCCACGCCAATGGCCATGGCCAGGCTGGTGTTTTTGAACAGCAACACAGTGTGATTGATCAATGGTGGTATGGCGATGCGCATTGCCTGCGGCAAGATCACAAAACGCATGCTACCGATATAGCTCAAGCCAAGCGCGCGCGATGCCTCAAACTGACCGAGTGGAATACCGCGCAGCCCACTACGGATATCTTCGGAAACGTAGGCTGCCATGCACAAACCGATGGCGATCACCGAATACAGAAACTCGCCATTGAATTGATTGATCCAGAGCTGCATGCTGTCAGGCAGCAACGAGGGCAGCGCAAAATACCACATCATGATCTGCACCAGCATCGGGACATTGCGGTGATAGGCAACGAAACATCCCACCACAATCTTGGCCAGTCGATGATTGGTCATTCTGACGGTTGCCAGCACCGTACCTAGCACGAGCGCCAATATCCAGGACGACACGGTCAATTCCAACGTCAGGACGATGCCTTTCCATAACAACTCGGCATACGATCCCTGCAAGATTGCCGCGAAATTGAGATGCTCGTTAATGGTGTTTCTCCCTCTTTATAACTTCCATGACTTCCATCACTTCCTGATTCTCAACATGAAACATGACAACATGTAGAAGAGAATACGCGTAACAAAAGACATATGAAAAGACGCTTTTCGTCTGGGACAATAAGCTTCTGACATGGTGGTGCAATAGTCATCCTTGATGGTGCGGGCATCACCAAATTGGGACGCCCGCAAGATCTGGACATGCCCTGAATGTCATTGCTACGGCAAGAAACGCCGTGTTTTCAGGAAAGAAATGGCATGACAATAAAAGAGATGTCCGTCGAGACAATTACGCACGCAAGCGTAATGAATGACTCAGCACCTCAGGATTGACCGGAGTCAGCGCAACAATGGCGGCAGCAGGACTGGCGCAGATTGCGCTCAGATTGGCCGCTGCCAGCAGTGCCATGGCTTGCCGGGTCTTGATGGACGCACTGCCGATATGCGGCGTCAGGACGACATTGGGAATATCGAGCAGATCCGGCCGTACATTCGGCTCACCCTCGAAGACATCCAGACCCGCTGCTGCAATCGTGCCATTCTGCAAGGCCTGTGCCAATGCGGCATCATCAATGACACCGCCGCGGGCAATATTGATGATGGTTGCGCTTTTCTTCATCAAGCCTAGTTCGGCAGCGCCAATGGCATGATGTGATGCCGGGGAGTAAGGCAGCACCACAATCAGATGATCTGCCTGCGCGAACAGACTATCTTTGGTGACATAGTGCGCATTGCACTGCCGCTCAATATCGGCGCTCAGAGGCGAACGATTATGATAGATGACGCGCATGTTGAAACCGTGCGCACCACGTCGGGCAATCGCCTGGCCAATCCGCCCCATCCCGAAAATGCCCAGTGTTGCACCGTAGATATCGGCGCCCAGAAGCATGTCGTATACGCCGGTCTTTTGCCACTGGCGCGCCCGCACATAACGATCCGACTCTGCAATGCGACGCGCAGTTGCCATGAGCAGGGCAAAGCCGAAGTCGGCAGTGGTCTCTGTGAGTACATCCGGTGTATTGGTGACCAGAACGCCGCGCTCGGTACAGGCGGTGACATCGATATTGTTATAGCCGACGCCGACATTGCAGACCGCTTTCAGCTCAGGACAGGCGTCCAGCAACACCGCATCGATTCTGTCACTGCCATGGGCGATGACGCCGCATTTTCCCTGCAGTCTGGTAATCAATTCCGATTGTGACCACAGCACATCGCTTTGATTATCGCTGACGTCGAATTGCGAACGTAGTTTATCTATGACCTCAGGAAAGGTCGCCCGCGTGACCAATATGTGATTGCTCATGCTTATCTCCGTTATATTTTTTATCTCAATACCATCCGGATGCGTGACTTGATGTCACGTCGTTCCGGATTTCTTTGTGATCAGGCCGTGACCCGGCCGATCAGCTTATCGCGCGCTATTGGCTTCCAGCGCATCAATCCAGGAACGGTCATAACGATCTTCACGGATCGCTGCCATTGTGGCGTGTTCGCGTTCGATCTGCTCCAGAGCACTGGCAATCAGATACTCCGCTTCTCCTTGTTCGAAGGCCACCATGCCGTCATCGTCGGCGACGATGATGTCGCCTGGATTAATCACCAGGCCATCAATGCTGACCGGGACATTGATTTCACCTGGTCCGCATTTGTAAGGTCCCTTATGGGTCACACCACGGGCAAAGACAGGAAAATCCTTTTCACGGATCGCGGCGATATCACGAATGGCGCCGTCAATGACCAAGCCGGCCAGACCGATTTTTTCGGCATAGCTGCACATGATTTCTCCCATCAGCGCCTGCGTGGTGTCACCACCGCCGTCAATCACCATGACATCGCCAGGACGGCAGAAATCGAATGCACGATGGATTGCCAGATTGTCGCCGCGACGTACTCGTACCGTGACGGCCGTGCCTACCAGCGCGCCGCCGCGATGCATGGGACGCAGATTGGAGGTACCGACAATGCGACGCATATTGTCGCTGATGAGAGCCGCAGGGATTTGTTTCAGTTTTTCGATCACGGCTGCGCTTGCTTGCGCCGCTGACGGGTTCTTACGTGCGCCGATGTGTTCCATAATTGCCTCTTGCTTTCTGTACATGATTCGCTAGTTGAAATGACGATGCCGACAATGCCGTCAACGCCGACGCCCGTGTTGTCGGCCGGTAGTTCAGTTTGGCTCTGGCTTGATGGTGGTCAGGCCACCGCATACCTGCAGCGTAGGCATGATTTCGATGTTGCCAATATTGACGGCGATCGGTGCCGCAATGGCAAAGGCAATCGCATCGGCAATATCGGACGCCTGCGGCAGTTCAAAACCATCAATGAATTGTTTGCGGGCCGCTTCGACATCACCGTGAACATGGCCGAAGATGTCAGTGGCGACACGTCCCGGACAGATTTCGGTCACACGTACACGCTTGCCCAGTGCATCCACCCGCAACTGCCGCGACAGTGCATGTATGCCGGCCTTGGTGGCGTGATAAATCGAGTTGCCGTTGAAGTTATAGATCGCTGCAATCGAGCTGATGTTGACTACATGACCACGGTCCCGGCTGACCATGCCGGGCATGATCAGGCGCACCAGATGCAGCACTGCCTGCAGATTGATTTCAACCTGCGAATCGACATCGCTCTCGCTGGCAGTGAGAATGGATCCGGGAGTGGAAATGCCGGCATTGTTGACCAGAATATCAAACTGTATCTGCTGCGTCAGCTTGGTCAGTTCCGGCAGATTTCTGACGTCAAGGACATGGGGAATGCACCCGGTCTTGGCAGCCAGCGCCATGAGTGGCCCTTCGCTGCGTGCCAGCGCATGCACTTCCAATCCTTCCTTGCAGAAACGTTCGACGATAGCAGCGCCCATTCCGGTTGATGCACCGGTCACCAAAGCGGTCTTGTAATCTGAAAATGGCATGTGTTTCTTTCTGTAGTGAAACCAAACAGGAGCATCGCCAGAGCCGGCAGC
>Ga0302155_10002651_pt1 | contig 11942 bp, 10 predicted proteins | sample I_Bog_N3_1_FD_193508 | JGI IMG/M metagenome (GOLD analysis project Ga0302155, IMG submission 193508) | Peat permafrost microbial communities from Stordalen Mire near Abisko, Sweden - I_Bog_N3_1 | ecosystem: Environmental > Terrestrial > Soil > Wetlands > Peat | place: Sweden: Abisko, Stordalen...
TCTGAAATCCGCCTTCACCAAGGCGCAGGACGAGCGCATCAGCGAGGCGGTCGAATTCCGCTCCAAACAACTCCACCAGAAAGCGGAAATTGGCCGCATCGACATCCTGGCAACCCGCGAGAACGAGGTGCTGGCCGTGGTCACCGGCCAGCTCATCCGCAATGGCATTTTCCAAGAAAAGGCGTTCACCGAGGCGTTTCCGTTCACGCTCCGGTTGCGCCTCATCCGCAACCCCAACATGTCCCTGAACGGACGTTTCCCCACCGCTGTGGGTGACTTCAAATATGAAATCAATCGCTGATTCCCTGCTTGCCGCCGGCGTGCTTGCCGGCATGACCCTGGCCGCCCAAGCCGCCCAAGCCCAAGCCATTCAACAAGTCTGGTTGGACGACCGCGTTGCCGTGTCCGTGCCGGTGGCCACCAACCGCGTCACCACCATCAGTTTTCCCAGCCCGATTGAGGCGATTGACGGCGCGGGCATCACGGTGGACGGCAAAACACCGGGCCTGTTTCAACTGGCCCATGCCAGAGGCTCCGCGTTTCTGTCCGTGCGCGCCCTCGCTCCCAGGGCGTCCGCCAATCTCAACCTCCGTTGGAACGACCACACCTATGTCTTCGAATTGAACGAAAGCAATGCCCCCGTGCTTTCGCTGGTCATGCAATCCCCGCCCACGCCGGAGGAGGCCGGGGTTGGCCACCCGCCTGAAGTCAGCCCGCTAAAATTGCTGGCCTTGCTCGACAAGGCCAGGGCGTTTCCGCTGCTCAAGGCGCAGCAACCCGAAAGTGTCGCCGATGTCGGGTTCACCACCTACGACGGCAAGCCGTTGGTCAGTGACTTCAATGATTATCAAATCCAGATTGAACAGTCGTTCCGTTTCAATGCCGAGGACACCCTGGTTTTTCGTGTCGTCATCACCAACGAGACCGACCAGCCATTGATTTATCAGCCCGATAGTTTCGCCTTGCGGGCAGGCAACCGGGTGTATCCCCAATCCATCAGTGATGCCACCGGCAGCGTGCCGCCCAATGGTTGCTGCATTGTCTATTTCGCCATCACCGGCACACCGGATGGTGGACGCAACGAGTTGTCTCTGAAAAACAACTTCACCGTGCTCGTGAACCGGCTTTTGCCGCCACCGCCAGCAGCCGCCGACACCAATTCCGTGTCGCCCGCAACCACTCACGCCAACACGAAAGCCAACGCGAAAGGACAGCCATGACCCCGCAAAGTTTCCTTGGTTTCTTCACCACCAGGACCGGTAAAATCATTCTCTTCGGTGGTTTGTTTGCCGGTGGTTTGATGATTTTCAGCGCGCTTCGCAAACAGTACACGGCTCCGGAAGACGCCATGGTTGCCACGCCCCTGACCAACACTGTCAGTGGCAAGCCCCAGATTGTGCAGTCCGTCACGCGGCCCATGCAGAAGTTCCATCTGCCGCCGGCCCAACCGGCAACCCCGGCGGTCAAAGCGGAATCTTCACCAGCCGAAACAGAGACGTCAGCAGCCCAAGCGGAGACATCACCGGCGCAAACGGAGGTGGATTCGCCTTCGTCCACGTCGTCACCAGCAGCGCCACTTCCATCCATCATTTCTAAAGCCTCCCCGCGTCCGTTACGAACGGGGCCGTCTCGCCAGGCCGAATCGCTTGCGCCCATCAGTTTGTTTGCCGACAACTCCGTGGCTGGCCCATTACCAAAAAAATTGAGCGCGGTCTATGCTCCATTTGGACGCTTGATTTCCTGCGAAACCATTATTACCGTGGATTCTTCGAGCATTGAGACTCCAATCATTGGACTTATCACCGAGAATGTGTATTTCGAGGGCAAACTGATAATCCCGGCTGGAACCGAGGTTCATGGGACTGCCCAAACCGACCATCAACGCGAACGCATTGCCAGCGGGAACCACTGGACGCTGGTCTGGCAGGACGGTTTAGAAATGCAAATCAAAGCAATCGCCCTGGATAGGGAATATGAAACTGGCACCAATCAAACGGGTTGGGGCATCACTGACGGCAGCGCCGGGCTACGCGGCGAGATCATCAAAACCGATGATTTCGCCACGCTCAAACTTTTTGCCGCGACCTTCCTTTCCGGAGCGGCCGGGGCGTTGACGGAGCAGCAGCAGACCGTCTTCGGCTCCGTCAGCAGTCCCACCTTGAACAACGCTCCGTATGCGGGTGCCCAGGCCGTGCTGCAAACCTACGCCCAGCAGATTTACGACTCCATTCAGAAGAACGGATTCTATATCCGGGTGCCTTCGGGCAAACAGTTTTACCTGTATGTCCTGCAAACCATTGACCGGGCCGATGCCTCTGCTGGCGGGCTCGGCTTGCCGGAAGCAAAGGACGAACAACCAGTAATCCAGCCCCAACCCCAATTCTCACAATTTTCCCAACACTCACCATACCAAACCAAACGATGAAACCGTTCCATCTCATTCCCTTGCTGTTTCTGGCCGCGTGTTCGACCACGCCAAAACTTGGGTTGCGACCTGGTCAACCCCAATCGTCGCCAGCGACGGATATTTCCGCCATCCGCCATCCTGACATCATCCGGGCCTATCACGTTGGGTGCTATGCCGATCCCAATGATGATCTGGTGATGCACGAGCAGCACGTCGTTTACCGCGTGGAGGAAAACACCCGGTGGGACTTCCGGCCCGGTGCCATTGGCAATGACTTCATCCTGCCGCGTGACGCAGCGTTCAGTCCGACTCCGGTCAATGAAGCCGTTCTGGCCGAGGTCAATTCCCAGCGGCTCGCAACGGCTCAAATCACAGACCAAGCCCGGCGGTTGGCGGCGGCGCTGGCACAGGTTCAAACCACCTTGCAAGAAGCCAGGACTAATTTGCAAGCCGCAGCCACCATGCGCACGGCCTTGGATGATGCCAGGAAACGGCTGGATGCACTTGAATCCGCGCAGCACCAGCAATCCGCTGCTTCATACCAGGCCACCAACAATCCAGATGATGCCATGCGCCCCTGAAACAATTTGTCCCCATCAAAATCACAACAACAAAACATAAGAATAGCAATATACTATGAGCACAACAAAAACGAAGACCCCGCCCACCACATCTGCCGCCGCTGCGCCGCAGGAGGCCCCAACGCTTCGAAATGTTCCCGAAGTGGACGCCAAAATTGATGCCTACATCAAGGAAAACCCAAAGTATTTCTGCTTTATCCAAACCATTCCCCGCGACCGGCTGGAACGAATGGTTGTCCTGAATGAAGTCCGGGAGTTGGACCGGCAGCAGCGGATGCAAAATGGCGCGATGCGGCGGATCAATTCCAACCCGCAACTCAAGGCCGCCTACGAAACCCTGGTCAAGGACGTGCCCGAAGATCAGCGAGAAGAGGTCATGGCCCAGATGGCACGACAAAAACAGCGCGTGGTGGGCCGTTCGCAATCACAACCGCAAGTCAGGGGTGAGACCGTTGGCGTTTAAAACGACACTAAGCCGTGCTTATGAATCTCGATTACCGCTTGAGATTTCCAGATAAGCCGATAATTTGTCGCGGTTTTAAACTAAAATTGGACCGGGCGGATCATGGTCGAGAGCTTGGTTATGCTCATCGGTAATCTTACCAGATGGGGTCATTATTATTCATGCGTCGCCGTAATTTTATTGGAACAACTGTTGTCAAATTGCGCCACCAGCGTGGCTGGACTCAAGAAAAGCTGTTTACCGTGCTGACACTCAAGGGTTGTGTTATCACCCGGGTGACCTTGGCCAACATCGAAACTGGGCGCGCGCCGGTCGATGACGGGCTGATTGTATTCTTTGCAAAGGCTTTCGAGGTTCGGGTGGAGGCATTGTTCCCGGAACATTTGCAGGATGGCAAAAAAATGAAACATCTTGATAAACTTTTCATCCCCCGCCGCTTGCGTTTCAGTCGCAACGAGGAGGATTCCTTTAACTGAGAAACCATCATGGCAACGCGACGCAACCATTCCGAGCTTGACGGCCAGCTTGATTTTTTTTCCAATAAACCCACGACCTATGCAACCATTGACTCAATACGGACGGATGGCGGAGAAGCACTGGCGCGAGCATTGCCCGGACTTGGTGCGCGAACTGGAGGCGAAGGGGCAGTTGCACGCGATGTTGCTGGACGCCGAGGAGAAAACGACGGACGAAATGATCGAACTGACCCAGCAGTTCAGGAAGCAGGGATTGACCGCGCAGCAGGCGCACCAGCGGGCTTGGGAAATGGTGCGGGAGAGATACCTTCTGATTCCGCCCGAACCAGTGGTGAGTTAACTCGCAATCAGAATTGTTATCGGATTTCCCCTGCGGACGGGGTTGGGGTCGGCTCCCCGAAGGAAAAATGCCAGGTCAATCTGGCCGCGATAAGCTTGGTTCACAAACTGGAAGCCGAAAACCGCCCGGCCGATCAAGAGGAAAAATCCGCGCTGGTGCGTTATGTTGGCTGGGGCGCAATGCCCCAGATATTTGACAGGGACAACGCGAGTTGGCGCAAGGAGCAAATCCAGCTTTCTGAAATCCTCTCCGACGAGGAACACCGCTCCGCCCGCGCCACCACGCTCAATGCCCATTACACCGCGCCGGTTGTCATCAACGCGATGTATCAAGCCGCAGAGCGGTTGGGTTTTAAAGGCGGCGACATTCTGGAACCCGCGTGCGGGATCGGTCATTTCATCGGTCTTATGCCGGAAGACATGCTCCGGCGCTCAACCATAACCGGCATTGAGATTGATGCTCTGACGGCCAGCATTGCCAGGGCGTTGTATCCCGATGCGGACATCCGTGAACAGCCGTTTGAAAAATCAAAAATCGCGGATGAATCGTTCGATCTCGCCATTTCCAATGTCCCGTTTGGTAATTACACCGTTCACGACCCGCGTTGGAATGAATACAAATTTCCCATCCACGATTATTTTTTTGCCGCCGCCCTGGAAAAGCTGCGGCCCGGCGGGTTGCTGATGTTTGTCACCTCCCGGCACACGCTGGATAAATTGGATGCCACCCTGCGGGAAACGCTTTCCCAGAAAACCGAGTTTCTGGGGGCGATTCGCCTGCCCAACACGGCGTTCAAGAAGAATGCCGGCACAGAAGTGACCGCCGACATCGTCATGTTGCGCAAGCTGCGCCCCGGCGAATTGTCGCGCGGTCTGGCATGGAAAGCCGCGGTCAGTTTCACTAACGCTCAGCAAGAACAATTTACCATCAACGAATTCTTTGCCAGCCACCCGGATATGATGCTGGGACAAATGCGGCTGGCGCGGGGAATGTATCGGGACGGGGAACCGGTGCTGGTGCCGGATGAACGTGATTTGCGTGAGGCCCTGGCACAGGCGGTTGCGCGCCTTCCCCAGAACATTTACCAGGCCCAAACCCAATCCACCGCTGAAAAAAACTTCGATCCGGCCATTCCCGCGCCGGAGGTGGTCAAGCCCAATGCCTACTGTGTCCATGCCGATGGGCGCCTTTGTCTCAATGACGACGGGACTTTGCAGTCCTTGGAAGATTTGCCCATTGATACGCGCCTGCGGATTCGGCGGTTGATTGTTATGCGCGATGCGGTGCGGGATTGTATGCGCTCGCAGCTCGATGGCAGCAGCGAGGAACAGGTTGTTGCGAAGCGGGAAGAACTCAATTCCGCCTACGAGCGGTTTGTTTCGCGATTCGGCCCCATCAACACCCCCGCCAATCAGCGGGCGTTTCGTGGCGATCCTGATTTGCCGCTGCTGCTTTCGCTCGAACAATACGACCCGGAAACCAAAGTGGCGGTCAAAGCGGCCATCTTCCGCGAACGCACCATCCATCACAAGCAACCGGTTGAATCGGTTGGCTCCCCCAAGGAGGCGTTGCTGGTTTCACTGAATGAAAAAGGCCGGATTGATTTGGAACACATGGCTTTGCTGCTGGCCCGTCCGGCCCCGGACTTTTTGCCGGACTTAAAAGGAATGATTTTCCTGAATCCGCAGACAAAACAATGGGAGACCGAAGACGAATACCTTTCGGGCAATGTCCGCGAAAAACTAGCTACCGCCAATGCCGCCAGGGTTGCCGATGCCCGTTTCCATGAAAATGTCGAGGCGTTGAAATCGGTACAACCGCAGGATTTGCCCGCCACCGAGATTGACGTGCGGCTTGGTGCGTCCTGGCTGCCACCAGCAGAGGTGCAGCGGTTCACCCATGAGCTGCTCGGCATTCCGTCGGGTGTTCAGGTGGGCCACATCGCCGCACTCGGTTCGTGGCACATCACCGCCGATTGGGATGCAAAGAGCGCGACGGCCAACACAACCGATTGGGGAACTGACCGTTACACCGCGCTGGAACTCATCGAGGAAACGCTGAACCTCAAGACCCCCACCGTTTATGACTATGTGGACAAGAAGCCGGTGGTTAATGCCCAAGCCACCGAAGCCGCGAGAGAGAAGCAGGAGCGGATCAAGGAACGGTTCGTTAAATGGATCTGGTCGGATGATGAACGGCGGGAGCGGCTTTGCCGGCTCTACAATGACACGTTCAATCATTCGCGGATTCGCACTTTTAATGGCGAACACCTGACACTGCCGGGTGCCAGTGCGGCCGTTCAACTTCACGCCCATCAAAAGTCGGGCGTGTGGCGGATTTTGCAAACACCCAACACGCTGCTTGGTCATGTTGTCGGTGCGGGCAAAACTTTCACCATGGTCGCGGCAACGATGGAATTGAAACGGCTGGGGCTGGCGCGCAAGCCCCTGTTCGCCGTCCCCAACCACATGCTCGGCCAATTCTCATCCGAATTGCTCATGCTGTATCCGGGCGCAAACATCCTCGTGGCGGGCAAGGAGGATTTCGAGGCGCAGAACCGCAGAAAACTTTTCAGTCGCATCGCCACCGGCAATTGGGATGCCGTGATCGTCACCCACTCCGGTTTTGAACGAATCCCGTTGTCGCAGGAAACTCAGGTGCGTTTCTTTCAAGAGCAGTTGGCTGAACTCGAAAAGATTCAACGGGAATACGCCGATCCAGAGAACCGACGCCTGGTGAAAGAACTGGAAAAGGCAAAGAAACGGCTGGAAGCCAAACTCGAATCCCTGGCGGCCAGCCATAAAAAAGACAACACCCTGACGTTCGAGGAACTCGGGATTGACCGTTTGTTTGTGGATGAGGCGCACTATTTTAAGAATCTGTTTTACGTTTCCAAGATGACCCGCATTGCCGGGTTGCCCCAGACGGCCAGCGAACGGGCTTTCGACATGTATTTAAAGGTGCGGCATGTGCAATCCGTGAACAACGGTGGTGGCGTGGTGTTTGCCACCGGCACCCCCATTGCCAACAGCATGGCGGAAATGTTTACCATGCAGCGGTATTTGCAACCGGATGACTTGAAAAGCCACAACCTGCATCATTTTGATTCGTGGGCCGCAACCTTTGGTGAGCCGGTGACCGCGATGGAACTCTCCCCGGACGGCGCGGGATACCGGATCAACACGCGTTTTGCCAAGTTCGTCAATGTGCCGGAGCTGATGCAAACCTTTCGGCAGATGGCCGATGTGCAAACCGCTCAGATGCTCAATCTTAAGCGTCCGCAATTGGAGGGTGAAAGACCGGCCATCCGCAATGCGCCAGCATCAGAAGAACTGAAAAAGTTCGTTGAAGGTCTGGCCAGACGCGCCGAGGTGTTGCGAACCGGGCGGGTTGATCCGCGTGTGGATAACATGCTCAAGATCACGACTGAAGGCCGCAAGGCCGCGCTGGATTTGCGCCTGATGAAACCCGGCTTGCCGGATGATCCGCAAAGCAAAGTCAATCTGGCGGTGGAAAACGTCCATCGCATTTGGGAGGGGAATAAGGAGGGGCGTTTGACCCAACTCGTATTCTGCGATTTGTCCACGCCGCAAGACCGGGGCTTTTCCGTTTATCGGGACATGGCGGACAAATTGACACGCCTGGGCATCCCTGAATCAGAAATTGCCTTCATTCAGGATTACGACACGGATACTGCCAAATTGAATTTGTTCCGTTCCGTTCGCGCGGGCAAGGTCCGCATCTTGTTCGGCAGCACGCAAAAAATGGGTTCTGGGACGAATGTTCAAGAACGTCTGGTTGCTTTACACCACCTCGACGCGCCGTGGCGACCAGCGGACGTGGAACAACGGGAGGGACGTATTTTGCGGCAAGGCAATAAAAATTCCACAGTGCAGATTTACCGCTACGTCACCGAAGGCTCGTTCGATGCCTATATGTGGCAGACGTTGGAGACCAAGGCCAAGTTCATCGCCCAAGTGATGAACGGCGACATGACGGTGCGGCGATTGGAGGACATGGATTCCGCCGCGCTGACGTATGCCGAGGTGAAGGCCATCGCTTCCGGCAATCCGTTGGTTATTGAAAAAGCCCAGGTGGACGCAGAATTGATCCGTTTGACGCGATTGCGCCATGCCCATGCCGAGGAGCAATACCGTATCCGCAGCAGCCTGCGCCATTCACGCGAGGAAGTTGAAAAGTGGACAGAACGGCTGGGGTATTTGCGGCGGGACTTGAACGTGCGACAAGATACTTCCGGCGACCGGTTCCGCATCGAACTGGACAAACAGGTTCTGGACAATCGCGGCATCGCCGGGGAATTGCTGTTGCGGCGGGCTGAAAAAATAAGAGCCCGGTTAGGCGAAGACATTCGCATTGGGCGGTTTGCCGGGTTCGATTTGTATATTCGCGCCGGTTTCAACAATAGCGCAGAACTCGTTTTGCGCGGCTTGAACAGTTACAGCAGCCGCGTCACCGACACGGCGCTGGGCACCATCCGTTCATTGGAATCGGAGGTTCAGGCATTTGAGGAACGCGCCGCCCGGTTGGAGGTGGACATCAAGGATTCGCACAAGCGCGCGGTGGAACTGGAAACCAAGGTTGGCGCACCTTTTGAAAAAGAGGAGCGTTATCATCAGTTGGTCAAGCGGCAGTCCGAAATTGAAGACAAGCTTGATCTTGCCAAGAATCAGGCTCCCAGCCAGATTGAAACCACCGGGGATGAAAATAACGAGGATATTTCGCAGAAACAGACCAGGACGAATTCAAATCGGCAAATCCAACAAACCGCAGTGCGCGTATGAATGAAAAGTCCACGCTTTTCCTGCCCCGTTTGCCTGCCCGTCTCGACGTGAATCAGGCGGCGGAAATCCTTGGATTTTTGCCGCATGAAATCCCATTTTTGCTGAAAGCGGGACTGCTTAAACCGTTGGGAAAGCCAGCCCTCAACGGACACAAGTTTTTTTCAACTGCGGAAATTTCGGAGTTGTCGCAAAACCGGGAATGGCTTGATAAAGCCACCCGTGCCGTCGCCAAACATTGGAAATCCAGAAATCTTAATCCCGATCAGTCAGAATAGATCCAAGGTGCCCGCCCAGCGTTGGTACAACTGGCAGATGGGATGGAAAACTAAGCATCAGTTCGCCGACATGTGACTTCCGCCGAGCGGGAGAAAATCCGCAAAGACCTCCAAGCCAGCGGACTCACGGACAAGGAATTTGCCCGGCGAGCCGGGGTGGCGGTTTCCACTCTCTCCACTTGGCGGCGGAAAGGCACCAGTCCGCGCCCATGTGTCGAAGCCTGTGATTAGTTGACAAAATCAAAATGCCATCTTTAATCTTCGCTGTCATATATGAGCGCTTATTTAATTTTTTTGAACACCCAAACGATGGTATGGGATTACGCCTCGAACCGCCAATGGCTTGACGCCCGTTCGCAACGGATTATTTATACGAATCGGGCCACCGTTCATGCCGTGGTGATTGAGGCAAATGAGACACTTCAAGAGATTCATGATTTTATGGGCGAGACACTTTCAAATGTTGATGATTTTGAAGTGATTCCGCTAGCCGAAGCAGAGTTGACAGATTCTGGCGACGACATTCTGCTGCGCTGGTTAGGCCAGCGAGATGATTGGAAAGAATGGTGCGCATCACACAAATGATTCGGCTCGCTTGTTTTCGTGTCGTGTTGAGCATCAACGAGGGAAGGCTTGGACAAAAGTGGTAATTCTTTAAATTTATGTGCATTGTCATTCTTGGCTGGGGTTCACTGATTAACGAGCCGCGCGGTCTGCCAATTGTTGGCGAGTGGCAGAATGACGGGCCGATGCTTTGGGTTGAATTTTCTCGCATTTCAAAGCGCGGGGTGCGGGCTGGCTGTCTCACGCTGGTAATTGATGAACGGAACGGTGAAGAAATCCCCACCTTCTACGTTGTCAGCGCGCGCACCGATTTGGCTCAAGCCATTACCGATTTACAAGCACGGGAAGGAACATCGCCAGATGACATCGGATTCTGCGAAGTGGCGACCGGGCGTTTTGCGCCCAACGCTCTCAATCGCCATCCCAAATCCTGCGAACGAATCCACGCGTGGGCGCAGGGAAAAGGTTTCAGTGCCGTTATCTGGACGGCGTTGCCACGTCGGTTCCAGGATGTCATCGGCATCCCATTCAGCCCCATCGCCGCCTTGAGATATGTGAACGGTCTGCCTGCACAGACCAAAGAAAATGCTTTGCGCTACATTCACACCGCCCCGGAGCAAACCATGACACAGTTTCGCCGCTTACTCCTTGAACACGAAAGCGACTTTGAATGGACCGGCCCATTGACCGTGGAAGAAAAAAATGCACTGTGTGGTTACAAGGACAGCACATGGGACGCCATCAATCGCAGTATTCGCAGCGGAAACCTGTCCTCCGAAGTCGAAAGGCAAGTCACCCTGCTTGACCAGGCAATTCAAAAGGGACGCAGCACACGAGCGGTCACACTTTTCCGAGCAACAGGCAAAAGTTGTCTGACCGTTGAGAGTGATGTGATTAACCCAGGTCAGGCGTTTCTCTCAACATCTCTGCGTGACGATGGCATCGGACAATTCTTTGATCCGGACAACCCCGTTAAGATAATTATTGAGTGCCCACAATGCACTGCAATGGCGGCATTTGAGCATGACAATGCCGGCGGTGAGGAGCAAGAACGCCTCCTTCCCCGGGGGACAAGATTCCGCATCAAATCGCAAAGGATTGTGCCCAACAGTCATAATCCGTATGAACCAGACGGGCCATTTAACCACCACTACTTGCAGCTTGCCGGCCGCGAAGTTTCAATTCTCGTTTATACGGTTGAACTACTTTGAAGTTGAACGGGACTTTCTCTCATCACTTCCAGCGCCTTGATTTGTTGGCTGATGGCTGATGTACACACGCAAAACAGCAACCGCGTTCGTAAAACTCTGAATTTTAGCGATGGTTCAGCCACTTGCGTGCCGGCCAAACCGCAGCAGATAGGCGAATGCGTCCGGCACACCTGCGCTGGCGTTCAGTCGGGCCGCACTTAAACCGGTGCCATAGGTAATGCCTCTCACTGCAACGCGCCCATTTTCCGCATCTGGGCGGGTGTCCAGCAGGGCGTTTTCCGCAGGTGTCTATTTCAATTTCAACTGCCACCGCGAGGCTGGCCGCTATATAGGCGCACGGATGCCCAGACGCTTGCGACGATTTTTGACCGAAGCGATGGAGCGTTCCAAACGCCGCGCGATTTGGTCATCAGGCAGGGATCCCAGAATTTTGTCGTCTTGGGGCCGCCACAGTTTGTGTTTAGGATTGCACACCGGGATGCCCTTTTTGTGTCGGCGGGCCCGCACCACCGTGTGGCTCAGGTTCAACTGGCGGGCCAACTGCTGGTCCGGCATGGTGCCCAGCAACCCGTCTTCTGCCTGGGTCCAACTCCGGCGCTTGGGATTGTGGTTGCGAACGTCCAGACGGTGACGACGATGCCGGACAGATTGAAGCGACCGCCCCAAACGCCCGGCGATCTCGTCGTCCGTCGCCGTGCCCAGCAAACGATCTTCCTCCGGCTTCCACCAATTGGGCCGAGGATGCCGGATGCCGGAAATCGGAATGCCCAATTTCCGGCGGAAGAGGTTAACGGTCATCACGGCCCGTCCCAGTCGTCGGGCA
>Ga0302155_10002665_pt1 | contig 11905 bp, 15 predicted proteins | sample I_Bog_N3_1_FD_193508 | JGI IMG/M metagenome (GOLD analysis project Ga0302155, IMG submission 193508) | Peat permafrost microbial communities from Stordalen Mire near Abisko, Sweden - I_Bog_N3_1 | ecosystem: Environmental > Terrestrial > Soil > Wetlands > Peat | place: Sweden: Abisko, Stordalen...
GACCAAGAACATCTGCGATGGCAGGTTGCGTCTGCGTAAACGCCCCGGTCGTGGAGTCGTAACTTGCAAGCCATTCGTGAGGAATTGCTGGGGTGTTCTGCGGGACAACGATTAACGGAATCGCAAAGAAATTTGAGCCGTCAAAAACGACCGTGGTCGCAAATCCGCCAGTTAGCGAAAAAGATGCGGTTCCATTGATCGTGCCGGACACAGGTGTTAGGGTCGCTAGGGATGTTCCCGCGTTGATGAGCGTTGCGAACCAAGGCACCTGTATCCCCGGCAGCGAATTCGTTTGGGCAAGCGTCACGGCGATAGCAGATGTTGAGTTTATGAGCACGAACCCGCCGTAATCGCTCTGCCGCGTCTGGTATGAGGTTTGGCCGGACTGGTTATTTAGATACCCTTGATTTGCAACAATTTGCTGGACGATAGTTTGCGTCGGAGTGCTTGCGGTTTTCGTGACCGTCGCAGCCGTGGCCGTGGCGGTGGATTTAACGGCGTCAATTTGCGATTTCAAAATAGGAATCGCTTGTTGTAGGTCTGTTATTGAATTCCACTGCGTCCTAATAACTAGCTGATGCTCAGGCGGAAGAGCAGATATTTGACTCTCAAAGGGAATTCGGAAACTTGGCGGATTTGTGTTCATTTATATCTCCACGAGTTACACGTCGCGCTGTTCGCGCTCTTCAAGGCTTTTGTGGATACTATTCAAAGCCTGTTGCCGCCTCTCCTGCGGAGTCATCCGGGTAGGGTCTTTTAGCTTGCCTGTCTCGATTGCGCGGCGGGTTTCGGCATATGTCGAGTTGCCGCTTGGCAATCTCATATCGGGATTGGAACCGGACTTTTCGGCAAATTCTTTGCGAATTCTCGTCTCGACTTCCTGCCGAATTGTCGAATCCCGAAGCTCCTGCTCTTTCGCGCTGAACTTATACTTGCGGTCGGCGGCTTCCATCGGCGAGATTCCCAGTCGATCAGCTTCCGCGATCAACGAGGATGGGCTTTCAGGTAGCGGCTGATTGTACAGCTTCCGATATTTCCACTCGACATCACTTAACTGAGAAAGGCCGCGACTTACTCGACTCACAAATTCGTTCGGATCGCCGCTGAAGGTTGGTGTTCCGGGTGTTTGGCTCACGAATTGCCCTCCATCATTCCTCGACTGTGTGAAGTTATCTCGACTTATCAGACCCTGCTCCGCGAGTACCTGACGCTCACGTTCAAGCGCGGCGCGCTGTGCTTCGGCTGAGGCTAATTTACGACCAAGATCACTCTTTTCTTGCTCCCATGCGTCCACACTCGGCGCGTAAGTGTTCGCCCAAAATTCCTGAACCGTCGCTCTCTGCGATTCCGCTTCACTGAGCACCTGACCAAATGCCTGAGTTGTCCTGCCATCCAAGGAGTTAATTTCGTAGTCAGACATCCCTGCATTTCTCAAAATCTCGTTGACTGTTGCCATGTTGCCTCCTTAAAAGTTATCGCCTGGAATTGTCGCCGTCTGCGCTGTAGGCGTTCCCTGCTGGACGCCGCCACCTTGGACGTGTTCACGCGCAAGGACCATAAGTGCCGATTGCGTTTCCGATGCGACCTTCTGCATTGCGCTGGCAATTTGCGGGTGAACCTGGCCCATCTCTCCGCTAACTCGATGCCAGTTGCCTAGCAACTCCATTATTTTTGGCGCTGGCCTTTGCGAGCCTTGACCTTGCTGTGGCCCTTGCGCCTCTGGTGGCCCGCCCTGCGGCGGTTGAGGGCTTCCATAAGGCAAGCCTTGAGACGGCGGCGTATAGGGCGAAAATCCGGGTGTGGTTGGTGTGGCCATAATCAAAACTCCTCTTCTGTGTCCTGCATTGCTCTTAGTGCTGACGGTCTAGGTCCAACCCTGGGTTTGAATTTTGTTCCTAGCTTAGGGCCGGGCTTGCCTAATTCATGAATTTCAATTGCCAGTCGCGGGGCGGTGGTGTATGTGATCTGCACCTTTCCGCCGAAGAAATTCGGGTATTTGTCGCGCGTCAGGAGGCGGTGAAATTCCTCTTCCACCTGTGCGAGAAAATCCTCGATGACCTCAGACTTGCTTGGCATTTAATTCCTCTACTGTCTCTGGAGATATTTCAATACCCTGCCTGCGCGTGTAGGAGCGCGTGAACCGAATATCCAGAGGCTTCGCGGTCCCGTCCAGTTTCAAGTAGCTGACCACTTTGTCAGGGGCCGGAATTAAGTCGAGGCGAAAACTCAGACTGCCCTTCAGGTATTCGGAATACTTATCGTGAGTCAATTTCGCTTCCAATGCTTTCCTGACGGCGGTCAACACTTCGGAGATAACTTTGGTTTTCGTCATGCAACCGCCTTTTTCCGGGAGCGCTGGTATTTCCGCATAAAACTGTCTAATTTCATTGCGGTCAACGGATTAGGCCGGACCGTCCGACCTTCAAGATTTTGAACCGTTCTGAGGCTAACGTTACTCAGGCTTGCCAATTCGGACTGGGAAAGCTCATGTGTCGCCCGAAACAGACGAAGCCCTGCGGCAACATCATTCCGATTTCCTAGCAAAAAATCGTTAGTTTCCATAACTCCACCCGCGCAGCCGCCGCGCACCGTTGCGTTCATGCGCCTATAACTATTAACACTCCAAATCGGTTTGTAAGTCAATCAAATTAATAATCTTGCGCTTTGTTCCGTGATGGCGCTGAGGTGAAAACCTTAGGTGACGAAAAAGTCCTTCTTTCTCTGAGGAATTATTCGAGGTCACTAATTGATTTAATTCTTGCGGGGTTTATTCATCGATAGCTTCTCAGTGAAGCTCTTCCAGTTGGGAATTTCTTCTTTGTTCTCGGGAAATGGAATCCCCGACTGATTTGCTGGTTTCGGCGGCACAACTACCACGACCGCCGCTGGCAGTCCCATGCGGGCTTCAGCCTTTGCAGTGCATCGTATTTCCCCCAACTCAGAGAAGCGCCTCATCTTTTTTAATTGCAACGAGGTTAGCATTCTATTTCTCCTTCGGCGGCAAGGGTGATTTTATATATGGGGCGTTTCGCACCAGGAGGAAGAGACGCCCCATGGGTAGACTGGCACCAGCGCACTCTGTTGCAAGCGGGCCAGTGTCCAGTTCTAACTTAACTCAATCTTTATTACTCCGCAAAAAAATAGGTCCTCAGCCTGATGACAAGCGAGGACCTATATAGTTTTGCATCCACAAAGGAGATAGGGGACAAGGTGCCAGCGTCCGGCCTCTAGCAGAACAGCATGGCACCCGCCCCGCATGACTATCCTATCGCGGATAAGGTGAGGCTGGGGATACACTCAAATCAAGGAGCGAGACTAATGCAGCCCGATACCGAATCACTTACCACTCTTCCAGTTTCTTCGCCAACGACTCCACCGCATCGCGAGATAGAACCTCCGCTAGATTGGGTCGAGGCGTCACGATGGGAGATTGGGATGCAAGATGTTCCCTATATCTGTTTTCCAGAGCGGAACGCTCACCTTGAGGAGAGGAATCGTTTCTTAAGGTCTGTTGGATTCCCCCAACGGCTTTTCTCAGGTCAATGATAACCTCACTCTGCTGTACGAGGTACTTGGAGAGTTCGCGATGAAGGATTCTTAACTGATCGATCTTTGCTTCGTCCATTGTTTTCTCCATTCCGGGGGGATTCCATAGTACCAATGTGCCGAGGTAAGCGATACACTCGACACAATAGGAAGCCCGCCTGTCAGGGCGGGCTTATGTTAGTCCTGTGAAGTGGTCGAAACTCCCGTTTCCATCTTGGCGGACAGTGCGGTGAGTCGGTGATTCGCTCCTAGAAAAGGAGCGTAACGCTAATGGTCCGCGCTGGTCAATGTCTTTCCAATCCTGATGAAAAATCATTTCCTGCGATTTCGTTTTACTGCTCATGCAGAAAACGTCTTTATAGAATCAGCACAAATGTCTTGGCCTGCCGTGGACGTTTGACGTGTGAGAGATGCGGCAAGCATTATGTATGGCTTGATTCCCTTATAGCACTCTCCGTTTCTTCGGCGCGGGTCGCGAAGGCTCTAATTGCGAACCTGGAACCATCCCAGTCTCCCCGCCGCAGGACGGGCAATGGAGATTGACATGCGACGGTAACTTCTTCCCCTCCCACTCAAAAGTGAGCCTCCCTCCGCAATGCGGGCAGGGCCAATGAAACTTTGCCAAGGTCCTCGCTCCTGAATAAATTTGGGAAATTCAGTATACTCACCGGCCCCTGCGATCCGCCATCCCTTACCGCCGCTCAGCCCAGATGGTTCCCATCCCGGCGTGCAGAGGGAACGAGTCCTTGCCCGCGCTGGGGCCTTCGATCCGATGAGAGTAGGACAACCCCTCACCCATGCTCAGCGGCGCGTCCTAGTGGCCTTAGAAATTCTGGAAAAATGATTCCTGACTCTGCGCTGATTTCCCTTGCGGAAATCGAAAACTGAGTGCGATAATCAATTTGGTTGTAACCCATATTTTTCAGATGAACCCCAAGGCCGTCCTCAGGGCGGCCTCCTTTCAGCCGAAACTCTCGGCAATCTCCAAAAAAGAAAGGATCGGCAAGCGCCGATTTTGAGGGTTCACTATGTCTGAAAATGATTCTTCTCTCTCACCACAAGACAACGAATTGGTGGAGCAGTCCTTACTTCTTCACTACCGTCGATTCCTCGACAAGTACAGCCGTCTCGACAATGAGGTTCAAAAGTTGAAGGCGTCAATCGGCGCAGTCACTAGGCGCATGATGCGACTCGGTGCAAACCCTGAAGACATCAAAAATGCTGTTACAGAGGCGCTAGAGGAGGCATTGAACGGAAACAATTAGCTCATTCTGGCGTTCCTTCCGAACAGGAAGCCTGCCGCAGAACCCCTGAGGCCTCAGCCTTGGGGGGGCTGTCAGTTCCACCCCCATCATCCGGGTGCGTCCTGCGGCCTTGTGGTGCGGAGAACAGATGGTCGCGCGAAGCCGCCAACATCTGCCGGGGTATATACTTCCAATCATCGAAACATAGGAATTGTTCAAGGAAAGCAAAGCGGGAAGGCGAAGAGGCATGAACACTGACGGCGTGCTTAGGGTCGGTGACGGGCGCGGATTCATTATCGAGCATCGCGCTTTTTTGAGTTATGGCGATTTTTCCGATCCCCCTCGTCGCAAACTGGTGGTCACGGCATCACACTGTTTGCCGCGTCCCCCCAAGATGCCCTGTTTCGACTCTGAAGACACTACCTACGGAAACTTGCTTGCCCCGCTGGGGGAAGAGCCCAGCGTATGGGCGGACTGTCTATTCTTTGATCCGGTTTCCGACTTAGCCATCCTTGGGGAACCCGACGATCAATCTCTCCCAGAAGAAAGCGATGGGTATGTCGCTCTGCTCGATGAGCGCGCCCCCTTCACCATTGCCCGCCCTGAGTCGGGCGAAGGATACATGCTCTCTCTGGACAACGATTCGTGGAGGCCCACTCCCCTGAAAGTCCACGCTGGCATTTGGGGAACTGGGCTTTCGACAGGAGCGACCTTGGCGGGACAATCCGGTTCTCCCATCTTGGATGCGAGCGGAAGGGCGGTGGCGGTAGTCTCGGTCGGAATCGGAATGGAATCGGGACACCATCCGATCCTAAAACTCGCACTCCCGGCTTGGCTGTTAGAGACGATGGAAGAAATGACTCAGCCCCTCTGAGGTTCCCAGTCAAATTGACACATCGCCATGCCCACGCATTGTTTTTCAGCCTTGCATCGATAGGCCACGATTTGCCTACGTATTCTTGCGCTTTTCAGAATCCCGCAATCTCAAAAGATGCCGCAACTAATTTCTTTAATTCCCCGAAATTTGTTTTCTGCGCCTAAATTTGAAATGTTGATTTTCAGAACTTACGCAAAGGCCGGTTTTTCGTGATTTTGACTCCGAGGGCAAAACGCGCTATAGCCATCCCCCAGACCGCGTACACTGGACATCTCGGACGCGGCGGCCAACTGGGGGCGAAGGGCCGAACGGCAGGTCGGCGTGGACCACATCATCCTGCCACAGCCTCCGAGGCTTAAATGCTCGCAGAAAATATTTAGGTATCAGGCACGAACTGGGGCCAGCATTGGGGCCATGTGTGCGCTAACCATTTTCTATAATCATTATTATCAATTACTTGCAAAGACTATTCGGTAGTGTCCTCCGCCACCAATCAAATCAACAAGATAGGCAGGAATTCGAAGGCCTTCTTGGATATGAATGAGACAGGCAAAATGGACCCCAAAGCCGGGGTCCATGAAAAGTTCACGATCGCTGTAGCGCAAGTCTTTAGATTGGGGCCTTGAAGGGGTTGCGCTCCGGGCTGGGGGTAGATAGCGCGGAGAATATGCTGAACTTGCCACCCTGGTAACCATCGATCAAGACATTGAAGTAGCTTCTGTGCCCAGGCTTCTTGAAGACCAGACCCGCAGCGCCATCGATGTAGGCTGGATCTGAAACCATCTTGGTAAAGACTGCCCGGCCCTCATGTGAAATTGCGGCTGAGGCGATGTTGAGCACCTCGTAAATTGCGTCGCGCAGAAGCTCCTCCATGGGGTTGACCCTGAGGTGCTCCTTGACGACATTATCGGGAAATCCGACCAGCGCTCCCGCGAATGAACCGAGCAGCGGAAGATCGGCCTTGACTACGATTGCAGTCTCCTGGGGGAGAACATTGTAGATGCCGTAAAGCTGTTTGATCTTGTTGTCCAATGTGAGGGTCGTCTGAACAAACGTCACTTTGCGGCCCACCAGTTGCGAGAAGCGTTGCGAAAGCGTAAATGGAGTTGGTTCTGACATTTGCTAGCACCTGCCAAGGATTGGAGAAAGAGCTTCTTGTACGTCTTCCGGGCTGAACGGTTTACAGATCAGAAAGTTTGCACCGGACTCCATTGCGAGTTCTCTGATCCCGGCTGAACTCTCTGAAGTGATGAAGCCAAAGGGGACGTCGCTCTGCGACGCTCTAACCTGGCGGAGAAAGTCGATCCCGGACATTTCAGGCATGTTCCAGTCGGAGAGAATAAGCATCGGTTTTTGTCCCTGGAGCTTTTCCAAAGCCTGTGCACCGTTCTCGGCTTCGCCAACGGTAAGCCCGCGGTAACCAGCCTGCCGGATGGCTCGCTGGACTATCATGCGCATCGTCTTGCTGTCGTCAACTAGAAGGATATCCATTCAAATGCCTCATACTTATTCGATTGCTGCAATCGTTCGCCGAACCAGGAGAAGATTCCTCGCCTGCCCGTCTTCTATCGGCACATTCCGGAAAACCGGATAGTGATTCACGCCACTTTCACAAACACTTCAGAACATTTTTGCCTGTTGGCCGCGCGGCCGGTTCCAGTTCGCGCGGCGCAACGCAACCGGGCGCCGGCCGATAGTGGCCGGGGAACGAGACGGACCGTAGCTTGCAGATAGTGCTTGAACCTCGGGAAGGATTGAAGCGAAACCCGCAGACCTTGCTTTGATTACTTGCACTTTTCAGCGTCGCTGGAGAGTACTGTGACCCAGAAATGGCCCTCGTCCGATTGGAATTCGAGCCTGTCCCGGACCTGGGACCTGCAGATGTGGAGATCGTAGTCGCTGCCATCCATGACTGTGGGCATGGAAAGGCGCACGCCGGTAGCCATGGTGCACTTCATGTTTCCGCCGATCATATTGGCCAGTTCGCCGAGCATGTCGCGGACATCGTCGTCAACGGCTTCCGGTGGCTCCATGCCGAGAATGCGGCCGGCAAACTGGCAAGCCTGGCTGCGCGTGCACTCGAACATGACTGCTCCATTCCATTCGCCGTTTAATTGGACGAAGGACGTCAGGCGGTCGCCGGTTGGGGCCGATGGAGTTTCACTGGTGACCACTTCGAGTTCCATCATTGTCAGGAATACGGATTTCACAATCTCCGCAACCATATCCACACTTACTTCCGTCAGCATAGCTTTCCTTTCATCGGGCGACATACGCGGTCATGTTTCCCACGGTTTGCCGGTCAAACCATTCATCGAGGCCAAACACAGTTTCAGCGCCACCTAACAAGAGCCAGCCGCCCCGAAATAATGTGCTATGAATTTCTTTCATGATGTTGCGCTTGGTTTCATTGTCGAAGTAGATCATGACGTTGCGGCAGAACACCACATCGAATGGACCAATTGTGCGCATGCTCTTGCGCAGGTCAATCGTGTCGAAGCGAACCATCTTGCGGACCGCCTCACTTAGTTGCCATTGCAGGCCGGAGCGCTTGAAATACTTCACCAGCAGGGACGCCGGCAGACCGCGGTTTACCTCAATCTGCTGATAGGTGGCCGCGCGGGCGCGCTCAACAACCTTGGTGGAGAAGTCAGTACCGAGGATTTGAATATTCCAGTCCTTCAACCCATCCTCGATCAGGAGCATTGCCAGGCTGTACGCTTCCTGTCCGGTAGAAGACGCAGCGGACCAGAAGCGCAGCTTTCTGGTGTCGCGCCGCTCCTCTTTGAGTCGCGGCAGAAGCACCGTTCGAATGGCGTCGTACTGATTGGGGTCGCGGAAGAAGTAAGTCTCATTGGTCGTCATGGCCTCAACGACTTCCTGGCCGATATCGGTATTGCGCCGGAGATGGAGAAGTGCGCATAAGTCGTTGATGGAGCCCAGGCAATGTTGTTTGACGATTGGCCCAAGCCGGCTCTCAAAAAGATAGTGCTTGTTATCTTCAAGCACGATACCCACCTGGGAGTAGATATGCTCCTGAAGGAACCTGTAGTTCTCCGGGAGAATCGCCGTAGGTAATGTATGACTCGCCATTCTGCTTCCTCTTAGTTCCTTCCCGCAATGCGAAGAATCTCGGGCACAACTTCATCGAGCGGCAGCACGCGGTCGGCGAGCCCCGCATTGACTACGGCTCCGGGCATTCCCCAAACAACGCAAGATGCCTCGTCCTGTGCAAGGACAGTTGCTCCCTGGGCTTTGAGAATCTCAACCCCACGCAAACCATCCTGTCCCATACCAGTGAGAATGACGGCGAGGACTGCGCCACCGTAGACTTCCCCTGCGGAGGCGAATAAAGCATCGACCGCGGGACGACATGAATTCAGTCGCGGCGACTGATCCAGATACACGCTCACACCAGCCTCGTTGGAGGCAATCTTCATGTGAAAATCCCCGGGCGCGATCAGAATCTTTCCCGGCTCGACTTTGCTGCCCTGGGCTGCTTCCTCGACGATCAGATTACAAGTGTTGTTAAGACGCTCCGCAAGCAGCCGTGTGAAGAGTGGCGGCATATGCTGCACAACCAGGATGGGAAGCTTGAAACCGGCCGGTATCTTGGGAAGAATTGCTCCCAGCGCGGTTGGTCCTCCCGTCGAGACTCCTATTACGACTGCTTTGAACTTGCCCTTCGCCCCCAGGAAAACTGGCGCGGGGCGATATGCCGACGGCGTCGACTTGAATGAAGCAGGTTCCGGCTTGGCCGCAACGTTGGTGGCCGCCGGCAACCGGAAAAACTGCATGATCTTGGGGATCATCTCTTCCCGCAGGCGAATCATCGAGCGATCGAGCGACCCTTCATTGGAGACTTTGGCCACGTAGTCGTCGGCGCCAAGAGTCAAGGCTTCCAACGTTTTCGCAGCGCCGCGCTCGGTGAGCGTGCTGAACATGATGACGCGCAGTTGCGAGTGCTCGGCTCGAATGCGCCGCAACATCTCCAGGCCGTCCATATCCGGCATCTCGATATCCAGCGTGATGAGATCCGGACTCAACTGCTTGATCCGCTGCAGACCGATAGCGCCGTTCGATGCAGTTCCCACGACTTCGATAATGGGAGTCTGCTCGAGGGCGTGGGTGACCAATCGCCGGATGACTACCGAGTCATCGACGACCATCACGCGGATTCGTTCGCCAGGCTGAAGCTGGCGCTGATTGAGGGCTGGCACGGTTACAACCTCGCCGCGGGAAGCATCCCAACGAGCTCGAGCTTTTCCAGCAGGATATCTTTGGTAAATGGCTTCATGACATACTCATTAGCTCCTGCTTCCAATGCCTGGCACATCTGCTCTATCTCGGTTTCGGTGGTGACCATAAGCACTTTCAGCGAGTCATAGTCCGGCATCCTGCGCACGGCCTTAACCAAATCAAGGCCATTCATCTCAGGCATGTTCCAGTCGGCCAGCATCAGCTTCACCATGGGCTCACAGTCGAGCACCTTGAGGGCCTCAACACCGTTGCACGCCTCGCAGACCTCATACCCAAGGCCAACCAGAATTCTTTTGATAATGATCCGGATTGTCTTGGAGTCGTCCACAACCAAAGCTTTGCTCATTATTCTTCTACCTTCGTATGTTGAGGTATTGCCCGGCAAATGGCGTTTCATTCGCCGGGCAGTAACCGTTGCCGTCGATGGGACTAGAAACTGAATCTCGATACTGCCGACTGAAGCCGCGCTGCCATCTCGCTGAGCTCCAATGAAGCCGTCTTCGTGTCGTTGGCTCCCTGTGTGGTATTCCTTGCCGCGGTTGCTACACCCACGATGTTCTTGGCAATGTCGTTCACGCCCTGGGCTGCCTCAGACACGCTACGGCCGATTTCATTGGTCGTTACAGTCTGCTCTTCTACCGCCGAAGCGATGCTATTGGAAATGTCGTTGATCTGGTTGATGATTGCGCTGATCTCCTCGATGGCGGAGACAGCTCCCTTGGTGACGTCCTGGATGGCCTCGATCTTCTGGCCAATGTCTTCCGTCGCCTTGGCAGTCTGCTTGGCGAGTTCTTTCACTTCGTTGGCTACAACCGCGAAACCCTTGCCTGCTTCTCCGGCACGCGCCGCTTCGATGGTTGCATTGAGCGCCAGCAGGTTGGTCTGTTGCGCGATCGAAGTAATCACCTTGATCACGTTGCCGATTTCCTGGCTCGATTCGCCCAGCCGCTTCATCGTCTCATTGGTCGTAAAGGCCACGCTGACCGCGTTCTTGGCGACCCTTGCGGAGTCGTTGGCGTTCTTCGAGATTTCGCGGATGGATGCCTGCATCTCTTCAGACGCTGTTGCTACGGAGGCAACGTTCCTTGAAACCTGCTCGCTGGCAGCCGACACTACGTTGGCCTGAACTGCGGTCTCTTCCGCAGTGCTGGCCATTACCTGGCTGACTGCTGTGAGTTCTTCCGAGGAGGATGCGAGCGAGCTGGCGTTTTCAGACGTAGCCCGCAGCGGCTCGCAAATCGCTTCAAGAATGTGGTTAACGCCATCGATGATCTTGCGGTAGTCTCCCTGGTGCTTGCTGGCATCCGCACGTACGCCCACGCGGCCGTTTGCAGCGGCTTTGGCGAGCATGTCGGCATCCGCCACCAGGCTCTGCAGCGACTGCGTGATCCGCTGCAGGCTCTTGGCGACCACATCGGTCTCGCCACGGACATTGATCGCGACGGATAAGTCCCCAGCAGCAATCCCGTGCGCCGCCGTGGCCTGCTGATTGATGGCATCTATGCAGGCGTTCAGGTTGTTCTTGATGGCGTTGAAGTCGCCGTTATAGGTGTCGACGATTTTCGCGGGGGTGTTGCCCTTGGCAATGCGATCCACATAGTCGGCGGCCACACTGAGTGGGCCCACGACCGCGTCGAGCGTGCTGTTGAAGCCTTGGACGATAACGCCCCACCCTCCCGAATATTGGGCAACCTCCGCCCGCACCCGCAGTTCGCCATTGACGCCCGCCTGAATCAACCGCTGAACCTCGGCGATGAGGCCTTTCAGCATGACAGTGAGGGTGTTTATGTTGTTCTTGATGACCTTGTAATCGCCCGGGTATTCCTTTGTAACCTCTTTTGGAATCACGCCCTGCGCGACCTGGGTAATGGCCTCCGATGCCAGATTCAGCGGCTCGATAACCGCGTCCAGGGTTGCGTTCATTCCCTCGACGATTTTGCGAAATTCGCCTTGGTGCTTTGTGGCATCGGCGCGCGTG
>Ga0302155_10002666_pt1 | contig 11900 bp, 10 predicted proteins | sample I_Bog_N3_1_FD_193508 | JGI IMG/M metagenome (GOLD analysis project Ga0302155, IMG submission 193508) | Peat permafrost microbial communities from Stordalen Mire near Abisko, Sweden - I_Bog_N3_1 | ecosystem: Environmental > Terrestrial > Soil > Wetlands > Peat | place: Sweden: Abisko, Stordalen...
TGACAGCACGAATCAAGAGCGTCATCCGGCGCCGCGCCAGGCAGCTTGCGGCGAAGCGTAGCCGCGAATTGCCGTCTGGGTCGATGCGCGATATGGAGCAGCTTCATGTCGGTCATTCCGAGGCAGAACAAAGAACTTACGCGAATGAGTTGTTCTCGCGCCTTTCGCCAACGGCACAATCGATCTTCGACTGGCGCGCGCTCGGATATTCGTGGCGGGAGATCGGTGGAAAACTTGAGATGGACCATAGCGCCGTGCGTCGTGCATACTTTGGGGAACTGGGGTTGGTGCTCCGCAGTATTTCCCCTCCTGGAGATTCCCCAAAATGTTGAGTTGGTCTAGGCCCTCGCGCGCCGAGGACCGCATTGAATCATGGCTAGTGCAGCGCCATCAGGAGCGCGTGCTTGCCGGCGACACGACCCCTGTCGGTTCGTGTCCTGACGAAGCCTTCCTTCGAGAACTGGCTCGAAAAGCCAACCGGATCGATTTGCTAGACCCGAGAGTCGATCACGTTGCAAACTGTTCCACGTGCATGAACCAGATTCTTGTCTTCCGGCAGGAAAATCGCTCGCGCCGACGGAAACTGGCGTTCGGAACCGCGGTAGCCGTCTGCTTAATGATCGCCGCAGCCGTTATTGGAGTCGCTCGATACGGATTACACAGGCAACTTCCATCGGCAGATTTGGCCGTTGTGTCCCAAACGGTAAACCTGTGGGATGCCGGTACGGTCCGAGGCAACCAGCCAGGCTCGCTGCAATCTGTGTTCTTGCCGGCTGCAGTGGACAGGGTCACGATCATCCTTCCGCGCTTCAGCCCTCCAGGCCTATACGCCGTGGCCGTTACGCGGGATCAGAACGGAAACGGCGTCGTGGCCCAGAGAAGCGCCCCGGCGACGATCAATGGCGACCACGAATCAGTGTCCGTTGAACTGGACTTGCGAGCGGCCAAGCCGGGGGCGTATTTTCTGGCCACGACCCACGAACAGGATCAGGCGTCGTACTACTGTCCTCTGCAAATCAAGTAAGTAGCCCTCAACGGCCACTCAATCCCCGACTCCGTAGTAATCCAGGCATCTGTTTCGGAAACCGGCTCAAACACTCGATGAATGCGAATCCCCGTTGGCACAAAATGAGGTTCGACTATGAGCAATACAGCGGACGCTGGCCGAATCCTGATGAATAACCCTTCACCGACGAGAGCAAGCTTTGACAGCCAAGCTTATCGTAAGAACTCGGTTTGGCCTGATAGCATAAGCCGAGAATTCATTCGAGGTGCTTCGACGGAACAATTCCAATCGATCCGGCGACGAACACCAGAGCGTCATGAAAGACACGCGGGTCGAGAGCATCAGTGTAGATCGCAGTTTCTCGGTTCTGAACATCGTGATTCACGACGAGCGTGTCGGAGTTTTGGAGATCTCCGATATGGTTGCTCCTCACGCCCGCTGCGAATAGGAACCACTTCGGGACTTTCGATTCGGCGATCAGAAGTCTTGTACAGTCGGCCGCACTACGATCTCATTGACATCAACATCAGCAGGCTGCTCGATTGCATAGGCGATGGCGCGAGCGACGGAATCAGCAGGAATTGCAAACTGTTTGTAAAGCTCCTTCACCGCTTTTGCAGATGCTTCGTCGGAAGTGCTTTCCTTCAGTTCAGAGTCGACCGCACCGGGGGAGATGATCGTAGTTCTGATTCCGGATCCATGGACCTCCAATCGCAGGCCTTCGCTGAGAGCGCGAACCGCTGATTTTGTAGCGCAATAGACAGTTCCTCCAGGCGCGAACACCTTGATGCCAAAGACGGAGGCAGTATTGATGAAGTGGCCGCCTTTCTGTTTCAGGAAGTGGGGCAGTGCGGCCGCAACGCCGTAGAGCACGCCCTTGATATTGAGGTCAATCATGCGATCCCACTCGTCCACCTTGAGAAGCGAAAGCGGCGCAATCGGCATGATACCTGCGTTGTTCACCAGGACGTCGATCTTGCCATAGGTGTCGATGGCCTTGTTGATCAGGGACTCGACTTCTGCCCGCTTCGTTGCGTCGACTGTGACAGCGAGCGCCTTTCCACCGCTGGCCTCAATGTCTCTGACAATCGCGTCGAGACGAACCTTGCGCCGCGCGCCCAGAACGACAGTTGCGCCTAGTCTTGCGAGATGGCGGGCGGTGCTCTCTCCCAGACCGCTGCTTGCGCCCGTGATCACTACTACTTTGCCTTCGATATTTCTGCTCATGTTGATCTCCTTGTTGTGGCGAGTCTCTGCGCCTCGCGGTGTTAGAAGTACTCTTGTTTCAAAACCTCATTGAATGCCCTTCAGTTTCCTCGGGATTACAGTTGTCGAACTGACCTGAGCGAGCAGGTCAATCAGTTCCGAGATCGGCTTTGCATCGAGCTGCTGCACAGCGCCGACGATCTCATTCCGCAGGCGCTCATTCGCAAAGGGCTCCGCTAGCCAATGGAATTTCTCCACGGTCCTGTCCCAAGTCAGCGGGTTGGTGAGCCCTCCCTCGTAGCCGTTCTGTTCCTTCACAAGCACGCGCTGGTCTCTTGTGCGAATCGTGATGCGCGCACTGAGTTCATAGGGATAGTGCGCACTTAAACGCTCATCGGGATGCACTTCAACGTGTGCAAGCAAAGCTTGTGCGTCCGCTGCCTGAATGCGCGTGGCTTCCAGTTGCGCTGGCCCGAGTTGATCGTCAAGCAGTGCCGCTGCGACAAGATATTTCAGGTTGTAGTCGCCCTGTTCTTTTACTTGAGGATGATCCTTTGAGCCAAAGCTTCCGCCTCCTGCGAAATCGAAGGCACCTTTGAATACATCGCAACGCACAGACTCAACGTCCGCCGCAATCAGGCCATTGCTCCGCTTCAGGTCAAGAACAGCTTCTAGCACTGCCTGGCCGTGAATCAGCGAACAATACTTCTTCATGATTGTCTGCTTGATGATGTCGAGGGAGGGGTCTTCCCAATTTGCGAGAATCGGTTGGGAGAACATAAGCTCCAACCCGTATGGACCTTCGAACAGTCCCTTTGGCCCTGTGAAGCCACGCTTCGCTAAGGAGGTAGCATAGACAGCCCGCATTCCAGTCATTCCGGGGGAAAAGCCTTTCCACTGCGATACTTTCTCGGCATGCACACATGTCAGCGAGATGTTGTCGACGGTTGCGATCGAAATCGCATTCGAGATCTCGTCTGTCGAAAGTCCGAAGAGCTTCCCCGCGCCCGCGGCGGCCGATATCGCAAGTTGAAGAGCATGGTTGAATCCTTTGGCCATCACGGGTACAGCGGCAGTAAATCTGCATTGAATCTCGTAGGCCACTGCGAGCGCCAACATGAATTCCTCGCCGGATGCACCCGCTTGTTCGGCTGCTGCAAGTACGGTTCCGAAGTTGTCGCTTGGATGGCAAAGGCCGCCATCGGCCATATAGCTATCGAGAAGGTCGACGTAGCGCACGAGAGAGGAATTGAAAAACGCCGCCTGATCCGCGGATGTCTTACCGCCGCCGATCAACGTGCAGCGGCCCGGAGCCCGATACTCCTCAAACTGCTCACGCAGGGCCTGGAAGGGCTCGCCTTGCAAGCCAGCGATTGCGCAGCCGAGACTATCCAGGATGTTGCGCTTGTAAAGCTTACGGATTTCGGATGTGAGGTGCTCAGGCCGGGCAGCGTGAGCAAATGAGGCAATGCGCTCCACTGCTGTGTCGACTGCTACAGCCGGCGGAGATGACAAGAGTTGTGGCATGATTCTTTCTCCTCAATGGAAGATCTTCGATTATCGTGATCGGATTGAATGTTTACGAAGGCTACTTTTGACTCTTCATGAACTCACGTAAGATGTCCGCGATTTCGTCGGCTTTGGTGTCCAGTGCAAAGTGTCCTGCGTCCAGCACGTGGATCTTTGCACTCGGTACGTCCTGACAGTATCGCTCTGGCTCTCCGAGATCGAACGATAGATCGTGCTTACCCCAGAGCACCAACAGCCGTGGCTGCGCTTTCTGCATCCATGCCTGCCATTTGGGATATGCAAGGACGTTCGTTCTGTAGTCGTAGAAGAGGTCGCTTTGAATCTGCGCCTGGCCCGGTGCATTCAGAAATGCATATTCATCTGTCCATAGATCCGGGTCATATAGCTCTAGGTTCGGATCGTCCCCGATATGACGCGTCTTTGTAGTAGCAAGCGACAGCAAATTCTTGCGCAGACCCTCTTCATTAGCTGGCCTGTCTGCCCAGAATGCCCGCCGCGTTGCCCAGTTCGCTCCGAGGCCCTCATTGTGTGCGACTGCATCCTGGACAATCAGTGCTTGGACACGACCCGGGTGTGCCAATGCCATGCGGAATCCAACCGGTCCGCCGTAGTCCTGCATGTAGAGGGTGTAGCGTGAAAGATCGAGCGCCTCCGTGAACTCGTCCATCACTGCAGCAAGGTGGTCGAAGGTGTAATCGAATTTCTTGGGATCGGGCCAGTCGCTGTGTCCGAAACCAGGATAATCCGGAGCGACCAGATGGAATCTGTCTGCAAGGCGCGTCAACAGCGGTTGAAACATCCGCGACGATGACGGAAGACCATGCAGCAGGAGGATGGCTGGAGCGTTGACCGGTCCTGCTTCTCTGTAGAAGATCGAGAGTCCATCGACCTTTACTGAGCGATAGCTGATGTTCTGTTCCATTTGGAGTCCCTTTTCTTGAGCCTGCAAAGCGGCGTTGGAGAGCATAAGAAGCACCAGCAAAGCGAGTGCTCGAAAGATTGCATTGACTGCATACTTCGCGAGTGCGTTCGAAACTGCGGCCCAGGCCGGTTCGCGCTGGCCCTTGTCGATTGGATAGGGAGTGCCGAGTTGGCCATTTGAGTCAAGCGGAACGGCCATTCTCCACGCGTTCAATTCGTGTAGAAACATCGTGATGGAAATCAGCATTTGTCCTCCCATTCACAAGCCCACTCCAAAATCGGACCCGCAATGCCGGTAACGTCGGAAACCAGCTTTTGCAGCAGTGCTATCGCATCGGTTTCCTGCGATAGGCTTGCGCTCTGGCCTGCCCACAGCGGAAGCAACTCCGGATTGGCGGCTTGCTCCGCAAGCACGGAAACGTTTCTCACGAGAGCACGCTGCAACGGATAAGGAAGAATCTCGACTCCTGGACGATTGAGATCCTCTAGCAATTGGTTATGAATTCCACGCGCCAGACGACCTGTAAAGCCACGCGTCAACGCAGTTCGGCGCGCCTTTCCACTGAGTAACGCGTTGCGATGAAGGGCGCTGGCGCCAGACTCGTCACTGGCCAGAAATGCCGTGCCCAGTTGCACGCCTTCTGCTCCAAGTGCAAACGCGGCAATAATTCCACGAGCGTCGGCGATACCTCCGGCTGCTACAACTGGAGCAGAAACAGCGTCGGCGACTTGAGGCGAGAGAGAGAACGTCCCAGTAAGCGACTCCTCGGCCGAGAGAAGGAAAGATCCGCGATGGCCGCCCGCTTCGAACCCCGATGCGACGATGACATCGACTCCCGCCTGATCAAGAGCGATGGCTTCGTCCCGCGTTGTAGCCGTTCCAATCGCAATGATTGCCTGCCTGCGACATTCATCGAGTATTTCCTTAGACGGAACTCCGCAGATGAAACTGAAGACGGGGACTCTCGCATCGAGCAATACCCGGGCCTGATCTTCGAAGCTGGCTGGCACATAGGGCTTATATATTGGCTGCGCGCCGCCCAAGGAATTGATGTGTCCAGCCAAATGCGACAGACTGCGCTCAAAGGCTTCTGCACCGGATGAGCGTGCGCCCTCGTCTTCCATCGAGACCCACAGATTGATCGCGAATGGTTTTGTAGTGAGTGTACGGATCTCGTCGATCGCGTCTTTGATTGCCGAAGGGCTTAGACTATGCGCACCGAAAGAACCAAGGCCGCCACAATTCGAGACGGACGCAGTCAATCGCTGCGTTGACAGGCCACCCAAAGGCCCTTGGATAATTGGATACTTGATTCCCAAGGTTGAAGAGACGCGAGTCTGATACCAAGGTGCCTCTGTACTTCCTGACTGCCGCTCCATACCAATCCTCTGAGTCTCCGTGCAGAGACTGCTTGACATCTGCCTACGCTCTCTGATCTGCGACTTCAAAGATGACTTCCAGCTCAACTGGAACCCCAATTGGGAGGCTGGCAACGCCAATAACCAGTCGAACCGCTGTCTTTTCGCTGCCAAAGACATCCCGAAAGAGATCCGATGCGCCATCTGCGACTCTGGGCTGGTCAAAGAAGTCCCCGGAGGTTGCGATGAACACGCCAAGGCGAACAACACGAGTTATTCGGTCGAGTGAGCCAAGGTAACCTTTCGCCGCAGCTAGCGCGCTGAGAGCCGCGGTATAGGAAGCATCCCGTCCATCTTCGGCTGTGAGTTCATTTCCAAGCCGGCCAAGGTACTTTGGCTTGTGGTCAACGACCGGGAGCATGCCGCTGAGAAAGAGCAGGTTGCCTGTCTGGACAGCCTCAACGTAAGTTCCAAATGGTGTGGGGGGAGCTGGAAGCTCGATGCCAAGAGCCTGTAGGCGGTGGTCGACACCGCCCAGTTGCAGAGCATTACGGGCTACCACCGGCCAGCGTGCGCACCGCCGTCCACGTGCAGCACCTCCCCGGTAACATGACGCGCTTCCGCGAGAAAGACGACCGCATCTGCGATGTCCTTCGGGTCGGAAATAGTGCCCATCGGCGAAAGACTCTTCAGGAAGTCCTTCGGATTATTCTTGTGCAGCGGCGTATCCACCTGGCCGGGGGCAACCGCGTTGAAGCGGATGTTGCGCTTTGCATATTCGCTCGCCAAACTGCGGGTGATTGCATCGAGTCCGCCCTTGGTGATCATGGGAATGGAAGCCGTAAGGGTCGAGATTGGGTTCTCGACAAGCGATGTGGTGATGCTCGTTACGCTGCCTCCGGTACCTTGCGAGAGGATCTGCTTCACTGCCAACTGCGTGATGAAAATGAACCCTTCCAGATTCGTCGAAACCAGGGCACGAAAGTCCTCGGCGGTGTAGTCCGTGAAGGGCTTGGCCGAGAAGATGCCCGCATTATTGACCACATGGTCGATGGAGCCAAATGCACTGATCGCGGTCTGAGCCACTTTCTCAGCCGTAGCTGCCTGACCGATGTCTCCGTCCACAACTGCGAGGTTTGGGGATGGCAGGAAGCCGGCCTTCGAAACGCTTCGCGAAGTTGCTACAACGTTATAGCCCCTATCCAGAAAGGCCTTGACTACGGCTGCTCCAATGCCTTGTGACGCGCCGGTTACTATGACTGTCTTATGGTCTGCCATGCTTCACTCCTCCGCTTCTCCGAGGTTTTCGGATGCGATGAAGTGATGAAATCACAGGGGCGATCTCGAAACTATTAGACGATGGTGTCGGTCAATACCTAAGTATCGGATAGCCGAAGATGAGTTCTTTAAGGCCGGCCGACTTTAAGCGAGAAAATTCGTGCTGCTTTCGCGGGGATGAAGCAGACTGAAGAGGGTGCGGATTACTTAGTCGCTTTTGAATCTGCCCTTTGCGGGCGCGGCAAGCGCAGTCTGGAGGCCATGTTCACCAGGTCGGCCAGAGAATCGGCCTTCATCTTATTCATGACCTTGCCTCTGTGGGCCTTCACGGTGATTTCGCTGATGTCGAGTTCATCCCCAACCTGTTTGTTCAACATGCCCGTAACAACCAATGCCATGACCTCCTGTTCGCGTGGGGTTAGCGATGCATAACATTCTCGAAGATCATGCATCTCTGCTTCGCGCCCGAGAGCGGCTCGGCTTCGCTGGATTGCGTTCCGGATCGCACTGAGTATTACTTCATCTCCGAATGGCTTGGTCAGAAACTCGATCGCTCCCGCCTTCATGGCCTGAACAGTCATCGGGATATCACCGAAACCGGTGACGAAAATGATTGGCATGTGGATCCGGTCGCCCGCTATACGCCTCTGCAATTCGAGACCATTCAGGTCGGGCAGATTGACATCGAGTACCAGGCAACTCGGTACGCCGGCTCGTGGGCGCGCGAGAAACTCCTCTGCCGACGCAAAGGTCTGCGTTTGCCACCCCTCGGTTTGTATCAGCAACTCCAACGACTCGCGGACCGATATGTCGTCGTCAACTATGAATACGAGTGGGGTGGCTTGCAGCATGCATTATGACCTCTGTTCATTGGCACGTGCGCTCGCTCGACCTAAGTATATTACCGGAAAGGCAAAGATTACCTTGTGAATCGCTCATTTCGCGCGAAGTGCGGCATTGATCGCCACTAGAAGAGCCGTGTCACTGAATGGCTTGATCAGGCATTCGACCGCGCCGCCTTTGAGCAGATGGGGACGAATGGCCTCACTGCTATGGGCGGTGATGAAGATAATTGGGGTCTCTTGCCGGCGCCGGGCCAATTCGCGCTGAAGATCGGGGCCGCTCATCCCCGGCATTTCGATGTCCAGGATGAGACACTTGGTCTTGACGACACAATCGGACGCAAGGAACTCCTCGGCAGACGGGAAGGCCCTTGCAGTAAATCCGAACTCCCTGATTAAGTCGGGCAGCGACTCGCGCACAGACTCATCGTCATCGACCACCGATATGAGCGTACAGTTGATTTTCACGACTTCCTCATGACTTTAGCTGCATCTGTCACAGCAGGCTCCCGAATGGCGCCAAGGTTATGGGTGCCCATGGCACCCTCGAATCCGTGGGGAATAGAGAATGAAAATGTGGCTCCCGGACCGTCATTGGGTGCGGCCCACAGGCGGCCACGATGACGCTCGATAATGGAGCGGCATACGGATAGACCCATCCCCATGCCGGAGCTCTTGGTTGTATAGAACGCGTCAAAAAGCCTCTCCAGATTCTGCGAGTCGAGGCCGACCCCCGTATCCTGCATGGTCAGGCGCACTAAATCACCTTCATCCTGTTCGGTTCTGATGACCAACTGCCTTGGGCGATCTTCGACGGCACTCATTGCGTCCAGGGCATTGCGGAGCAGATTCAGGATTACCTGCTGAAGCTGAACCCGATCGCCGGCAACTGGCGGCAGGCCGTTGGCGAGTTCCGACCGCAGCATCACACGGGTTCCCTGAAGCTCGCCCAATGAAAGGGCAATCACCTCCCGCGTTGCCTCATTGAGATCTACTCTTTCGGTTGTAATGTCCTCCTTGCTGAAGAGAGCGCGCAGTCGGGTGATGACCTCCGAGGCTCGGTTACCGTCGCGAATCGTGCGCCGGGCGGTTTCACGCGCGCCATCGATGTTGGGTGGATCGGCAGCCAACATGCGCAGACATGTGCTGGCGTTGGTAACGATTCCCGAAAGCGGCTGGTTCACTTCGTGCGCAATTGAGGCCGTCAAAGCCCCGAGGCTCGTGACCCGTGCGACATGAGCAAGCTCCGAGCGCACCTTGCCGAGCGCCTCTTCCGAAAGCCTGCGCTCCGTTACGTCTTGTACCGCACCAATGTACTCAAGCTCGCCAAGTTTATTCCTGGTTCCATGACCGACCAGGTGTAGGTATTTGATTCTGTTTTCAGGTAACAAGAGTCGATGCTCGTACTCAAAGTCTTTACCGGCTTTAGCTCGCTCCACCATGTCACACAACAATGGGATATCTTCCGGGTGGACTCGAGAGCCGAGGAGTCCAAGCGTGACGGGCAAATCCGGCTCAAGCTCAAAGATGCTATATACCTGCTCTGACCAGGTAATTTCTTCCGTCGCCACGCGCCATGAAAAACTGCCGGTCCTACTCAAGCGTTGGCCCTCAGCGAGAAATGCCTCGCTGCGTCGCAACTCCTCTTCCGCCAGTCTGCGTTCCGTGATGTCGCGAAGGTAGCCCGTGAATGATGGTGGCCCCTCCAGCGGGATGCGTGAGATCGCGAGTTCAACGGGGAATTCACTTCCGTCTGCTCGCGCGGCCGTTAACTCGACGCGCTTCCCCAGGACTCGTGCTTCACCCGTGGCCAGATAACGGGTGAAGCCTTGCCGGTGCCCCTCTCGCAGAGACGGCGGAATGATGACGTCGGCCAGACGTTTGCCTACAGCTTCATCGCGGCAATAGCCGAAGGTGCGCTCTGCAGCTGGATTGAACTCAGTGATATGGCCTTCATGATCGATTGTCACAATACAGTCGAGTGCCGAGTCGAGGATCGCTGTCTTGCGTGCCTCGCTGCGCCGCAACTCCTCCTCTGCTCGCTTCCGGTCATCGATATCGGTGTTTGTCCCATACCATTTCACGATCTTTCCGGATTCATCGCGTAATGGATTGGCACGGAAAAGAAACCAACGATACTCTCCGTCAAAGCGGCGCAGCCTCGCCTCGCTCTCTCCAGGCTCTTCAGAGGCCCTAATATGTTGCCACGCACCGGCCAAGCTGTTCAGGTCGTCGGGGTGAACTGCCGTAGTCCATCCCCACTCCTGCGCCTGTTCCTGAGAAAGCCCCAGGTAGTCAACATAATGTTGGTTGAAGAATTCGGCGGAGCCGTCGGGTCGAGCCGACCAAGCGAGCGTTGGAATCGTATTGATGATCTGGGTAAGGTTGCGTTCGCTCGCCCGCAGCGCTTCTTCAGCGCGCTTGCGGTCGTCGATATCGATTAACAGCACGTACCAGCCGGTGACCCGGTTGTCCGTGTCTCGCACCGGAAGGGCGCGCACCTGGAACCAACGATAGACGCCATCCGCACGTCGGCAACGGTGTTCAATGTCATACAGCGTTCCCGTAGTAATCGATTTCGTAAGAACTTCGATCACGCGTTGGAGATCATCCGGATGAACGGCATCAGTGAAGGCCCAATCCCGCAATTCCTCAGCTGTTCTGCCAAAATAATCTAGGACTTGTTGATTTTGATGTTCAATCGCACCAGCCGGACTCATCGTGCAAACCAGCCCAGGAATGCTGTCGATGATCTGGCGAAGATTTTGTTCACTCGCTCGCAGGGCTTCTTCCGTGCGCTTGTGATTCTCCACATCAGTTTGCAGGAGGTACCAGAGGACGATGCGCCCTTCTGAATCCCGCAAGGGAAAGCCCCGCATCTGGAACCAGCGGTACACTCCATCGGCACGGCGGTGGCGTCCCTCAAAACCGAATGACTCACCGGTTTCAACCGACCTCTGCCATGCTGCGATTGCCCCTGGACGGTCATCCGGATGGATTGTACTGCCGTTCTCCCAGCCTTTCACTTCGTCGAGTGTTGCACCAAAATACTCCAGGACCTGGCGATTTGCCAGTACGGCTTCGCCATTCGGATTCATGAGGGTGACGAAGGCCGGAAGGCGATCGACTATCGATCGAAAATGATTCTCGCGTGCAGCCCTGGAACGCCACCAATGCCCGCTTCCTTCTTCCGCGGCCCGCATTTGACGGTCAATGTCGGTAATGATTCCGCACCATCTGACGACTCGTCTGTCCGTGTCGGTCAACGGGCTGGACCGGAAGAAGAACCAGCGGTACTCTCCATCAAAACGCCGCAGTCGTGCCTCGATCTCCCGTGGCTCACCAGAATCAAGCGTGAATCGCCTACATTCGAGCAGCTCTGAAAGGTCCTCCGGGTGGATTGAAGCCTCCCACCCTGAACCGATTGAATCGTCAAGACTCAGGCCGGTGTACTCACACCAACGTTGATTGAAGAAGTCAATGTTTCCATCTGGTAATGCCGTCCATACCAATCCAGGAAGCGCATCGACGAGGCGGCTGAGTTCGCTCTCCATTGCGGTCCTTTCCTGGCAGCACTCCATCGCTTTAGGATGTGCCACCGGTCGGTCAGGCGTCTATTGTACTTTGGTATTGGTTTCGAGTCGCCTGCCGGGACCACCGAGCCCAGCCCCCATCGATACCAAAGTATTGATCGATACCATCGTCCAATAGAAACGCCCCCATGCTTCTGGTGTGATGCACCTGTGAAATGCACCCGC
>Ga0302155_10002675_pt1 | contig 11875 bp, 15 predicted proteins | sample I_Bog_N3_1_FD_193508 | JGI IMG/M metagenome (GOLD analysis project Ga0302155, IMG submission 193508) | Peat permafrost microbial communities from Stordalen Mire near Abisko, Sweden - I_Bog_N3_1 | ecosystem: Environmental > Terrestrial > Soil > Wetlands > Peat | place: Sweden: Abisko, Stordalen...
AGACTGCAAGTAGTAATCTGGACATTATTTTCCCTATTTTTAAGCTTTCCGATTGAGTAAGAAACGGCTCCATGGAAAGCGAACTGGCACCGCATTTCGAGCTATGCAGATACGCCGGTAGACGCAAAATTTGCATCGAATATCGTCATCGTTCAGATTCTTTATCTGAAACTCAATATTACCAATATATTGTGAAGACTCAATCATAACCCAAGAGCACCATCATTCCCAATATATTGGGAGGTGCAGTTGGATCCTGCAGTTGCTTTTGGACTCGTATTGCGGCGCCTTAGAAAGGACGCTGGGTTATCGCAAGAACAGTTGGCTTTCGAGGCAGAAATTGAGCGTAATTTCGTCAGTTTGATTGAGCGTGGTGTCAATCAGCCTACGATTCGAGTTATTTTTAAGTTATCCAATGCTTTGGATATCCAACCATCCCAAATCCTCGCACTTGTTGAGCAAGAGTTAAAACTTACTTCTTCCAAAGCTTGACGCGTGATATTCGAGCTGATTTTTATCTTCCATACGTAGCGAAAGCCTGATGGCGTAAAAAGTTGCGCGAGCGATTTCCGTTGATAGGATGTTTTTAACCCCGAAAGAAATGGGGCATCCAAATCAACTGAAAGGGCTATTGTATGTTTACAAAAAAGCGCAACGGCAGGGACGTCTATCTGTCTTCCATGGACGTTCGGTTCGAGAGATCTTTTTTGGCTAAGCCAAGTAATTTACGCACGATGTGGTGGAAGTTGAACAATTTTGTGGAGAAGTTGCTCCATCCATATTCCACTCTGGAAGAACGTATGTATCGCTTCCATTCCCGTCACCAACGCTGGACGCTATTACGGCTCGAAGGAATAGCAGTCAGGAGAGAGGCGGCTATAAAAAAATCCACAAGTGCCGTAGTAACAAATAATAGCGCTGCTGCTGCCGTATCTACGCGTCCAGGCTCAAGAAAAACGCGTACTTTGGGAGACATATGATGATCAGAAAAGATCACATTGTTCCCATCCTAGGAGCCATTTTCAGTGCGTCGATGTGTTTGCTGATTATTCATTTCTGGGCCGCGGAGTGGTATGCCGGTCGCATGAATATGTCGTTCTCGATGGCATATGGTGCGCTTGCTACGGCTGCCATTCTTTTCCATCTTTGGCGGATATTGATGATTCTCCGGGATAAAGATATTGTTACTGGGTTCATTGATAAATTTAAAAATGGTCGCAAATGACCTTTATTGCTGATAAATCTCGCTGAGACATCGGTAATCCCCCCACCAAAAAGACAAGGCTTAAAAATAGGGGGGATCACCCAATGTCAACCCGGTCGGCAAAATGGTGCCGTCATTCTTCAAAATTTCGGCTTAGATGGTGGCCGTCACGACATCGTAAATGGCTTGCAGCAAAGCTACTTTACTCATGTATCTCAGAATAACGTCTTCACAATCGTGAATCGCACGCAATACTGCGCATCCAAATCCACAGCTACCGATTCAAAGTGCAGCATTTCGCCCTGGAGCACTATTCGGTCGCCCCACACGGTAGTAAAAGTGGAAATGTACAATTCCGCTCATGCACATGCCCTGAGCATTGGCGAACGCGTCGGCGGCACGTGTCTCCTCCGAGTTCGAGCAAGCAGCAACAATAGCAGCGCTGTCGCTGATATTAGTTTGGACGACAAATCGGCACCTGTGCCAGCACGTAGACCAGCAGTTTTTCCAAGCTTTGCGCTAACGTCTGACCAGCGGTATTGACCGCACAATCGGGATGCTGCGGTGCTTCATAAGGAGCGCTGATGCCGGTGAATTTATCTAGCACACCAGCCCGCGCTTGCTGGTACAAGCCCTTGGGATCACGCGCCTCGCAGATGGCGAGATCGGTGGCAACATGACTTTCGTGGAAAGGCTGAGCGCAGCATTGCCGAGCGCGATCACGGTCAGCACGATATGGCGAGATAAACGCGGTGATGCAAATCAAGCCGGCGTCTTCGAACAGGGCAGCTACTTCGCCGACGCGACGAATGTTTTCTGTACGGTCTTCAGGACTAAAACCGAGGTTGCTATTGAGACCTTGCCTGACATTATCGCCATCGAGCACATAGCAGGAATAGCCGCGCACCGTCAATGCCTGCTCCAAGGCCATCGCTAAGCTGGATTTACCGGTCGCTGACAATCCAGTCAGCCATAGCACGACACCGGCGTGACCGAAATGCGCCTGCCGGTCGGGGGGCGTCAACTTATGGGGCACGGCACTTAGGTTATTGGCCATGGCCGTCTTCTTGTTGCGCCGCTTGTGACGACACTGTTGTCCACGAATCGTCGGGGCTGCTTACGCGGATCAATCCATTAATGCTCAAACTAACCTCCTTGGGAACACGCTACATATTGGCAGACACAGTGCCGGGAAACACGTCACCTTCTGCGCATTGCAGACAACATTAGCCGGATTATACAAGGACGAAAAATGCCAGTACATCGTATAACCAAGCTCGTCATCGAGCCGATCAGTGCCGGCGATTTTCCTTGACGGTCATCTTTAACATACAGAATGGACAGTGTTGTGTATGGCCTGATGCCCCCCCGGATAGCACCTCGAACGTCATCCCTTTGACATCGATTTTCAGCATGCCGTCCAGTTGAATCCATTGAGGGTTACAGTTGGCGGATCTTGACGATCAACCGTTCAAGTCCCGATTCGCCACCAGAGTTTTCCCTGACACAGATGGAAATCGAACTTCACAATCAGCGCGTAAAAGATAGCAAGCGATTCCGTCATACACGGCCACTCTCGCGTTACCTTGAAAAAATTGCGTAACTCGGCGGCTAATGACCTAGCGCCAGGGAATTGTGAGCAATAACAAAGTCCACCACAAAATAACAAAGTGCCCTACAGATTTTTTATCAGATACGGGGCACGTCGGTTTGAGATGAGAAAACGATAGCTGGTGCGTCTATATGATCCGTTGCATTCTAGGAACTGTCATCTCTATGCAGTTAGGAGAAGTGCCGCCGCTCAGGCACAAATAAGCTGTCTTGCTCGTAGGCTCGGAGCATTCTTGGCGGTATCTTAGGCATGACGCAATCAGCGATAAGGTCCATTAGCATAGACCCATTGCAATGCTATGATCTTCGCCTGTTAATTCACTCCATAACTAGCCCTTGATATGTCTAATCTTATCGTCCATGGCGGCCGCCCTCTATGTGGGGAAATCACTCCGTCGGCAAACAAAAATGCAGTGCTCCCCATTCTTTGCGCGACCTTACTGACAGATCAGCCACTTCGATTAATCGGGGTTCCGGAAATTACGGATGTTAAGAAGATTTTAGATATTTTCCGTGTGCTTGGCAGCGAGGTGAGCATCAACTTCGCTACGGGGATACTCGATTTGCATCACCATTTGACGGCGTTTGATCCAGCATTACACCGTTTGCCGGTGGAGATGCGTTCGTCAATTATGCTGGTCCCTCCTTTGCTTGCCCGTTTCGGTGTTGCTCGGTTGGAGAATGATGTTAAAGGTTGTACCTTGGGTGTGCGTGAAATTGATCCACATGTCGAAGTCTTTGAGCGCTTTGGTGCATCGATAGAGATGACAGAGGATTCTCTCATCGTGCGAACGGATGCGAAAATGCGCGGCAACAGTCATTGGCTGGACTACGCATCTGTGACAACGACTGAAAATTTTGTGCTGTGCGCTGCTTTGGCCAGTGGTCACTCTGTGTTGGTGAATGCGGCCTCTGAGCCTCATGTGCAAGAGTTTTGCCGATTTATGACAATGCTGGGAGTTTCCATCGATGGTATTGGAACGTCTCGTTTGTCTATCGAAGGCAAGGGGAAACTGGGTGGCGGCGAATTCCGTTTCAGTGAAGACTTTCACGAAATAGCGACTTTTTTGGCTTTAGGTGCGATTACTGGCGGGCAGATAAAAGTAAAAAATACGGCACCGGAACATTTTCCTCTGATTGACCGGACGTTTGCTAAATTTGGCGTCAATGTCGTTCATCAGGATGGTTGGTCGTATACAGATCATAGTGCCCCTTTGAAAATACATAAGCCGTTTACGCCCAATATTTTGACAAAAGTAGAAGCTGCACCATGGCCATATCTACCTGTTGATCTGCTGCCGATATTTGTCGCGCTGGGTGTCAAGGCTGAGGGTAGCGTGATGTTTTGGAACAAAGTCTACGATGGTGCCATGGGGTGGACTGGCGAACTATCCAAATTTGGTGCTCACGTTTTTTCGGCGGATCCGCACCGACTGATTACTTTCGGAGGGATTCCGTTAAGCCCAGCAATGGTCGAAAGTCCTTACATTATTCGTGTCGCGATTGCGCTATTTATGGTCGCGGCCAGTATTGATGGCCGATCAGAAATCAGAAATGCACTACCGATAAAGCGGGCACACCCAAAATTTGTAGAGAATTTACGCTCTGTCGGGGCTTCTGTCGATTGGACTGAGGCCGAATGATTATTCGGTTATTCGTCAATATTCTATTCCGGCTTTGGTTTAAATCACTTTGGCGAAACGCGCCTAGCATTGTCACGGTGCGCAGAAGATTTGCATTGGCGGATCGTATCGGTGCCATAGATAGAATAGATACGAAAGTCGAAAAAGAAAAAATTGATGGCGTTGATATTGAATGGGTCGGTTCTGTATCAAGCGCATCACAGGGAATGATTTTCTACGTGCATGGTGGTAGCTTTTCCGTTCGAGCACCACTATCTGACCGACGTTTCTGCGCTGATTTGTCGCGACGTACGGGATTGCCGGTTGTGCTTGTCGCATATAAACTTGCACCAGAATTTCAATTTCCTGCTGGTTTGGATGACTGCTGTCACGTGTATGAATTACTTCTACAGCGAGGCGTGGCATCGAATCGTTCTTCTAGGGCATTCCGCTGGCGCAAATTTGGCACTCGGAATGATGATGAGAGTACGCCAACGGGGGCTTCCTCAACCTGCCGGGGCAGTGTTGCTATCTCCCGTGACAGACTTTACTGCCAGTGGTTCTTCGATACAGAGGAATGCAAAACGGGATGTGTTTATGGCACCCAGTATTTGGCCCTGGGCGGCTGCAATCTATTTAAATCAAGAGTCGTTAACTCATCCTGAAGTATCACCCTTGTTCGGAGAATGGACCGGTTTTCCACCAATGGTCTTTCACGTTTCAGAGAGTGAAATGTTGCTCGATGATAGTTTGCGTGCAATGGTTAAAGCTCAGGAGTGCGGCACCGAGGTGCATGTCACTGTATGGCGCGATGTTCCACATAACTTTCCGTATATGGATGTGCTCAAAGAGGCGATTACTTGCCGTTCGCAGATTGCCGATTTTATTAGCCGCATTTTGAATTAGAAAATATCACATACGGTTCCTATGAAAAATGAACGGTGTCTCTGATCTATGGGCAATGCTTTGAAACTATCTCTCGTTTTGCTTCTTCCACTCTGCTAGCATAATCAGCTTTTCAGGGGAAAATAAAAATGATCATCGGCATCGACCTTGGGACGACCAATAGTCTGGTGGCAGTATGGAAGGAACCGACGCACGCCTGATTCCGAACAGTTTGGGCGAAGTCCTGACGCCATCCTGTGTCAGCTTGGATGAAGATGGCAGCGTGCTGGTTGGTCGGGCGGCGAGGGAACGGCTGCAATCTTGCTCATCAAACACCTCTCTATAGCGACTATTTTCGCCTAAATTGGTGTCCGGGTTTATTAAACCACTACAATGGCTTCCTTGCTGCGTACGACCTGTGCGAAAACGTTGACGAAATGAAGGGCAGCCTTGAGGACGTCGAGCAAAAGACGCTCTTGGCCTTATACAAAAATGGGTTAGGAATAAATACCAAGACGCTCTCTGCTGAGGCGCGAACCTTCTTGGGTCTAAGATAAATTACGATGACGCAGGAGCAGGGCTCAAGCTGCAACCTCCTCCTTAAATCCATCCCAACGGATAACGTCGAGCACCGCGGCACAGAGCACCCGTAAAAGAGAAATGCTGTGCTAATGACGCGGAATCCAACATCATGGAAAACATGACGACCATATACAAACGCGCGAGGATGAGTTACGAACGCTGGTGTTGCCGAGACCAACTGAATATCGTAGTCCTAGTTTGAGGTCGTTACTCGGCAATGAGTAATCATTATCGAGAATGCCCCAGATATTTATTAACCTATAAGGGTTGATATTTTTGTTTTTTGAAAATTCTCTTGACCTTGAAAATCTACTGATGCAAAATTCAAACGTCGTTCTACGGCATGCAATGCAAATCAAATTCTGCAGTACCTCGAAATTTTCTATTCAAACGGCCACCTAATGAATGTGTAGCTTCTGTTGCTACATTTTTGTTCTGTCGGTCCGAAAAATTCCAACGAACTTTACCGTCTACTCACTGGCTAGCATTTTTTAGCGAATCAGTTGCGTACGTCTGCCTCATTCCGAGCATTTTTCTCGTCTGTAGTCTCCCTCAAATTTTTCTCGAATCTACGTTTTGCTGACTTTCTGAATGGCGTGGGAGAGTCAGATGGTTTTTGCATGAGCAGTGTGCTGTCGCTGTTCGGCAAAAGATTTTTTTATTTTCTTAAGTTGCACGAAGGGGAGGGGCAGATATGCTGACTTACTTATTCATTCCAAAATTCTTAAACGGATCGGGCTATTTCGTAGCTAGGAGTAAGGACGAGATTGGAATAGATGGAGGTGTTCTGGTAGCGGTGGTGACTGGTCATCTACTGACCGATGTGGGTGGATATTTCATATGGGTGAAGCGGTCTTTGCTGGTCGCATCGAAGAATCTGACATGGGTGAAAAAATGATTACTCCAGCACGCTACATTAAATTGTCCGTATTTGAAGCAATCTCTGGCTACACCGAAAAGGCGGTACGCCGGAAGATTGAAGAGGGACGATGGTTGGAAGGAAAAGAGTACCGCCGTGCCCCGGATGGGCACGTTCTCGTTGATTTGGAGGGATACTATAAATGGGCCGAAGGTCAAGCACAGGTGGTGTGACGCCATCAGGTGATCGGGTGCAAATAAGGTTCACATACCAGGGTAAGGACATGCGTCCTACCCTGGACTTGAAGCCTACTACCGCGAACCTGAGACACGCGAAGCGTTTGCGAGAGCAAATTCTCGCCGATATTAAGGCTGGTGCCTTCAATTTATCTGAGTTTTTTCCTGATTATCGGAATGTGGAACTCAGCGACACTACGAACCGAAATTTCCGACAATGGGCGGAACTGTGGGGGACACTCTCTGCGCGGAGCTTAGAAAATTCAACTATCCGGATCTATAAGCGTCACTTAAAAGCGTACTGGACTTCACAGTTTGGGGATTTGGCGCCGAAGCAAATAACGAATGAAAGGGTTCTGCAGCATCTGGCATTTCTAGCCACGGCGCGAGTTGATGTCATTTCGGGAAGGATGATCAAGCCATTGGCGCGCAAGACGCAAAACAATATCCTCATCCCTTTTCGTGGTGTGTTCGAGTTGATTTGCAAAGCGGATCCCTATGTACGTGATCCAACAGAGGGTATCGACAATCTAAAGGTGCAGAAGGCTGCTCCGGATCCTTTCACTGCGGAGGAAGTTGATTCTATCCTGAGCGCGATAGAAAATAAGGAGCTTTCGGACTATTTTGAATTCGCCTGCTTTGCCGGTTTGAGAGTTAGCGAACAGATTGCCTTGTTTTGGGAGGATGTTGATTTGCGTCACGGCACCGTTGTCGTTCGCAGAGCACGAGTATTGGCGGAGGACAAGGAGCGGACCAAGACCGGGTATGAGCGAGAGGTTGAGTTGAATGCACGCGCATTGGCTGTTATCAAGCGTCAGCGGGCTCGAACTCAGGCAAAGGGGGTGTATGTGTTCCTGAACCCGTCAACCGGCCAGCGTTGGAACGATGAGCAGGAACAGCGCAGAGAATGGGTGCGGGTATTGCGGGCAGCGAATGTACGATATCGGCCGCCGAAGGAGTGCCGTGATACAAGTGTTACGTTGGCACTGATGGCAGGTGCTGATCCGCTTTGGGTAGCAAAGCAGCACGGCCATAGTGTCACGGTAATGATGAAAAGTTACGCCAAGTTTATTCCTCGCGCGGATAAAGGCAGGAATCTGGAGGCAGTCAATGCGGCACTGAAATTAACAGATTCCGCAGTGAATCCGCAGTACGTCGAAATCCAGAAATAGAAAAGCGCCCCGAAAGGCGCTTAGCTATTGACTTCTACTAATTAAATCATTGGGACGGAGGAAGCCTAATCATCGTCGCAAAGTCAATGTGGTAATGGATGTTGTCTTTTTGAAATCAGAAAATACTGTCACTGATACTGTCAAAAAAATTTCCGTCTCCTTTTTCCTGCCTTGGCCGGCCCTCCCGGTCATTTCAACAAAGGTAAAGTTTAGTCAAGTTGAGCTGTCGTGCTCAAAGGGTAAGTTTCATTAAGTCGGTCGAGCCACTGAAAGATATATTTCGACTGACTGGAGTATGTCTATTACGTCGGCGGCGCCGATGAAATCAAAGAGAACAGGACCCTCCAAGGTCGGAGTAATTTCATAGATCGTTCCCGCTGGGCTCCTTACCGCTGCGTTAGCGTTATGTGCCGGGTTCTTTTTCAGTCGATTTTTTCCGGACTTAGTGAGTTTGAATCGGTGCCATGTGCGACACCGTTACGAAGGTGATAGATTAGTTCCAGAACCGGTGCTTGGACGAAATAGTGATGCTTTTCAAGCTCATTTCCAAGCGTTAACAATGCACCAATAGCCCATGTACGTAGGAAGTTGTGCTGCAAGTCTCGGTTTTCGCGGAGAAGATCAAGGTAATTCCGCAGGTCTAGTGTGTGAGAGGTGTCATCTTTCCGCAGAATCTCACCGGTAGGATTCTGGCCGATGACTTTTGCCGGGGGCAGCGATTGACAACGGATTAACAGCGACCAGATGCGCCACTAAAAACGAGTAATTGTAGCGACCTGCATCCAAAATCGGTCCAGCCTGCATTCAGCGGCATTCTCGGCCAGAATTAATTGCAACCAGCGCCTACCTCAAACCAGAGATAACTGCGAATGAACCTGCATTCACCCGTGCCGACCTGCATTCCATCGACATGAGCCAGCAATAACTGCGACTGACCGGGCGTCGAGCCAGGCACGGCGCGAGCACGCGCGGCCCCATGGAACGTTATCTCGGCGGCCTGCAGCCAGCATGCGCTCGCGGATCTCTACCGTGTAACGGTGCGCGCAGCTTGGTGGCTAGCAGCAGGGCTGTTGTTGTCCACGACCTCATCCCTGTGTTCGACCCGACGATATTTGCAGCTTGCTAAAGCTATTTGTACCTGATACCATCAAGTTTAAGTCAAGTTTAAGCCAAGTTAAAAACAACTTAATATCATATCTTAATCAAGATAGTTTTATTGTTATATTAACCATGTTTGGGATTGAGCCATGTCAGAGCAAAACAATAAAGTGTGGGCTACGTTTGTTGGCGCAAAAGGCGATCAACTGAAGGCGTTTAACTCGCAAGACAGTTACCCGCCAAAGGAAAAAACGGATGGTTACGTCGCGATTGGCTGGTCGGCGATGGGCGATATGGCATTGTATGAGGAGAGCGGTCATGCAGACTACCTTGCTAGATTCAAGAAAATTTATTCAGAACCAACCATGTCTGCCAATGCGTTGTGGAATTTCGCTTTTTCAATGAAAAAAGGTGATTGGGTGATATCGCCATCGGCAGCGACGGGGTACGTTCTGATCGGTGAAATTGTAAGCGATTACATTGCCGATTTTGACAACCAATTCGGTTTTCATCGCCTGTGTGATGCCGGATACTTCCATCTAAGAATGGTGAAGTGGCTCTATGTCATACCAAAAAACGATGAACGATATACGATGGTGAATAAGGTTGGCATGCTGACCGTTTCTGAGTCGCGCTTTTCCATTGATGAATTAAAATCCATGCTGGATACCAATGTACGGCCGACATGGTCGAATGCTTTAATTGAACAAACCCGTGAATTGTTTGATGGGTCGTTTGTGCCAAATGATGAGTTGATATCGATGAAAAATATCGACGGGAGTTTTGGTTCAATACACATCGATGATTTTCTTGCAAAGCCAGCTAGGCTACGCATCAAGGATGGCGCCACAGGAAGCCAGTCGGCCTACGTGGATGTGGATGCGTTGATCATGGCCGGTTGGGCGATGGACTAGCCAAGCATTTTTTGAGTGATCATGCTCTTCGACATCGTTTTTCCCGATAATCTACCCGCCGATTGCCGCACGATATCGGGCCGGCGCTGGCGCAACCATTCATATAAAGCGTGTTGGGCTACGCGCTCGGCAGCTTGGAGGTGGCGCGCTTCTTGAGCTTGAGCGCTAGGTAGTTGTCGATCTTGAGAGTTGAGGTCGAACTGAGGTGCACTTGGAATAACAAATGGGGTTACGCCAATTCATGAGGCGACCAGCCTGGTCGGTGTCCGACTAATGTAACAATCGAAAATGAAGGGAGGCGCCACTTTAAGATTCAAAAACGCCGACATTTCATTTCGGTGAGAGATTTTCTCATGGAAATTTTTATAGGAGTAATTAGCAATGGCAAAAATAAAATATTTAATTAAATGGAACGCAGTTAGCCAGGGTGGGAAGTCCACGAACGGCCCCAATACATCGACAGTTGAAGCAGAAAGCGAAACAAACGCCATTGCTCTTTTCAATAAAGAGCATAAATCAACTACAGACAAGATTTATCAAATTATTTCCCTTCAGCCTAAGTAATTGCAGAATAACTGCTGACCATCGGTATGGTTCAATCATGAGCGAGAGCCGTACCATGTCTTCTTCATGAAAAATGGCCAAAGCGGTTGACGGTTGAAAGCCCAAACCGCTGCTGGCCGTTGCTCATCAGCTACGGCGGTAGTCGCCTGCAGTTCGATTTCAGGCTGAGCACAGCAACGACTGCTGGCAGTTCGACATGTCGCCGTCCGACTTGAAACGCATCGAGGCGCCATCCTGGGTGGATCCAGCCAAGGGCGAGCCAACCTTGATGCTGTACAGCGTGGTCGATGATCGAAGCGGCGTGTGCTTTCTCGAATATCGGTGCGTCTACGGTAAGGGTGCGGAATCGGCCTTGCGCTTCGGGTGTATCGGTATGCCTGTTTTTGATGCGTCTATTCATTGTCATCGCTATTAAACAGGTTGAGGAAAATATCGTCAACGCTTCAGGTGCGTATGCATTCGTTGAGAGGGGGGATGCATCCAATCAAGTAAAAGGATGCATCCAGTCCGGGAGATGGCGGTGCTTAAAGGCTCGCGGCTAAAACGCCATCCCTTGATGCAACGCCGCATCGGACAAGGTTTTTCTCAATTGACACAACTCCCTAAATCGCGGAATTGCATCGGCCCGGACGTATCTCAAATTCCGTAAATCCTGCATAAAATGCGTCTTTACGTCAACATTTCTCAACAGATGGATGCATCCTATATTGCTGAATAGTGGTGTCGGATGCATATCTACATCAGGGTTTCTAAGTCGCCGGATGCATTCACTCGGTCGCCGGATGCATTCACTCGGTCGTCGTATGCATTCACTCGATCGTCGTATGCATTCACTCCGTACCGTATGCATCCATCCGTCATGAATGAATGCAGTATTTTCCGCTCTGACTGCTTACGCCCAGTCGGCATTGGTGCTCGCCCGTCGTCAAAACTGCTTTGCTACGTTAGGTTTTTTAGGTACTGGATGCATCCGCTTTTGCCTGCGCCGCTGCTATTGCGCTAACATTGCTGCGCGGGTGGCCTCAGGAATCACCAGTGAGGCCCGCGTGGCAAGGCTGTTCGAAGACCCCTTGCCCCCCGCACCTCCAGGCAGCAATCGTGGCCTGGCGTTCCAAGTTACGCTATGAT
>Ga0302155_10002676_pt1 | contig 11874 bp, 15 predicted proteins | sample I_Bog_N3_1_FD_193508 | JGI IMG/M metagenome (GOLD analysis project Ga0302155, IMG submission 193508) | Peat permafrost microbial communities from Stordalen Mire near Abisko, Sweden - I_Bog_N3_1 | ecosystem: Environmental > Terrestrial > Soil > Wetlands > Peat | place: Sweden: Abisko, Stordalen...
CACATCCGCTCCATCACCGCCTATCATCTCTTCCTGTCCTGGCACAGTCTGATCCGGACCATTGTCTCTGGCGTTCCGCCGCCCCTGCCATCCTGACCCAAATTTCGCCCCGCCATCAAAAAAAGGTCCTTCACGATCCGAACCCAGACACATGAACCCATAGTGAGAACCGCTGGCGTGGCTGATGGTTTTGTTGCTCGTGCTGCGTCTTGCGGGGACGGCGGCGGCATGGCTCGGTATGGCCGCGTGGACTCTCCTTTATCCCAGCGTGGAAGACCGCTGGCTTAGCGCCATGCAGCGGCGGGAGCGGCAGCACCGCGCCGACCTGTTGGCGCTGGCGGGGGACGTGCCCGAGGCGCGGCGCGTTGGCCCGACCGCGCCCCATGACGACGATTGAGGCACGTTCCGATGTTTAAGCGATCCGCCCCGCCGCCCGCCCCAGCCCCGACCGGCATCTATTATGGCTGTTACAGCGAGGACGGAAAAAGCTGGCAACCCCAGTTCTTCAAGGGCGATGAGCACTTTCTGTTGATCGGGCCGACCCGCTCGGGGAAGGGGCGGAGCCTTCTGGCGCCCAACCTCATTCTCGACACGTCGCGCAGCGCCCTGGTGGTCGATCCCAAGGGCGAGCTTGCCGGATGGACGGCGCGGCATCGCGCCGCCCAGGGGCACGAGATCATCTATCTCGACCCCTTCCGCGAACTTGCCAAGGACGCGCGGCTTGCGACCAGTGCGGGAGGCGCGACGGTGCCCGCCGCGAGCCGAGGCTTCAACCCGTTGCGGTGTCTCGACCCCGCGAGCGACCTCTTCCTTGACGACGTGATGAGCTCGACCGAGGCGATTGTGCAGGTGGGGGAGAACGCCCGGGATCCGCATTGGGCGGAATCGGCGCAGGACTTCGTGGCGGGCGTGACCATGCACGAGGTGGCGGAGAAGGGCGCGGACGCCAGCTATCGCGCGATCCGCGAAATCCTCAGCGCCGACGATCTCACCATCGGCAAATACTGCGCCGAGGCGTGCGCCGCGCCGCTGCATCCGCTGATTTCCAACAAGCTGGCGCGGTTCATGCCCCTTGGCGACGCCAAGGCGGAAGGCAACCGCGAACTGGCATCGATCCTCTCGACGGCGCGGACGCAGACGCGGTTCTTGGACAGCCCGTTGATTGCCGCCGATCTGGCGGGGGGCGGAGGAACCGGCGGGGCGTTTGCGTTCGGGGACATGAAGAAGAAGCTGATGACGGTCTATCTCGTCATCCCGCCCGCCTACCTCATCACCCACGCCAAATGGCTGCGGCTCATCCTCGACGCCGCGATCCGCGCCATGCAGCGCGTCCCGAGTCGCGAGAGCAAGCACGATGTCCTGTTCATGCTCGACGAGTTCGCCCAGTACGGGCGGCTCAACAGCATCGAAACGTCGATTGCGCTCAACGCAGGCTACGGGATCAAAATCTTTGCCGTGGTGCAGAGTCTGGCACAGTTGAAGCACCTCTACCGCGAGAACTGGGAAACCATCGTGTCGGGGGGCGTGATCGCGTCCTTTGGGCCGAGGGACTATTTTACGTCTGAGTACCTCGCGAAATTGACCGGCCAGAGCTTGCGGAACAAGAAAGGCACCACCCTATCCCCGACCGGCGGGCCGAGCGTGAGCGTCACGCCGGAATATCACTACACGATGATGCCGCACGAACTGCGGCAGATGCCGCGCGGCAAGCTGCTGGCGTTCGTGCCGACGCGCAAGGGCGGGCAGGAGATGCGGGAGTGTATCGCGCCCGACTTCTCTGCCCTTGATGGGAAGGGGGGAGTGCCGGAGGTGGGGAGGTGTGTTCAGGCGGTAGCAGAGGGATAGGAAGAGGACGGGCGGGAATGACTCAAACGAACAGAGAGGTTTCGCACTGATATGCGGTTGTTCTATTGTTTTGATAGACTCCAAGCCGTCAATGTAGGAGAGATATCGCATTTATGTTGCAGGAGTGACAAAGTTATTCTCTATAGATATCGTGAAAACTCAAGGTAATATTAGGATCGTGACGTTGTTGTATCTAGCACTCTATACTCTTCTCTCAATACATCTTCATACCTAGGAAAATATAGCATATAGTCTCCGCTAGATAGCATCATTGATGTTGCAATGTGTATAAGATTCTTTGCCCTTTCTTTGCCAATATGTTCCTTGCACGCTAAATATATCCTCGTACATGTTTTGCCTCTGCCGTCGACGCCAGCGCCAAGCCCGAACATCATGGGCGGCGCGAGAGTGTCGAGCCGGAAGCAAACAATTCCTTGTTGAGGGTATTTATCCCCTTCTATAAGAATATTAAGAATTTCACCGTCAAACCGGATAACGCGACAATTATAGTCGTATGCCTCAGGTGCCAATATATCAGTAACTTTGTTTATACTAATATTGTATTGGCCGGTATCTGTGCGGCAGATAGACCATATATCACAGTGAAAAAATTGATTTTCGCGATAAAGATAACGGAAAACATGCCAATTCTCGCAAATGCGATCATTTTTTAATACATCACATTGATGTGTTTTATCGCGTGACGGGCAGTATCCTTTTGTAAACCAATGCTCAAAATATGTATCGAAGTATGCAACGACATCGCTGTCTGTAGATAGGAAGCACTGCCCAAGAATCATGTTCGGAAACTGATGACCGAAAAGCACCTGTGCGCTTTTGTTTCCATTATTGTCTTCAAATTCAAGAATACACACTTGTAACATATGGTTTGCCATGTCATCTAAATATGACGCTTCGTAATTTTTGCCAGACGACAACGCTTCATTTACAAATACCATCTGTTGATCTTTTGTATTGTTTCCAATATAAATAGATATTATTTCCTTCACCAAACATTCTTCATCATCGAGAGCGGCTCGTTTCACATCTACCCATTGTTTGTATAGCCCTAGTGAATAGTTTTGTGCCGTGCTTGGATTGCCATACCGTAATACGGTGTTCTTTATTTTTGTAATTTTCTTTTTGTTTGCAATGTCAATGTCGTGCCGAAGACCTGCTTTAGCAGTCTTGAATACGCGTATACTGCTTGTTGATGTTATGCCGTCAATTCTATCAAGAATATCATTGGTTTGGGATTCTCGTAATCTGCGAACGGTAAAAAATTCAGTGAAAATGACAAAGAATATTGTACACGCAGCACCAAGTGCCAAAGATAATAAATCTCTATCTTTAAGTTCAGTCGTGTGTTGTGATACTTGCCACCCAACAACGATGGATATGCCAGTAACAACTAACGTTATAAATTCAACCCAAAACGCTTTGTTCCGACGTTTACGCTTTGTTGACATCTTCATATCCAATATGTTATAAACCGATATTCATTTTCGTATGAAAATGCGTTTCTCATTCGAGTTTTATCATGACATATCAGGAATTTCGCACAGCAGCGTCGTGGATGCTGGTTTTGGCCTCCGAGTGCGCTGTTCTTGGTGGCCTAATATTAGCTATCGGGTACGATACATCGCACAGGCCGAATGTTAACCCAACGCAATCAGGATGTTTCGAGCCTGCAAGCAAGGCCGACCATCCCGCTCCCTGATTTGTGCTAATTCGGCTTGATTGATTTTCGAGACCATGACCAGTTGTAGCTACGCACGACAGGAGCAGAACAAAGGTCAGATATCGCAGAGCGGCATTTTTCACGGCAGTCCCCACATTTTGCGAGCGTCTCTAGCGGCCAGTCTACTTTAACCAAGGGGGCCTCACCACTCAAAAGCTTGCTGGAGAGAATGAGGTTTCGCGCTCGAACATGACCAGCATAACAGGAGAGGGTGGAACTGGCTTGGCGCGGGTTTGAGCGGTAGTTTCCGTTCGTCGTTCATGCGCTACTCATGGTGATAGCAAGAACAATCTCAATCTGTGCAAAACTCAAGAATTCTGCTCCAAACCGAGAGCGTTGATCCGCAAGGGCTTTTCCGGAGCAGAAATCGGGTGCAGAATGGCCGCATGATGTATGGCTATGCGCGAGTCTCGACGGACGGCCAGAGCGTGGCGGCACAGGTGGCCGCGCTGAAGACCGCAGGGTGCGGGCAGGTGTTCGAGGAGGTGGCGAGCGGGGCCAAGACCGACCGCGCCAAGCTGCGCCGGTTGCTCGACGCGCTCGGCTCGGGCGACGTGGTGGCCGTCACGCGACTCGACCGGTTGGCCCGCTCGACCCGTGACCTTCTCAACACCCTTGCGGCGATCACCGGCAAGGGGGCCGGATTCCGATCCTTGGGCGACGCATGGGCCGACACCACCACGCCGCATGGCCGCCTGATGTTGACCGTCCTTGGCGGGCTGGCCGAGTTCGAGCGCGAGTTGATCCGCGCGCGCACGAGCGAAGGCCGCGAACGCGCCAAGGCCCAGGGCGTGAGGATGGGGCGCAAGCCGACCCTCACGGCGCATCAGAGAGCCGAGGCGATCCGCCGGCGGGAAACGGGCGAACCGGTGCCGGACATCGCCCGAAGCTACAATGTCAGCCGGTGGACGATTGCGAGGTTGGCGTAAAACTAGGCAACATCCGCGACGCGAGCTTTTTTCGGGCGTCCGCCGAGTTTCCCATTGGCGCGAACGGCGGCGGTCTTGGCGTCAGAACGTGCTTGCCCCCCTGCCCTGCCCAGTTGTTCCGCCATCCAGCGTCGAGAGCCGAGAAACCCTTCAAGGATTGAAGGCAGATACAGATCGGCGTCGAGAGCCGGAAAATGCAGCCCGAGGCCCGACGGTGAAATCTCAACCTTGCCCAATTGCTCAGGTTTTGCCTGTTCCAATCCTTGGGCGTCACGGGGCTTGAAGGCAACGGAAAGACCGCTGCTTAGATCAATCACCAACCGCCCAATGCGCCGGTCATAGCGGGCCGCAATGGCCGTCGGTGTCTTCGCCAACCGTGCCGCCGCTCGTTCACCGGCGGCTTCGAATTCTTCATCATGGTTCGCCATGAATTCTGCTCCATGCCGCGCATAATTGCGCCGCGTTTGATGTCAGTCCCGCCTTGATCTTCGCAATATCTCCCGACGTGAACCCGTAATTCTCGCGCAAATCAGGGATGCCGACAGGCCCATTCAGCTTGAAGACGGCCTCACACCCCTTGCCGATGACATGCACATGGGCGGGTCTGTGGTCGTTCGGGTAGATGACCACACGCAGTCCGCCGATGATGTCAACAGTGGGCATTGTATCACAAACCTAACCGATTTGGATTATTTTCTAGTCGGATGAGCGGATTAGGTCAAGAAGGGCAAAAGGGCGGCGGGATTGAGCGGCCCGTTGTCTCAAAACCGAAGGGTTTTGCGACAGATAGGCTTACGCGACATCCGCAACCCTTGCCGATGACGTGCACATGGGCCGGTCTGTGATCGTTGGGATAAATCAACTGTCCTTTTCCGGAGTCCCTTCCGGTTCGAAATAGTCGTACATCTCATCATAGACAGCTTCTCGCCCGTCGGTCGTCAGGTCGGGCTGGCGCAACATTTCCAGCCAGCGGGAAAATTCGGGTGGATCATCGGGGGATGATATGGCCGTTTCCGCCTTTTCGAGGGCGTCCTTTTCAAGGCGTTGTGCCTGTTGGCAATCAAAAATATTGTGGCACGGGTACTTGTCCGAGGCCAATAGGCGGATGATGACGTCGCGGACTGAGATTTGTTCCTGTGTCATGACTCTTACCACCCCATGCTTTTTATAAAAGAACTAAGGCCTTGAAAATACAGTGTCATCCCCGCGAAGGCGGGGATCCAGCCAAGCCGCGTCTGCGGCGGCATGAGTCAAAACGCCACGTTTGCGCGTCTGTGCAAGGATTTGATCGCCTTTTCCTCTCGCTACCGCTCGCAGCTGGATCCCCGCCTTCGCGGGGATGACGTTCTTTTTCAATGGGTTATAATCGTGTAAAAAATCATGGGGTGGTAAGGTCATGACTAGAACCCCATGCCCGTGAGGATGCGGCTCAAAGAGGCTCGTGGCTGGCTACCTGCAAGGCTCGCTGCACGGCTCCGGCGTCGCCGGCAATTGCCTTGAGATAGGCGCGGGCCGGCTGATCCGGTTCCGCCCTACCCTGCTCCCAATCTCGTAGCGTGCCGAGCGGGATCTGAAACCGTAGCGCAAATTCTTCCTGCGTCATGCCGGTTGCCCGCCGGATCGTCTTGGCGCGGGGAACAGACCGCAAGCGTGCCTCGTCCGCTTCGATCAGAGGTTGCGCGTCAGGATCGCGGACGGCTGCCGCTTCGATGTCGGCCGCAGTCATTGGTGCGAGCGGGCCATGCGGCGGCATTGGCTGTTCCGTGCCGTCGGCCAGCACCCGATACAGGGTGCCGTCAGGGTGCATTCTGGCGGTAGTAGATGTCTTGCTCATGTTTCGTGGCCCTGCGAGCCGAAATGATCCGAATGTTATCCCCACGCTCCGTGTAGACGACCAGAAGCACGCCGCGCTCGACCATGCCCAGCAGGATCAAGCGTTCCTCCCCGTAATCCTGCCGCGTGTCGATCCACTCGACCGCGAAAGCGTCACGGAATGCGGCGGTTGCCACCTCAAAGCTCACGTCGTGGGCACGGAGGTTCGCAGTTGCCTTTGCATCGTCCCATTCGAAACCGATCATATCGTACTGGCTGCCAGTAGTTTTGTCAAGTATCGCGTCGCCATCGTTCCAAATAGAGGGTGAAGGTCAAGTCGTGTTCGGTCTTTTTCGCAAGGTCTAAACATAGAAAAGGCCGCAACCCGTAGGATACGGCCTGTCTAACTGGGCATACCCGTTAGGATGAAAGAGCATCGTGGACGTAATTCACCAGAAAATCAATGCGGCAAATCGAAGGGTTTTGCAACAGGGAGGGTATCAGCTTCGGCCACTCAGGAACGGGCGAAATCGAGAAGCGGCGCGATGTCGTGGTTGTCGGCCGCGCGGAGCGCCGCGACGTAGCGTTTCCTGGTTTCGCTTGGAGCCACGAGGCTCTTGCGGCCCCACGTGAAGCGGCCGCCGCCAAGTGTGGTGATGAGCAGATCGGCGGCCAAGCGGGCGTGACGGCCGTTGCCGTTCGGGAAGGGATGAACCCAGACCAGCCGGTGATGAAACCGCACGGCGATTTCATCCGGCCTGTAGCTGCGATGGTCGATCCAATAGCGGGTGTCATCGAGCAGGGTTTTGACATCGACCGAAATCCGCCACGGCTCGACGCCGATATTGCGGGGCGTCGTTCGATATTTTCCGGCCCACCGCCAAACATCCTGAAACATGCGCCGGTGCAGGGTTTGCAGGAACCCTTCATCGAGAACCGTCTTGCGTTTACGCCCAAAGGCCCATTGCTCAGCGGCTAAGACGCCGCGCTGTTCAGCCTCATTGAGTTCATGGCGCAGGGCAATATGAGTCGGAATCAGTCCTTGCTTTTCATCGGGGGTTAGCGGCGTGGCTGCGTCATCGGAGTCGAGAATATCGTTCATAGTTGATCCCAAAGACGCCGTCCCTCGGTGCGCAGAATTTCGTCAATCAGCCGGTCTTGGTGCCGCTTGGCATCGGCGGGCGTGACGCCCTGATCTTCCAGTCGCATGGAGTGATCGACCGCTGTCAGACGTTCTTTTGCAAGCTTGGCCGCTTGATCGCGCACGATAGCATCAAGACTTCGATTTGGCACCAGAGCATAGACGAGGGTGCAGTCGAGAGCCGCCGCCGCCTTTTCGAGGGTTTGGAGCGTCAGGCGTCCCCTCACCTCCCCCTTTTCCATGGCGATAACGCGCGGCTGAGACACGCCCAGACGCGCCGCAAGTTGGGCTGCCGTCATGCCGAGGCTGTCACGGATGGCGCGAACCCAGCCATGGGCCGGACGGGCGAACAGGTCGGCCGCCTTCACCTTCGTGAAGCGCGCGTCGAGATGTTGCCTTGCGATGTCCGCGTTTCGGATCATGGAATATAACAGTGAGGTTTGTTTATGGCGCACATTTCATAACATATTGATTATGCCGTCGAATAGCTAAAATAACATTAAGGTTATAGATGTTGTTTGGCGTTCCCTCATGGGTTGGGCTGTCGTGCGGCGCATCGAGCCGCCAAGGTGGGGCGTCTCGCCCCTGCGGGCTTCCATCCCTAACGCGCTTCACCACGCCGCCGACGCGGCGAAGCGGGAACCATAGGGCTTTGCCCTAGAGGTTCCCAGCAAGGGGCTTCCGCCCAGCTTCCTCCCTTCGCTGCGCTCCGGTCGTGCAGCCGGTTCCCCGCGAAGCCCCTTGCTCCCTCCTTACCCAGTCTCGCCGACGGGCAGAGGTACAGCGCGAGGCTGTACCTCGTAACCAAAAGCAAGAAGGGAACCACCCTATGACCGACATCACCGAGACGACGCTTTCCAAAGAACCGTTCCGTATTCCGACCGCGCTGTTTAACCTAGGCCAAGTCGTGGCAACACGAGGAGCCCTTGCCGCCTGTCCTGTGGATCAACTCCACCAGCTTCTCGCCCGCCACATTCGCGGCGACTGGGGGTGTGTCTGCCCCGAAGATCGCAAGACGAATTTTGAGGCGCTGTTTGACGGTCACCGACTCCTCTCCGCCTACCCCATCGACCCCGCCAAACCCTGCAAGGGGTGGGGCGACAATTGCCTGTGGATCATCACCGAGGCCGACCGTAGCGTAACCACCTTCTTGTTGCCGGAGGAGTATTGATCGGTGGGGGCGGGGGTAGGAGGCGCCTTCGGACGGTCCTCACCATAGGCACTAAATCGTGCTATCGTGCTTGCACGAAAGCATGAAAAGCATCTTGCGTGCTATCGTGCCATCTGGCAAAACAGAAAAAACGAAAACACGAAAGACAGAAAGCCAAAATGAAAGTTATCGTGCTCGCCAGTCAGAAGGGAGGGGCCGGCAAAACAACCCTTGCCGCCCACCTTGCCGTTGCGGCGGAGGCCGCCGGAGACGGCCCCGCCGTTCTCATTGACACCGATCCCCAAGGTTCGCTGTCGGCGTGGTGGAACGTTCGACAGGCCGAAACGCCCGTCTTGGCACCGACGACAATCGCGGAGCTTCCTGAAAAGCTCATTCTTCTCGGCGCTGCGGGTTACCGTGTCGCGGTCATCGACACGCCACCGGCCATCACCGAAGCGATCAACGCCGTCGTCACAATGGCCGATCTGGTTCTGATTCCGACCCGACCGAGCCCGCATGACCTTCGCGCCGTCGGTAGCACCGTGGCCTTGGTTCAGGCTGCCGGTAAGCCGTTCATCTTCGCCGTAACACAGGCCAAGGCCAACACGCGGCTTACCGTACAGGCTATGGCCGCGCTGTCCGAGCACGGCGTTGTCGCTCCGGCCATCGTGCATGATCGGGTTGATTATGCCGGTTCGATGATCGACGGCCGCACGGTGCAGGAGATCGACGGGAAGGGGCGCAGTGCCGAGGAAATGGTGGGGCTGTGGGCTTTCGTGAAAGCCCAAATGGCAAAAAGCACGAAAGCACGCATTGAGGCAGTCGCATGAGCAAGAAATCCGCTGATTTGTCCGCCGGTCTTGTAGCCGTTAAAGGCGCAGCCGTTCCCCCACCCGACATGCCGACCCGTGCGGCGCCGGTCTTGGGCGCCGTCCCCAAGCCGTCCGCCGAGCTTCCGGTTTCCAAGCTGACGAAAGCCCCACCTACCGCAAAGGCCGAGAACGGAGAGCCCCTAAACTTCCGTGTTTCGGCCGCCTTTCGGCGGGACTTCAAGACTTACGCCGCGACGCACGACCTCAAGCTCAACGAATTGCTGCGGCTCAGTTTTGAGGCTTATCGACGGCAAAAAGGCAATTAGCAAGAAAGACAGAAAGCACAAAAGCACGATTTCGTGCTTTTGTGCTTTCGTGGAAAATGCCAAGCCATCCTATGGCTCAAGCAGACCGGAAAGACACAGACAGAGCTTGGGATCGCAGCGATTCGTGACCTGTTGGCGAAATACGGCAAAGCCAGCCGCGCTTGAAGCGCGGGATTGTTCCCTTTTTCTCTCGAGTCGACAGGGAATCAAGGTCTCCGGCCGCAGAGTCGCGCAACAAAAACGCCCAATTCTCTAGGGCTGGGGGCAGCGGTTCTCATTTTGGCGAAAAGGGACTTTTCTTCGGAGTCGGGATGTGATTCAAGCTCCGGATGGAGAGGCTCGAAAGCTACATAGCAGCACTGCGGGAGCGATGTGCCGTGCTGCCGGATCGACGGACGGGTCGCAACGGTCGCTACGCGATCGCGGACTTCGGGTTGGCAGCGTTTTCTGTATTCTTTATGCAGAGCCCGTCGTTTCTCGCCCATCAGACGGCGCTGGCCGAGGGACGTGGACGCGGGCGTTCGAACGCGCATACGCTTTTCGGGATGACGTCGATCCCTTGCGACAACCATATTCGCCAGATGTTGGATGGCGCGCCGACAGACCACTTCGATTCTGTGTTCTCAACAATCGTAAAGGATGTAGACGCGCGCGGGGAATTGAAGTCGTTGCGCTGTTTGGACGGACGGGTATTGATCGCGTTGGACGGCTCGGAGCACTTCTGCTCGCGCAAGCTTTCTTGCCCGCTGTGTTCGACACGCAAGCGCTCGGATGGAGAAACCGAGTATTTCCATAGCTTTGTCGGCGCCACGCTGGTCGCTCCAGGCCACAAGACGGTGCTGCCGCTGCCGCCGGAGTTCGTGAGCCCTCAGGACGGCGCAGCCAAGCAGGATTGCGAGCCAATGGCGGCGCGTCGTTGGTTGGCACGAGTTGGGGTTGAATATTCCTGGCTGAAACCTGTCTATCTCGGTGACGACCTTTATTCCCGCCAACCCATGTGCGAAGACGTCAAAGCCATTGGCGGTAGCTTTTTGTTTGTATGTAAACCTACGAGCCATAAAACGCTGACAGAGTATCTGACGGGCGTCGAACTCGACAACTTGACCGAAACCAAAGGACGTGGGTCCGAAAAGCGCATCCATCGCTATCGTTGGATGAGCGAAGTGCCGCTACGAGATGGCAAAGATGCGATGAATGTCAACTGGCTGGAGATCGAGATCGCCAAGCCCGATGGGAAGGTAACTTACCGCTCCAGCTTCGTCACCGATTTGCCGGTGAATAAGAATACCGTCGCCGAATTGGCATCTTGTGGTCGCGCCCGCTGGAAGATCGAAAACGAGACCTTTAATGTCCTTAAGACCGGCGGCTATAATCTGGAACATAATTTCGGTCACGGCAAGGAAACTCTTTCCAGCCTGCTGGTTGTCCTTAATCTGCTGGCATTTGCCATGCACAATGCCTGCGACCTCCTCGAAGACCTCTGGCAGAAGGCCAGAGAGCGGCTGAAAGCCCGCGCCCGACTGTTCGAGCACATCCGCTCCATCACCGCCTATCATCTCTTCCTGTCCTGGCACAGTCTGATCCGGACCATTGTCTCTGGCGTTCCGCCGCCCCTGCCATCCTGACCCAAATTTCGCCCCGCCATCAAAAAAAGGTTCTTCACGATCCGAACCCAGACACATGAACCCATAGTGAGAACCGCTGTTGTTGAGGCGTTCCAGTGAATTCGTTGAGCTGAGTTTCGGCCGGTGTTCCTTGGGAAAGCTCATGTAGGCCAGGACATCGGCTTCGGCCTCGTCCATCAGGGCGGCCAGTTTGGGCACCTTGGGGCGGAGCTGGTCGGCGACCTGACGCCATTGGGCCTTGGCGGCCACCGGGTCATCCAAGGGGAAGGCGGTGCCGATGAAGGCGGCGACGACGCGTCGGCCCTGTTTCTCGGCGCGCGCCAGGGCGGAGCGCATGAAATGGACCCGGCAGCGCTGCCAGGAGGCGTTGAATACCCGGGAGACGGCGGCCTTGATCCCCGAATGGTCGTCCGAGATCACCAGCTTGACCCCGCGCAGGCCGCGCCGGGCCAGCGAGCGCAGGAAGTCGGTCCAGAAGGTCTCGGCCTCCGAG
>Ga0302155_10002682_pt1 | contig 11852 bp, 15 predicted proteins | sample I_Bog_N3_1_FD_193508 | JGI IMG/M metagenome (GOLD analysis project Ga0302155, IMG submission 193508) | Peat permafrost microbial communities from Stordalen Mire near Abisko, Sweden - I_Bog_N3_1 | ecosystem: Environmental > Terrestrial > Soil > Wetlands > Peat | place: Sweden: Abisko, Stordalen...
AGAGCGTCGACCAGTTCACGGGCACCGTCAGGATCGATTTTGACTTCGCGTGTAGCACAGTATTCGCCGATCCAGCGAACGGCCTCGCCCTCTTCTACGCGAGAAAGTTCGACGATGCCGCAAAAAGGACCGAGGTCTTCGCGAATTTTCTGGTAACGATCTTTGTCGGTCATCTCCATGCGGCGAGCGTCGGCAGGAATGCTGATGTGATCGGCGACAAAGACAACCAGCGCGTCAGGATTGGGATTCTTGCAGTAGGCCTCGATCGCTCCAATCTTTTCTTCGTTGGAGCCGCGGCCGAAAAGATTCTTCACCCCGCGTACGAAGAAGACCTGAAAGGGCGCCATCAGCGAGGGCGTGCGAGCGCGATCGAGAACTTCGTTGAGCGAGGTCTCGGCAAGATCCAATTCAAACAGACCGAAGTCGCGGGTATCAGGCGCGACGAGGTGTTCGAGAATGGCGTCGCGGCAACGGCGACGAAAAAAAGCTTCGTCTCCTACCAGAACGTAGGCCGGCTTCAGCTTGCGCGATTCGAGTTCTGAGAAAAACCGGTCGGCTTGGGTGAAGGCACGCATCTAGGAAAACTCCGCCGGTCGCTTTGGGCGTTGCTGGCACATGATCGTCAGTAGGCCTCCAGTATATTGGCGACCAGGGTCCGCGCAAAATCCCGCGACAGACGGTCGACGGCGGGAGAGTCTTCCTCAAAAAAGCTGTGGAGGTCACTCGACAATTCGTACTGATCGTGAAAAAGATAGGCAGGATTTTCAAAGAGCACTTTGCCTTGGCGGTCGGTCAGAGTGACTTGAATACTGACAGTGACAAGAGCGCTGACGGCGCGTCCGGTCTGCGAATCGTAGGCAAGCGGATTTGCGGTCGCCGAGAGAACGGTGGCTTTCAGAACGGCGTCGGCGTCACTCTTGGTGTTGTGCACAACAGTATATTGCGTACGCGCGTTGAATTCGCGGACGACCGCGTCGGTTAAGAGTTGCTCAACTCGGAAGGTCTGACTTTGGCTGACGAAGCCGGGAATCGCGATGGTACGAATATTCTGCGGCAGTTGGACAGTGCTTCCGACGGTGCGATAGCCGCAGCCCGTGGTCAGCGCAGCGATCGCCGAGCCGAGAGCCACGGCGGCCGCGAGCCGCTTTGCTGCGGGGACACTCGCCGTCCACCGCTTCATTGAATCTGACCTCTGGGGCGAGATGCGGTCAGGGTTTCGGCGCACTCAACCGCGGTCAAAGCAGCCACGCGGAGATTGTCCGTGGTCGCCCAAAGCCACACGCCGTTCTTGCGACTCGCGTCGGCGGTAATCGACACCAGGATGTCTTCCTGCCCAGCAGCGCTGACATTCGTAGGCGTGTCTTCCGGGCTGGAGGTAACGTTCACATGTTCGCCAGCCAGGGCCAGCGAAAGCTCGGCGAGGGCAACTGGGTTCGACAGTTCCAGATAAATCGAAAATCCATGCCCGTGGAAGACGGGAGCCTGCAAAACCTGCAACGACGGCTCGAGGGCGGAATTGGCGATGCGCTGATAATGCTTTCGGATGCGCTCGGAAACCGCCTCCAGGGCCAGGGTGGAGCGCTGTCCGTAACGAGCCGCCATGTTGAAGGCCACCTGGATGTCGAATACGTTCTTGGGCAGCTCTTGAAAAGACAGGAGATTTACGGTCTGCTCGTGAAGTTCGTCCATCGCCTTCTGGCCGTTCTCCGAGGCGGGTTCAAATACAGTGGCAACCATGCGTTCGATTTTGGCGGCACCTTCGGCTCGCAAAGCGAGCAGCGCGAGAACCGTTGCAGCGGGATGAGCGACGACTACCGGACCAGGCTGCAACTCCGGAGCAATCGATTGACTCAGTTGACGCTCAATCCATGGGGAGCGTACAGACGTTCCCGGTTCTTCGTCCAGCGCATAGGTGAGATCCACGATGGTGTCACCAAGGTCGCTTGCCACCTTCCAGTTGTTTCGTGTGGAACGAGGGTCGGCGGCGAAGAATGCGAAATCCACACGCTCGAATTGGTCGGAGCCAATGCTCTGGATGAAAGTCATCTCGTCGCCAACGGCTTCCAGTTGCCCGAGGGACTCATCGTCGTCGAGAAGGCGCACGTCGACGGAAGGGAAATTACGTTCGCGCAGAACTTCGGCGATCTCTTTACCTTTTAGAGAGGCCGCGCCGACAATGGCGACGCGATATTGATTAATACCGTGCAGGTCGGCGTGCGAGCTGGCGGACTTTGAAACCGGGGTCTTCGCAGAAGAGGTCATGGAGTCTGAGATGCTTCCCGATACGGCGGAGGTGCAGGGGGACTTTTGCGATGAAAGATCCACTGCAAGCGCCAGAGGACGCCCGAGGCCATGTACAGAATTGCTATGGCGAAAAGCACTGGCCGAGAAAAATATCGGATCGAGGCGATCAGCAGGGCAATCAGCAGAATCAGCCGAAAGGGATGACGGGAGCGAAAATCGATGTCCTTGAAGCTGTAAAAGCGCCAAGTGCTAACCATCAGATATCCGACCACGACGACCATCATCAGCCAGCTCATTGCTGTCCACCAGGAATTTATGGGCACTCCCGATGAATAGTGGACGACGGCGGCAATGACGCCCGCGCCCGCAGGAATCGGCATGCCTACGAAATATTTCTTGCCGGGACGCCCGGGATTCGAAGGCTGCGGATTCTTGGCAATATTGAACCGCGCAAGGCGACTCGCCCCAGCCATAAGGAAAGCAAAGCAGGCGATCGATCCCAGTTGGGTGATCTTCAGGTGCAGTTCGGGGGCAATGGTAAGCGGCAATAGGTGGAAACCCCACATCCAGGCAAGAAGAGCTGGCGCAACACCGAAGGTGATTACGTCGGCTAAGGAATCGAGTTCCCTGCCGAAATCGCTGTCCGTGTGGGTCATCCGGGCGATTCGACCGTCGAGGCCATCGAAGAACACGGCGAAGCCAATGGCCATTGCAGCGTAGTCCAAGTGTCGAGCCTCACCCGACACGCCGTGTACGGTTTCGAGAATGGCATAGAACCCGGCCGCGATGTTTGCTGTCGTAAACAGCGAAGGCAGAATGTACATGCCCTTGCGCAATTTACCGTGCGTGCGGTCGGACTCACGGCGGCGCGGGATTATCTCGTCCATGGGGTCAGCTCGGTTTCGAGAAGTGACGCTGATTCATTAGGTGATTCTCGCATATTATGAATGCGTCTCCTGTGCGGCCGCGATTAGTTTCGCGGCCGGTGGCCCGACCGGCAAGAGAGCTAGTACGGACGCTCCTCCCTTAACGCGGTCACCGGGCTTCACTTGAACAGCGGCGTCGCAATCGAAAACAACGTCGACGCGGGAACCAAACTTGATGAGACCGACACGCTGGCCGCGAGCTACGGGATCTCCTACCTTGAAATTAAAGACGATGCGACGCGCGATCAGGCCGGCAATCTGTTTAAAGACCACCGTGCGTCCCTCACCTTGGACAGTAACGATGTTCTGTTCGTTCTCTTCCGCCGAATTCGCCGACATGGCGTTTATGAACTTACCACGCTGATACTGCACGTCGCTGATTATGCCGGCAACCGGCGAGCGGTTTACATGCACGTCGAAGACGCTCAGGAAGATGCTGACGCGGGTCTGCTGCAATCCAGCAAAGCTCACGGGAGAAACGTCGGTAACTTTGCCATCTCCCGGAGAAACGATGGCGCCGAGCTGCGTGGGTATCTGGCGGTCCGGATCGCGGAAGAACCAGAGGAAAAACGAAGCCAGCAACAATATGGGGACGGCGTACTGCCAGGCCGCCAGCCAAGCCACCAAGGCTGCCGCGATGACGCCACCTGCGCCATAGAAATATCCGTCACGCACCATAAGAAATTTGTACGTCAATTATAGGGCGTAAGTCGGTTCTATGTTCGATGTTGTGATGCGGATGGCGGTTCAAGACGAAGAGCGTTTCGGAAGGAAGGGCCATCACTTGGCTCGGGTAGCAACCACAGAGTAGTTGTCTATCCATCGGCGCTGTTCGTCGGTTTCCGGAACTGGAATTCCACGGGCTGCACTCAGCTCCTCGACCGCGGCTTTCGGGGACAGGCCCTTAGCGACCAATAAACAAGCTGCTACTAGGCCGGTGCGGCCAACTCCTTGGCGGCAGTGCACAACAACATTTTTCCCCTCGCCAAGCGCGGCGGCGATGCGATCAAGAGTTGAGGATAGCTCTGATTCTGAGTTGGGAACTTCACGATCAGGGATGGGCAAGGAAGCAAACCTCATGCCTTGAGCCTTCGCTTCTCGTCCTTCGTATTTGAGATCGAGGTTCCGTTCTTCCTCGGGAGTAAGCAGTGAAAGCACGATGTCGATTCCACTACGGCGCCAGTCGGAGAGTTCGTCTTCCAGCCAGTCGCCGCCCCGCGGACGCGAGGCCAATGCTAATTTTCCAAGCCATGGGCCCTCGACCCAAAAGAGTTGCGTTGACATCTCTTAAGTATCCTCTCTTTCGATAGTCTCACGGGGCAGACTATCGACAGCAACGCCCCGTCCGCGAAGGACAGAAATTCTATGATGTCCATCCAGCATTGTGCCATCTGGTCGCGCTTTGAGGCAGTTTTTTTGCCCAGGCAACAGCGAATTCAACAGAACTTCGGTCGGAATGCGCTCCATTTCCGCGAGTTTCGGAGAACTCAGCAAAACGTCTGGATGAAGCGGCTTCAGTCGAAAGTGCTCCGGCGAATCGGTGATCTCTGGCATCAGTTACTTCCAAGCGAACTTTTTTCCGATTTCCGCCAAGCTCTCCCTAAATCCAATGAAAAAAGGCGCTTAGACGCGCCCGTTATGAAGGCAAGAATGGACTGGGGTCGTTCACCAAGGAGAGGTTCGAGCCGGATAAAACGAGCTCTGCTAGGCAGACTGGCGGTGGGCGCCGTGTTCCAGACTCTGCATCTGGTCTTTGAGGCGCAGCTTCAGCTTCTTAAGCCGCACTTCCTCTAATTTTTCGTCGTCGGTGAGAAATCGCTTTTCGGTGAGGGATTCAAGGCGTTGGGAATATTGCGAATGCTCCTGAGCCAGTCGCTGGAACTCGTCCTGACCGGCCGGGAGTACATCTCTTGAAGTCAGCATCCTTGCTAGACCTCCTGTTTTGTTTTGTTACTACACGGTTAAAAAGTAGCACAGGGAGGGTGGGGGTTCAATGAGATTTCATAGAAAGATTTCCACCGTTCATAGGTCGTCACTGGTCAGCAATTTGCACCTTCAACGGTGCAGAAACCGCACGTTTTCCATACGAGCCCTGGCGATCCTGCGCCTATCGCTCGAGTTCCAGATTGTAGAGAATCGCGTCGTCGACGGGATCGAGATAGTAAGCTCGGCGGCGTCCTTGCTCACGAAAACCCTGCTTTTCGTAGAGACGGCGGGCGGCTTGGTTCGATTCGCGCACTTCGAGGTGAAGGGCAACAACCGCAGCAGATCGGGCTCGCTGAATACAGTGCCGGAGCAGTTCGTACGCGATGCCCTGACGCTGGAAGGCGGCGTCCACTGCGATGTTTTCAATCTCCCACGTATCGGCGATGCACTTGGCGCACAGAAATCCGCGAAGAATGCCACCTTCCTCCGGCAGCAATTCCTCCGCTACGAATACGAACCCTGAATCCAGTAACAATTTGTATTGATCGGTCGTCCAGTGCGCGGCGAGGGGCGACGATCGCTCGATCTGCATGATCGCGGGTAGGTCAACTAATTCAGCGGAGCTGATGACCACAGGCATTTCGAAGATCTCACGGTGTGGGCTTGGAGAAAATTTCGGCGTCCGAACGGCGGATATAGTTTGCTTCCAGATCCTCCGGTCGGACGGTTTCGCCGCGTTGAAGATGCTGCCAACCGAGACGCGCGATGACCGCGCTCGTTGGGTATTCGATGAGTTCGACAGCCGAGTGGATCGCTTCGCCAGCGGCGCGCAAGGTCTCCGCTAGACTGGCATTTGGCGTGATTATCACCTTATTGATACCTGGGGCGGCCTTGGCTTCGGATAGGAACTCATCTCGGCTAAGCAGGCGTTCGCTGCGCATGCGCATGTGAGCCCCGTGATCGAATTCGTATTCGCCGACGTAGACATCTCCGCGACCCGCGTCAAGTGCGGCTACAACTGGACCAGGGGATGCGCCGCAACTGGCAATGGCTTCCAGCACAGAGACAGCGGCGATTCGCTTTTGCAGAGCCTCGGCTAAGGCTTTTATGGCGGCGAGGCCGACGCGGAGTCCGGTGAAGGAACCGGGGCCGGAGGCGACCGCAAACGCGTCAATCTGGTTCTTGTTATATCCGTATCTTTGCAGGAGAGTGGCGATTCGTGGCACCAACTCCGCTGAAAATGCGCCGCCCGCGAGTGGAACGATCTCGTAGATGCTGACTTCTCTCTCGCTCTGACCCTTTTGCTCGCTCTGACCCTCGGCGACAGTCGCCAGCGCCAGACTCCCATTTTTCCCGGAAGTGTCAACGGCTAGGAGAAGCATTGTTGGAAACTCGGTAATCTTATTTATGGAATCGGCACGTAAAGACTGTCGACTGAGTTAAAGGCTCGCTTCGCTTCGGTGGGCGACGAATGCGTTCGCCCCTACATGGTTCGTGCTGACTCCGTAACTAATTCTTCTACCAACGAATACGGATCGCGTTTGTGATCGGCGATTTCGGCCGCATAGCGTTCGAGAACGCCAGCATCCATTCTTGCACGCGCTTTTTCGAGCATCGCGTCGCGCAGCATTTCGATCAGGCGTTCGCGCCAGTTCTCAACATTCTTCTTAAACACCAGGTTCTCCTGGTTCAGGTAGGTCTCGAAGCTGCTAATGGATTCGGCGAGCTTGGCAATTCCCTCTCCCGAATTTGCGACAGTTTTCACGATGGGTGGCGTCCAGCGATCGTGGCGGGTGGCCAGAGATTGCATGGAACGAATTTCGCGCTCGACTCTTTCTGCGCCGGGATGATCGCTTTTATTGATCACGAATATGTCGGCGATTTCCATGATTCCGGCCTTGATGGTTTGGACATCGTCACCCATGCCCGGAACGAGGATCACGACGGTGACGTCGGCGAGCCGCACAATGTCGACTTCATCCTGGCCAACGCCGACCGTTTCAATCATCACCAAGTCGCGTCCCGAGGCGTCGAGCACGGTAGTGACGTCAGCTGTCGCACGCGCCAGACCTCCAAGAGATCCCCGCGTAGCCATACTCCGAATGTAGATTCCGGGGTCACTGTAGTGATCTTGCATCCGGATACGGTCGCCGAGGATCGCCCCTCCCGTGTAGGGGCTAGTAGGATCGACGGCGATGATACCCACGGTTTGATTCCCTTTGCGATAAACTTTGGCGAGCTGATCAACGAGTGTGCTCTTGCCTGCTCCCGGCGCGCCCGTTAGACCGACGACACGGGCTTTGCCCGTATATGGAAAAAGTGCTTTCAACAGCTCGGACCATCCTGCGGCGCGGTTCTCAACCACGGAGATAGCGCGGGCTAGAGCGCGGAGATCTCCGCCGCGAAGCTTTGTAATCAAACTTTCATCATGGGCTGCGATGTCCAAACTGTCAGTGTAAAGCAGCGTCGCAGAAACTGACAGCGAACCGCACTCCATTATCTGGCTGAAAAAGTCGCCTAGCGGCCATTCACTATGGAATGCGACAGATCGTCGACTTGTGGTCCAGCTGCGCGTTGCGTCGGCCTTCGCAGGCGCACGATTCGGTAAATATCGCACACGGCGATGATGAGCATAACGACAACCGCCCACGGTAAGGTTTGCAAAAGCAGGACATTGATCACGCCGACCAGTTTGATGGCCTTGGTCGCGGGCAGGCTGGGGACCGTTATCGCTATGACAATCTGTGATTTGAGAAACCAACAAAATACAAGCGCACCCAGAACGTCGACGGTCAGGCGAAGTGCCGCACGCAGTGGAGTCCAGTAAGGGCGGAAGAGATTCGTCACCGCGATGGCAATAGTACCCGTTGTCGACAGCATAACGCCCCAAAAAATTGTCTTCCATGTGGGAGCGACTGTAATTTGCGCTCCGAAGAGGTCGAAGACTGCACTTGGCTTGAAGGTGCTGGTGAACCAGACAGTCATAACTACCAGCCCAGCGATTTCGAAAAGTGAGTTGCCGCGAGGTATGCGTTTCGGATCGCGAACCGCAGGTAATTTGCGCGGGTTCCAGGTGTTGAGGCGGTCCCGCAGGGCGGCGTTCCTTTCCAGGATGGCGAAGGCGACGGTGGTAAGGAAAGCGAAGAACATGAGGGTCGAAACCATGTTTTCCATGTGCAGGTAGCCAGTGTGCACAGGGTCGAAGAAAAGAAAAACCAACCAAATCACCGTCCGTGGCACGATGCAACCGAGCAGTAAAATAGTGAGCACGAAGCGGTAGAGGGGAAACAGCGTCGGGCCGATCAGATACTGCTGCGGGCGATAGCGCAGCGCCACCATCAAGGGCGAACCGCAGCGTTTAAGGATGCTCTCGACTTCTGTTTCGTCCAATTTGCGGCCGAGTTCGGCCTCTTTTTCTTCGATCTGTGAGCGAAGATCTTCCGACAATTCGGCGACAATGTCCCCGCGCTGGCGCTTCGGCAACCAGAATTCGACGGCATGCAAATAGCGATCAAGTAGTTCCATGGTCGGCTCCTCGAAAGATTCGGTCATATTCCGCTCAAAGAATTCCATTCAGCGATGCGTTGATTTTTTGCCACTCGGTGCCTAACTGCTTCAACATTTGTTTACCTTCGGGAGAAAGACGGTAGAAGCGCTTGTTGCGCTTATCTTCTTCGCGCCACACGCTGGTCAGCAAGCCTTGCGTCTCAAGGCGCCGAAGCAAGGGATAAAGAGTGCTTTCATCGATTTCCAAGCCCTGCTCAGCCAGGGCTTTGCGGAGAGTGTAGCCGTAGCGCTCGGTCCGAAGCTGCGACAGGACGGCCAGACTAAGACAGCCGCGGCGTAGCTCGAGGCGAAGGTTTTCGAAGAGATCGTGATTTCCGCTACTCTGCGACATACAGTGTATGTCACATACTGTACGATACACAGTATTGGAATGTCAAGGTCTTACTTTGAGATGCTTGCGAGAGTTGGGCGTACCCAAACGAATCGAGAAGGCCTCGCCGACCTGAGTCGCAAGCACGTGGGAAGTTAGTCTTTCAGTAACTGCCGCGCAATCACCAGCCGTTGGATCTCGCTGGTACCTTCGCCGATGGTGCAGAGTTTCACGTCGCGATAGAATTTCTCCGCGGGATAATCTTTGATGAAGCCATATCCGCCGTGAATCTGGACGCCTTCGTTGGCGCACTTCACGGCAACTTCGCTCGCGTAGAGTTTGGCCATGGAAGATTCCAGAGTGGTCTTCATGTGGGCATCTTTCATGGCGGCGGCGCGGAAGGTAAGAAGTTTAGCGGCTTCGATCTCGGTAGCCATATCGGCGAGCTTCCACTGGATGGCTTGAAATTCGGAGATGGCTTTGCCGAACTGATGCCGCTCTTTGGAATATTTGAGGGCGGCTTCATAGGCGCCCTGGGCCATCCCCAACGAGAGGGCGGCAATCGAAATGCGGCCACCATCGAGGATGCGCATAGCGTCGATGAAGCCGTTCCCTTCCCCGCCGAGAAGATTTTCGGTAGGAACGAAGCAGTCTTCGAAAATCAACTCAGAGGTATCGCTCGCCCGAAGGCCCAGCTTGTTTTCTTTTTTCCCGGCGCGAAATCCTTTCGTGTCTTTTTCTACGACGAACGCGGATAGGCCGTGCGTGTGAGCCGTACGATCCGTAATGGCTAGAACGACGGCAACATCGGCGTAGCGGCCATTGGTGATGAAAGTCTTGGTGCCGTTGAGGATCCATCCGTCTTTGGCGCGGGTCGCAATCATGCGGGCGCTGCCGGCATCGGACCCGGAAGAGGGTTCGGTCAACCCCCAGGCACCGATAAACTCGCCGGTCGCGAGTTTCGAGACATATTTCTTCTTCTGCGCTTCATTGCCCGCGAGAAAAATGTGATTGGAACAAAGCGAGGTGTGGGCAGCAACGATGATGCCGACCGAGCCATCCACACGGGATAGCTCAGCAATCGCAGTTACGTATTCCACGTAACCCATGCCGGCTCCGCCGTATTCCGGCGGAAAGATCATGCCGAGCAAACCAAGTTTGCCGAGTTCTTTGATGGTCGCCAGAGGAAATTCGCTGGCTTCGTCCCATTTCATGACGTTAGGCGAAATCTCACGTTCGGCAAACTCTCGCACACTCTTCCTGAGGTGTAGTTGCTCTTCATTTAACTGAAAGTCCAAGGTGTCTCCTCGCTGCTTAACGGGCCGATCATTTCAGAATCTTAGGAATGGATGCCTGCGCGGGGATGGCACAAAACTGGCGTCCAAGTTGTCATTTAAGCATGGCAGCCAACAATCGCGAAATTCTCGTACCGACCGGTTGGCTTGGGGGAGCGCAAGAATTTCGAAGTGTGGACCCTTCAATCAATGTCTTAGTAAGAGTTTGAAGAAAAAGGGGAAAAAGTTCAGAAAAAACAAAACGAATATGCTGCCCACGATGAACATCCAAAGCCGGGTTCCCCGGGCCACCAGATACCTTTGCCGTTCCACCACCTGCTGCTGAACGGTCAACGATTGGCGCTGGTTGGTCAACGATTCCTGCTGATTGGCGACTGAGGTTCGCAGGACTTCCAGTTGTTGTTTCTGCAGGTCGCGAATTTCCTTCAAGAGCGTCACGGTCTGATCGTCGGCCATGGGTCCCCCCATGACATCACACACCACGAGCGTGCCTCATGCATACATCGCGAAAGTCGCAGGTCTTTAGGGGCAGCAGTTGAGACGCTGCTTACGCGGCCTTCTCGGGCCTGGTGCCAAAGATCTTGCGCGCCATCCAGAGAGGGGCGACAAAAACGTGGGCGGGATTGGTTAAGAACGCGGGTTTATTGCCCTCGATCACGTGCCCCAGCCAGGCCAGCGCGAAGGCGGACGGAACGAGCAACAGGGCGATGATCCAGTGCCACCATACGACGATCAGCGAAGAGAAGCCGACAGGAATCGCGATCATGTGCAAGGCGCGGTTGACGGGATGGTTATGCGCGCCGTCGTAGTGTGAATACAGTCCCATGGTGCCCTCCATCAGGCCTCTTGGCCCGCAGAATTATACCCCTGATTGAGGTGATCGAAACGCCAGAAGCACTAGAAACACTATGTTTGAGGAGAGGTTTGAGACGGGAGGGTTTCGCTTTTCCTCAAGGGATTTAGAGGGTATACTTTGAGGACGTAATTGGAGTGCTGGGTTCTCGAATCCCCTCGACAACCTGAGGCGAATGCTGCCTTGTCGTGGATCGAGGCGTGCTCCCTCTCTGGCTCTCCGAATCCGGGCAATCGAATGGATGAGCGCGACTACAGGGCCAAAGATTCCGACAGCCCGACGATGCCGGGCATTCGCTTGCCCGACGATAAGGTGGGCGCCGCTGCTTTAACCCCTCCTCCTCTTTCGAACGCCCCTCTGTCAGACGCCCCCACCGTACTGCACGGAACGCCGATACCTGGCGCCACGCAGGCCCTTCCCTATGCAAGGCAGGGTTCTCCTCCGCCACTTTCGGCCGCTAGTATTTCTGCCTTTCAAGGTTTACAGCCGGGCGTACTTTTCGGGGGCCGCTACGAAATTCAGGGAGTGCTCGGGCAAGGCGGAATGGGCGCCGTCTACAAGGCGCGCGATCGCGAACTCGACCGCCTGATTGCCCTCAAAGTAATTCGCCCGGAATTGGCCACCGATCCGGCGATCCTACTGCGCTTCAAGCAAGAGCTGATTCTTTCTCGAAACATCACCCACAAAAACGTGGTCCGCATCTATGACCTGGGTGAAGCGGAGGGGATTCG
>Ga0302155_10002683_pt1 | contig 11850 bp, 11 predicted proteins | sample I_Bog_N3_1_FD_193508 | JGI IMG/M metagenome (GOLD analysis project Ga0302155, IMG submission 193508) | Peat permafrost microbial communities from Stordalen Mire near Abisko, Sweden - I_Bog_N3_1 | ecosystem: Environmental > Terrestrial > Soil > Wetlands > Peat | place: Sweden: Abisko, Stordalen...
CTCCGGATAAGATGAAATTGTCAGCCATTGACGGCCCCTCACAGCGTCAAGATGATGATGCCAATTCCTGCTTGCAGAGCTCTTTGCTTGATACCGCAGCCAGCGCCAGGGCCAGATGCTCAATACCGAGGGTTGGCCGGGATTACGGTTTTTTTCGCAGGAATGCAGTTAACTAACTGATTTAAATGAGTTTATTTGAATTTTTCCGCGTCTAACACCCATGCTCTATGGAGGGTCGGCCTGGATTCATGTAAAATTTGTCAAAAAAAGATGTAACTCTATGAATTAAAAGGAATGTTATCCTGGGATCTCGATCCATTCGAGTAGATTGTATGATCTCGCCTCTTGCCCCTTTGTCTGCGGCAGTCGCTCGCCCGCTGCGAGATTTTGGTGATATGGGAGAACAATGGGTATGCTGACGAGCTAAAGAAATTTCCTATTTGAACTGGGGTTTTATACAGTACAATGGCGTCATCTTCAGCTAAGGAGGTATGTTGGATGACAGCAGTACCGAACGCACAGCTTATCGATATCCGGACCTTCAACAGCATCGAAGAAATTCGTGCCCTCGACAATTTCGTCGAAAACAATCCTCTCTCCAAATCCAATTACAAGCGCCTGCTAGGTGAGTATCACCTTCCTGAAGAAGTTCGCTGCTGCGTCCAGAAGGATAACGGCAATTTGTGTGGGGAAGGACATACGCATGGCTGGGCCGCCGAGCGCTCGGACGGAACTGCGACAATCATCGGCGGTGACTGCGCCAAGAACAAGTTTGGTGCCGATTCGAGCCTAGTCGCTGACACCCGTCGCTTTATCAATGAGAAGCGCCGGCGCGAACGATTGGCGACTATGCTGCAGTTACTTCCACTGAAGGAAGAGCGCGTAGCGCAACTCGGACAGCTGCGTGTCTCCGTGATCGAGCTTGACAAACGCATCAAGAGCATCACTGGGGATCTGGGGCCGCTGATGCAACGCCGCTTGCGCGACATGGTACGGACGCGGCGTTTAGACATCGTGATCGATGCAATAAAATATCGCAAAGATGTTGACGCTCAAGGTAGAACTCGCCAAGAGAAAAGCACCTTTGCGCATGTGCTGGGCTCGCTAGGCGGATTAGACTTGACGGTCTCTGGCACCTTTATCGGGATCTACGAAGCGATCAATGATTTCGTGCGGGCGTACCAGCGCGCCGAGGAGCTTCAGCAAGCCCCTGATGTGGCGTGCAAGAAGAGTAAAGAGGTTGAATCGGTGGTGGGTCGCATGCAACAGTATGACCGTATACTGCATGACGGCCAACGCTTGGCTGACCTCGAGGGCATCTTCCTAGCTAATGATTTTCAGCTATTGTGTTTTCTATCCAGCGACAAGGCGGAGCGCATCAAGGCAGCCAAGATCGCCATCCGTCGGAGCGACGTGCAGCACAAGGGCGATCCCGATGACTGGCTGTCAGCGAAGGACAACGCTATCAAATATCAGCTTCAAGTCGATGCGATCTCAATTCGATAATTTGCAGTTGCCGCTTCAGAATTTCAGGTTTTAGATTGCGAATCTGACGTTTGAATTGGTGGTGCCCGCACAAACAGAAATCTGCTATATATCCACTACGAAATTGGGATTAAAATTAATGTTCTCAGCGCCGCCAGCACGGCTGATGTAGCCCCTGGGATTGCAGACGACTCGACATTTGCCTATACGATAATCGCTTGAGTCATGCATATGCCCATGTACCCACAGGTCCGCCAATTCAACGAGCGACTCCAAATTGGACGCATAGGCGGCAGATATCGGATCAGTCGCAAATTCAACTGGAACGCTCTTCAATGATGGCGCCATGTGACTGATGACTACGGTCATGCCATTAAATGGCTCGTGCAGTTTGGCGTTCAGCCAAGATTTCTGCTCGGCATGAAAAAGTGCTGTATCGCCAGGCTGCAACTTCCGATACCCTTTGCCAGCCAAGCGGATACGTTTATAGTCATTCATAACTGCGCCAGCTTCGCTCATGGCAATATGCCTGTCCGCTGGCTCGTCGGAAAATAATTTGAAATCGGTCCACAATGTACAGCCGAGGAAGCGCACTCCGCCAATGATTTTTTCGGACTGTTTGAGGAAAGTCACGTTGGGGCTGCTTTGCGTATCGAGTAACAAATTCTTCTCGATCTCGTCCAGGTTCGCGCCATAAGATTCGTGGTTACCCATCACGTATAGGACCGGGAGGCGTGGGAATTTGTTCGCCGCCCATGCGACTGCCTGCGATTTGACGTGGATGTCTCCAGCCAGAATGACCACATCTGGTGCCGCCAGATCCAGGTTTACATCTGGGCCATCATCTCGCCATAGCTCGATGTGGAGGTCCGATAATATCAATAATCTCATCTCACATTTCCGGGGAAATTTCGTTTTTATTGCATCAAAGAGCCATCGTCATTGGCACGCAATCACTTAAGTCGAAATGTTAGGCCGCTCCCGAAATGCATATCGATTGGCCAATGCGTCGTAGAGCGCATGATGCTCTGGCAGCTGATTTTTTTTATGGAATTCATAGCGCAGCAGTTCGTTGATGTTGCGCGATATCATCCGGGCGCGACACCAAGGTGGGACGTGACAGTCAATCGCGTCGGCAAATAGGTCCCAATCAGTCTGATAATCAAAGCAAATCTCTATTTCTTGACCGCGATGCCTTATCAGTTCTAGCCATCCAATAATTTTGGCGGGCAATTCGTCGGCAGAGCATGCCGCATTTGGCAGACGGCCAAGTAACGGAATAACGGCTTCCCGCACAAACGCACTGCATCCTTGATCGGGATACGGTACTTCGGCGTAAAATTCTTCCCCAGATGTCGCGGCCATGCCGATGCTGATCAAATGAGGGTCAAGGAAATCGGTAAATTCGGTATCGATAAATATTTTTAACGACATAAATCTATCCTACGGAAGCGTAAGACTCTTATTCTATGCCCGATGAATGCACTATTGAACAGAGCGATGTATTCTGCTGAGATCGACTCCCTCCAAGAATGTGAACAAATGATTCCGAGTGCGTGCTGCGCCCACGACTTGGCTATAATCATTGGGACAAGGGAAAATTCACCTCTTATGAAATCCGATAAAATTGCACTTGCCTGCCCACATTGCTCGCGGCCTGTTATTCAACTCGCCACTAATGTGCGCCCAATTCAGGAGCAGCGACTCTATTGCCCTTCGTGCAAACGCGCATCAAAATTGGCGCAACTGAAGACTGCCGACGGCAATACGTTTCAGTTGTACATGCGTGAAGTTTCCAAAAAGCTGCGCGCAGCAACCTATTCAAGGCAAAAGTGACGCACATTCCGTCATATCCATCTCGTTTTCTTGGTTATGCGATTTTACTGTCAATTTCCAGCATACTTTTATACGGCTGGCATGCTACGCCGGCCTGTTTGACGGTCGTGCGGCAATGTTCATAGAGCCTCTTGTCGCCAGTCACAAAATAATCGCAATACGCCAATGACACCATGGAGTGCTGCAAATCGGCAGCGTCATTCTGCTTCGGCGTGAATGAGTCCTGGAGGCGGCGTTCTGTCAACGCATCTTCTACTGCGATCGCAGGCGATGCTGCGAGCACCTTTTTCTTGGTTGTCAGCAAAAAATCAATTTGCGCTGCTGGCGTACCCTTGGGCAGCATGGCCGCGAAATACTGGCGATCGACAACGGTGTCAAAAACATTCAATGTGCCGAGTCTCTGTGCGCGACGCGCAGCGAGGATAGCATCTGGCGTTGCATTCGCGGCACGTTCGACTATTCCCATATTTTTCTGGGCGCGATGAAATGCCATTACGCTAGCTCGAAAAGTATCATCGGCGCGCGAGTTCGATGAGTACGTCGACCACATGTCGGAAACCGTCATGCTAAACGGGATGATGCTTCTTGAGCGGACCGGGCCGATGCGATCAAATTCGATCGCCAGGTAGCGATCGATTTCCTGCGCCTTGACTGAAAAATTGTTATTGACCCAGGCCGGATCTAGCTCATCGACAAAGTCGCAGCACTGTTCGATATGTTTTATATCGTTGGAGCGCGCCAACTCATACATATTCCATGCAGATAAGGCAAATCGGTAGCCACATTTTCTTAGCTCCGCAGCATGGTTACGTTGGTGTTCTGCATCCTTGGCTGCCGGAATGCCAGCTACGCTAGAGATAACATTGTGGTCCAGGTAGATAGTCTTCATGGTGCCGGCTTCTTCGCTTCTGGTGTTTCTTGATACCCCATAAAAGCGCGTAGTTGCTCGCTCATGGCCTGCTGCGCTTCCAGCCGGGCTTGTGCTGCAGCCAATGTCAATTCAAGTCCATGGATCCGCTTGGCTAGCTCCTCGGCTTGTTTTGCGGCACCGGCGGCTTGGCCATTGAGTTCCTTGATATGCGCATCTTTGGCCTCCAGTTGCGCCTCGACAGTCTTGCAGCGCTGCTCAATCGCCTGCAATGCTTCAAGTTTTTGTGTCAACTGCCGGCTGTGAGATTGCTGCTCATACACAAATTTTTTCGCATGCGATAGATCCGCGACCAGCCGTGCTCCTTCCTGGTTCAGCCGAGTGATGTCGTCCTGCTTGACGATTACGCCTTGCTGTAACTGACGTATCTCCGCCTGCAGCTGCTGGATCTGCTGCTCGTGCCGGCGCTGTTCTTGATCGCGCTGCTCCTTCACGGATTGGCGGTAATGCTCCAGGACTTCGCGAGCGTGTTTATGTTTTTCCTCGATCGATTGGCGGTGCGCTTCGTTTTCAGCTAGGCGCTCCTTCAGATCGGCGACCTGCTGTTCCGCCGTATGACGAGCGATCGTTTCGCTTTGTAGTGTCTCGCGGGTGCTGCCGTGCGTTGCCGCTTCCTGGTGTGCCGCGGTTTCAGCCTGTTGCAGTTGTGCGCGCAATGCCTCAATTTCCTTCTGCGGCGCAGTCATTGCTTCGGCATGGAGGCGGTCTTTCTCGACGCTTTGCGCCTGGATGGCATCAATACGGAGATTGGCTTCGTCCTGCAATTGGGCGGCCAGACGTGCCACCAGGTCTTGCAATGCTTCGCTGATCGACGTTTTGCGGCCGTCGGCGCCGCCGCCATCCTCGTCCAGCTCTTTCAGATACTTGTGGATCGTAGTTTTGGAGCCGGTATTGCCGAGCGCCACGCGGACCGCGTCGACCGACGGGTTGATACCTTGGGCGATCAGCGAATCACGGGCCTTTTTGACGTCCGATTTATACAGTCCGGTGCGAGCCATTGCCCCTCCTTGAAATATCATAATGTATTACGTACCATGTAATTACATACTATTTAATCGATAAATTCAAGAGTGACTTGGTTGAATTATGATGCTTGATAATCAACCGTTATCACATGTCATTGCTGGAAAATGCTAAAATTTCTTCTGATTTGCGGTACACCTTTCAAAAGTCGCCGTTTTTACCTTACATGAAAAACATTGATCGATACGTGCAAGCCGCTACTCGCGACAATACGCGACGCAGCTATCAATCAGCCATTCGTCATTTCGAAGTAGAGTGGGGCGGTTTCCTGCCAGCTACCGCCGACAGCGTGGCCCGTTATTTGGCCGATCACGCGGAAACCTTGGCGATCAATACGCTTCGGCAGCGCTTGGCGGCTCTTGGCCAATGGCATATAGACCAAGGCTTTCCCGATCCAACGAAAGCGCCGATCGTGCGCAAAGTCTTTCGCGGCATTCAGCGGCTGCATCCCGCGCAGGAAAAACGCGCCAAACCCTTGCAGCTGGATCAACTCGAACAGGTGACGACCTGGCTTGATGCAGCGATCGCTGCTGCAGGCGCCGCGAATGATCCAATTGCGCAATTGCGCCACACGCGTGACAAGGCGCTCGTGCTGCTCGGGTTCTGGCGCGGATTTCGTGGCGATGAACTGGCGCGGCTGGAAGTGCAATACGTCGAGGCAATCTCTGGAGAAGGCATGACGTGTTACTTGCCGCAGACCAAGGGGGATCGCCAGTTAAAAGGCAGCACATTTAAAGCGCCGGCCTTATCTCGTCTTTGTCCGGTCGCGGCTTATCAAGCATGGCTAGACTTGAGCGGACTTAAGTGCGGCGCCGTCTTCCGATCGATTAATCGCTGGGGAAGGCTCAATGAGGGCGGCTTGAATCCAGCCAGCATTATTCCGCTGTTGCGATCGCTTTTTGGTCAAGCCGGTATTCTTGATGCCGATCAATACAGTGCACATTCATTGCGTCGCGGATTTGCCAACTGGGCGACATCGAACGGCTGGGACCTCAAAACATTGATGGAATATGTGGGATGGAAAAATATACAATCGGCGATGCGCTATGTCGACGGCACAGATCCATTCAATAAAAGCCGCATTGAACGCATGCTCCCGATTTAATAAGCAAACATTTATGTCAAATAAATATTGTTAGTCGGCGCATCAAGTAGACTTCAACCATAAGTTTGAGGAGTACAAATGTATCGATTTGCCATCATAGAAGACTTAACGCCGACGAATGACGAGTTCAAAGGCTTTTTGCTTAAATCGTGGCCCGATTGTTCGGTAAAGCAATTTTTTTCGTTTGATACCGCAATTGTAGCCATCAAAAACGAAGAATTTGACCTCATCGTATCTGATATCGACTTGGGCGCTGGCACAGATAAAATGGGAGGGGTAAAAATTGCCAAAGCGCTAGACTCTCAGAAGACACCTTTGTTAATCGTATCCGGATCACCGCAACCAGAAATACAACGCGAGGTATTTCGCGCATTGGATGCGTGGGATTATTTGCAAAAACCCATCACCGAAGCTGATTTCATTACGCAAGTTAAGCGGGCAATCGCTTTTCGTACTGTACAAGCGCAAAAACAAGATGCAACTGTGCGAAGCGACGGCGCGTCTATCGCCGACGCTGACCTAGTTATAAACTATCAATCTAGGGATGTTGTGAAATGGAAAAATCAGCGAGTCAATCTATCGATAACCCAAATCCGACTAGTACAAGAAATGGTGAGCAGCAAAAACAATACAGTTTCGTTTGCCCAGCTTTTCGAACAAATTGACACTGGAAGAAATAAAGAAAATTTGCGAGTTCATATAGCCGCAATTCGTGACGCATTCAAAGATGTTGATTCGACGTTTGATCGAATTAAGACCACCCCAATGATAGGGTATTTCTGGCGTGCTGATTAATTTTAAGGAACGGATTAGAGAATACGTAAACGCACAGAAAGAACGTGCAAGTAAATATCAATTAACGCTAATTACAGGATTAGCGCTCTTTATATTGCTGGGCCTATCCATCGGCGTCCTTGTTACATTTACAGCTGTATCAATCAAGAAAGTCACTACTATGCGTAGTGAACTCTTTGATCGAGATCTCCGCGAACTGACAAATAGATTTGATCTCGATGAACGTTTTGTTCTAGAAAAAAATATCCAGAAACTTGTTTCCGCGCACCGAGAGCTCACACCTCTTCTGCTGCCACGCCAATACTTCACGTCACTGCCAAGCAGTCCTCAATCATTGGCCTCCCCGAGGCAACCACCAAGAAATTGCTTTGTTACTTTGCTTCCATCAGGGACATCTGCCAACGAAAAAAAGTCAGCGACGGATAAAATTTGCGCTTATTTTGTTGAAAATAAGGCGCTCGGAAAATATCTATTTCTTTCCGGTGAATTTGTCGATAACACAGTAGTTACCTTGCGACCTGGTGATCTTACATTTTCAGCTGACGCGATTAAAGTATCTATCATAAAAAATGAAAAACGCGTGGATTGGTGGTTGACACTGCAATCGCCACCGGGACAGGCAAATAAGGGGCGTTACGAAATCACTGCGTTCAGAGAGAATGCGAATCATACGCGAGAGAGAGACAAGAGAATAGATGGGTGGGCCTATACACAGCGTCAAGTCGATGGCAATCAAGTTATAAGTCTCATTGCGCGTATAGATTTTAAAGAATTTGTCGACGACCAAAGCTCCGAAGAAGACACCGCTCTATGGCCACCAACTGGGTGGTCTACTGTTGGTCTAGAAATAGGCAGAAAAAGCGCGACAGTTGATTCCAAAAATTTTGAGATCACGCAATATAAACAGATTGGCATTTCAAATCTCTCGATCGTGTCGCTTGCCGCACCGATTTTTAATGCGCACGCAACGCTGCAAGTCAAGAGGGCCGCTCCAAATGGAAAAACCTCTGTTTGGCCAGTTTATTCGGATGAGCCCGGTGTATTGAAAGCACCAGCGCCGTTCATTACCATTGTAGATGGCGATCTTCTTTTAAAAACCACAGAGCTTGAGCGTGTGCAAAAGCTGGCAGATACCACATTGTCTTTTAAGGTAATTCATCCCGGGACTGTCATCGAAAAAGGGCTGTGGGAAGTGTTCATCCTATTGCTGTTGTTAGCAATGGGCGCGGGCTTCGCTGTCTATTACTTTTTTACACGGCTTTTAAAGCCAATCTTTGTCTTAACTCGTCAATCTAGACAGTTGATTGATTTCCCTGAAGATGGAAATGCAGCACTACCGTACGCGCATCAAAAAGATGAAATAGGTACTTTATCGAAGCGATTTAATGAGCTGTTACGAAAGACGCACGAACGTGCGACCAAAGAGCATTTGGCTCGCACTGAACGCGAGGCAGAAGCAAGTCGAAGACAGATGGAAGAGGTAAAGAACCGGGAGGAAAATCTAAACATCATTGGACATGAAATTAGGTCTCCTTTGCAGGCGTTGATGGGGCTCCATGCACCTGGGACGGATAGCCGTCGTTATATTGACCGGATATCTAGCGCTTTGCCACATCTACAACGAGGGGTTGGCGCTGAAGACGCTTTGAGTGCACGTCAGCTCTCGCCTGAAATATTAAATATTACTAATTTCCTAGCTCAGGTAGCGACGAACGCCGAGCTTGCCCAGATTCCCAATGTGTCGTTCTTCAACAATGATGATAACGTTCATTGTGAAGTGGATCCAGAGGCAATAGAAGATGCCATCTCCAATGTCCTTTCAAATGCGAACAGGCATCGCTATGACGGCTCACGTATCCTTATAGATCTCACAGTTGAGGGCAAAACTGCTTCCATAAAAATATCAAATGCCGGGGAGTCTATTGATTTGCCTGATGTTGACATAATTTTTGAATATGGTTTTTCAACTGTGACCGCTAGCCGAGTCGACGGAACTGGGATTGGTCTTTGGGTCGCAAGAAAATATATAAATCGAATGCAGGGCTCGATCTCCGTTAGCAATATTGAAGGCGGGGTGTGTTTTGAAATTCGCCTGCCGATTGTCGATCAGATCGACTATAAATAATAAAAACGACGTACTAATAAGTTGGATATAAGCAAAGACTTTTGCACTTTGCTCTTACAAGCTTATGCCATGATCTGCATACTCCATCCATCAGTTTAACGCTATCGTGTTTTGCTGAAAATCATACTCGAGAATTTTAATCTTAGATGGAAATACAATCATGGCTATATACAAACAAGGCTCGTATTTAACTCATTCCGAACATGCCGCATTTGATTACAAGAGCACTCCCGGCGATGAAGCGGTTAATCCTGGTATCTACCGTTGTGCAGCTTGTGGCGACGAAATAGCTATTGCCAAAGGCCATATAACAGCAACACTAGCCGGATCATGAATACGTCCCCTTACTCTTTCTTGCGACGCCGAGACTCATCGGTTCGCAGCAGTATCGATATGGCGATGCAGGCATCGATCAGCGTCCTTATGTGTGAATGATTATCCTTGCAGCATTTCTGCACTGTCAAGAAAAATAGCCCGCAACGAACTTAAGGTACGTGACGCTCATGTGCTAATTAGTGTGCCGTCCTTTCGTTCAACGGAATCATATATATAGTCATCAGAAAACTGTCTCAAGTGAAACCTACGTTTAAAGCCCGAACAAGAATAATCCAAAAGCAGCAGCTAAAGTGAGCTAGCTTTCTCCACAAATCGATTTGTTACCTTCATTTGTTACCTATTGATGGTTTCAAGTCCCACTTAATTGGATAGTTTTTTTGGATAGTCAATCCAGAATGACGTGGCTGATCTTTTGTGCGCCGCCGCGTAGACTCGAATTTCTTATACACTATTCAAGGAGATTTTCATGGCGGACCACTCCATTAAAGGCAAGACAGTCCTTATTGCAGGCGGTGCAAAGAACCTTGGTGGTCTGATTGCCCGTGACCTGGCGCAGCAGGGCGCCAAGGCTGTAGTCGTCCACTACAATAGCGAGGGCAGCAAGGCTGAAGCCGATGCAACCGTTACCGCCATTAAGGCTGCGGGAGCGCTGGCTGTGGCCATTCAAGCCGATCTGACTACGGCTGCCGCTGTCGAGAAGTTATTTGCCGACGCCATTGGCGCGGTCGGCAAACCAGACATTGCCATCAACACCGTCGGCAAGGTGCTCAAGAAACCGATGGCCGAAATCAGTGAAGTCGAATACGATGAGATGACAGCAGTCAATTCCAAGACAGCCTTTTTCTTCCTCAAGGAAGCTGGCAAGAATCTCAACGACAACGGCAAAATCTGCACGGTGGTGACATCGCTGCTTGGCGCATTCACACCATTCTATGCCGCCTATGCCGGCACCAAAGCCCCGGTCGAGCACTACACCCGTGCGGCATCCAAGGAATTCGGCGCGCGCGGTATCTCGGTGACGGCAGTCGGCCCAGGGCCAATGGATACACCATTCTTTTACCCGGCAGAAGGCGCCGATGCGGTGGAGTACCACAAGACGGCCGCGGCACTCTCGTCGTTCAGCAAGACAGGTCTGACCGACATTCACGATGTAGTGCCGTTCATCCGTCACTTGGTGAGCGACGGTTGGTGGATCACCGGTCAGACTATCCTGATCAACGGTGGCTATACCACGAAGTAATCATTATGGCGTTGGCCGGGCGATGCCTAAGGCATCGCGAAACAATACCTATGTTTTTTCAAAGGATACGCAAATGTCGGTGCAGGAGCTGAAAATTGAAACTCGAATGGGTAAGAAACATAAGCCGCGTCGCATTCTGGCGATCGTCTCCAACACGGCTCAACTGAAAGGTTTCCCGGTGGGTTTTTTCGCCGAGGAAATGACGCGCGCGTTCCTGATGTTCACCGAGGCCGGCCATCAAGTGGATCTCGCTTCCTCGAAGGGGGGCGAGGTGATGTTCGATACGCATAGTGATCCTCGTACGCCAGGTGGGGCGTATGCAGACGATCTCGTCAGTCTTGGTTTTGTTCATCATGCGAAATATGGGGCGATGCTAAAAAATTCCCTTCCTATTAGCGCGATTGGCGTAGATGACTACGATGCTGTCTGGGTTGCCGGCGGAGGCGGTCCACTTTTGACTTTCAAGGATGACGTGGCTCTGCACGAGCTGATTGCGAGCTTCTACGAAAAAGGCAAGATTGTTGCATTGATATGCCATGGATCCTCTCTCCTGCTTTGGACCTGCCTGTCCAACGGAAGATTGCTGGCTGAAGGAAAAAAATGGACGGGCTTCTCTGACGAAGAGGAGGAAGCGGTGAACGCCGCCTTTGGTATGAAGCTGAACGACTACACCATCCAAAGTGAGGCTGGCAGTATTGATGGAACCAGCTTCCTTTGTCGCCCGGTCAACGAGCCTTTTGCCATTCGTGATGGACGGCTGATCACTGGGCAGCAGCAGTACAGCAGCGGGATCACTGCGGAACTGGTATTGGAGGCGCTTGACGAATACTGAGATCAGACATGTCGATTGGGGTATGAATGCCGCGTGAATAATGTACCGGAAAGCGCACTGGAAACGACCGTGAATGGCGCGTTAAAAGTGTACCAATCCTAGCCTGTAGTCTTATGTTCCTGAAGGTACATAAGAAAGGCGGAAA
>Ga0302155_10002687_pt1 | contig 11845 bp, 11 predicted proteins | sample I_Bog_N3_1_FD_193508 | JGI IMG/M metagenome (GOLD analysis project Ga0302155, IMG submission 193508) | Peat permafrost microbial communities from Stordalen Mire near Abisko, Sweden - I_Bog_N3_1 | ecosystem: Environmental > Terrestrial > Soil > Wetlands > Peat | place: Sweden: Abisko, Stordalen...
CCGGCGGCATGCGGTGAATATAGGCTGCGGTGTTGTTGAGATGAAAAGGCCCTGGGGCCGCGACCCCTTCCGCGCGCAGAACCGCCATGGTCAACTGCTCGCCCATCTGTCGGTCGGTGCCTGCCGGGAAAATATCCTCGGCAGCGTAAACATCAATCATTGGCATAAAGGACTCCTTTTTGGTTTTTGAACATGCCGTTTCTGCTTTGACCTGATCACCCGTTGGCACGATTAAAGGGTATCTGGTTTTAAAAAAATTTTAAAGCTGGCTGACACCACCATCCACATAAAGCTCGGCGCCAATGACATAGGAAGATTCGTCTGAGAGCAGATAGGCCACCGCTCCGGCCACTTCGTCTGGTATTCCAAACCGTTTGGAGGGTACCAGTTGGGCACGGGCCTCTATTCCCGCCGCGTCCACGCCGCCCCAAATGGGGGTTTCGATGGGGCCGGGGCTTACCACGTTGACACGGACTTGCTGTGCCAGCAAATGAGTCGAAAAGGTGCGGGCCATGGAACGAACCGCCGCCTTGGTGGCGCCGTAAACCGCCATGAAAGGCGTTCCCTTCGTGTCAGCCACCGAGGCGTTCAAAACCACCCCCGCGCCTTTTGAAAAAAGCGGAATGGCTTTTTGAAGCGTGAAAAAAGTACCCTTGATGTTGGTTTCGAGTAAGGCGTCAACTGTGGCTTCGGTAACCTTGTCGATCGGTTCCATTACCGCGATACCCGCGTTGGCGAAAAGCCCGTCCAGCCGGCCGTATTGAGTTTTAATTTGGGCGTAAAGCGCCTCAATGTCCGAAAGCTTGGCGATATCCGCAACAATGCCGTGGGCTTTATCTCCCAGCTCCCGAACCGCCTTCTTCAGTTTTTCACCGTCGCGGCCCGTGATGATCACTGTTCCGCCTTCGCTCACAACCCGTTTCGCCGCCGCCAAACCAATACCACTGTTGCCGCCCGTAATCAAAACCACTTTATTTTCAAAACGATCCTTTGCCATGACACACCTCCAATTTTTTATTAAAACCTATTTCAACCACCAAGACACCAAGGGCACCAAGTAAGGCAAAAGATTGGGGTTACATCGTTAACCAAAAGATTGTCTTTCGTCGTTCTTGATGAATTTGGTGCCCTTGGTGGTTAACCGTCTTTGGTTTCCGCCTTATGGCACAACTCCTCAATTATTCTCCGATACATAATCCAAAAGACTCTCCATCTTCTTGTTTAAATCCTCAGCCACTCGACTTACTTCCTCATTACTCCACTGCCCAAAAAGACTGCTGGGTAAGTCGTACTCCAGCTTGGTTTGGCCGCCGTCGGCGTAAACATAAAGGCGAAGAGGGGCATAGAGACCCGCCCGGATGTCCTTTTGCGTCATTTGAGCCGCGACGAGCGGATTTCCCAGGACATACTGCCTGGCCCGGGCTGGTTTTCCGTGAAGCGCCAAAACCATTCCATGGTCCGCCACGTTAAACAGCATCAAACCATCCGGCCCTTCCATGGCCTTGATCCGGGAGAGAATGCCTTCGGCGGTATCCATTTTTGAAAAAACGGACTGGTCCAGTTTTCCCAAACGGTGCTCCAGTAAGGCTGTCACATCCTCAAAGGATCGAGGAAGTACCACCTGGATATGTGTAACCGAAAAAGTACTTTGAATTTTTTCCATTGTCCGCCTCCTTTTTTTACGACACCAGCCTCAACCACTGGCTTCTAACAGCCCTAAACCTTTTACGTTCTTCCTCGACCGAAGCGATCCGAGCCACCATATTGTCCCTGCGGTGCGTCAATTGCCTGACTTCTTTTAACAACCTGGCGCGGCCCGTTTTTTCCAAAACTCCCGAATGATTCACGCTCATCACTTCCTCCTTTTAAAAATCAATGTCCGGATACCATGCCGACAGGCGCTTTGGCTTTCTGAATGAAAGCGATCAAAACCACGCTGACATAAAACATGACCCCGATCGCCAAAAAACAATCGCTGTAAGCCATCACAAAAGCCTCGCGGTTCATCGTGCCAAAAACCGTCGCCATGGCCTGGTGCAAATCTTCCCCGCTGGAGCGCAAACCCAAAATCTCCGTTCGGTTAGCCACCTGCTGCTGGGCGGCCAGCGAAAAACGGCTGGTCGCTTCCGCGATGCGGGTAAAGTGCAGGTGATAGCGGTTATTCAGCACCGCGCCTAAAACCCCTATACCGATCGAACCGCCTAAATTACGCATCATGTTGAAAAGCCCCGAAGCCGAACCCACTTCGGAAGGCTCCATCCCCGCGTAAGCCAGATTCGACATGCAGGTAATGATGAAAGGCTGGCCCGCGGCCCGGACAATTTGGGACCATAAAAACTGGTCATAACCCCAATCCTTCGTCAAACCGGCGTTCATAAAGGCGCTGGTGCCAAAAAGCAAAAACCCGATACCCGCCAAAATACGGTTATCAAAACGCCTCACCAATAAAGGCAGAACCGGAATGATGACCAGTTGAGGAATGCCCGACCACATAATGATTTCGCCGATCTGGATGGCGTCAAACCGCTCGATCTGCGCCAAAAAAAGCGGCAGGATGAAGATAGAACCGTAGATACCAAAGCCAAAAGCCAGGGCGCCCAGGTTTACCAGTAAAAAATTCCGGCGCAACAAAAGCCGGATATTGATGAAGGGTTTCGGATTGTGAACCTCCACCAAAAGAAAGAGAACCGAAGCCGCTACCAGCGCAATGGTCAGATAAAGAATCAGGTCTGAACCGAACCAGTCTTTGCGCACACCCTCTTCCAAAACCACTGTCAGGCATCCCAATGCGGTCGCCATGGAGGCGATGCCCCACCAATCGCCCTGCCGGATCAGGTCTAATTTCATGTCGCTTTTTTCCACCCCGTAACCGACTAAAAATAAAAGCAAAAGACCCGGGACCAGGTTGATGTAAAAAATATAAGGCCAGGAATAATTAACCGTCAGCCACCCGCCGATGGTCGGCCCAATGCAGGGGGCGAAAGTCGCCGACAGGCTGAAAAGCGCCAGGCCCAAGGGCCTCTGAGAGGACGGCAGATGGGTCAGAATAATCGTGGCGCTCAAAGGAATTAGCACCCCGCCGGAAAAACCCTGGATGACCCGGAAAAAAATCATCTCATTCAGGCTCTGGGACGTTCCGCACAACATTGAGGCGACGATGAAAACCGACGCGCTCCAAAGCAGGTACCGGCGAAGACCGAAAACCTGGCTGAGCCAGCCCGTGAGGGGAATGACAATAATTTCGGCCACCAGATAGGCAGTGGAAATCCAGGCGCCCTCATCTAGCGTGGCGCTGAGGCCGCCCTGGATATCTTGCAAGGAAGCGTTGGTGATGGAGATGTCCAAGATCGCCATGAAAGCGCCCAGCAGGGACCCGATCACCGCGATCCATTGTTTGAAAGTGGCTTTCGCTAAAGTGTTTTCGGTCATTGAACGCTCACCTTGGCCTCGACGGAAAGACCCGAAACAATCCGGTCTTCATAACCCTGAACCGATTCAGGCGTAAAGGTGATGCGCACCGGCACCCTTTGTACGATTTTGGTGAAATTGCCCGTGGCGTTTTCCGGCGGAATCAGCGCGAAGGTCGCTCCCGTTCCCGGCGCGAAACTTTCGATTTCACCCTCAAATCTTTTACCACCGATGGAATCGATTTTGATTTCGCACTTTTGACCCACATTCATTTTCCTGAGTTGGGTTTCTTTAAAGTTGGCCACCACCCAGGGAATACGGGAATCCACAAAGGCTAGCAGGGGCTGACCTGGACTGACCACCATGCCGGCTTCTACCAGTTTTTTACCCACGATGCCATCCGCGGGCGCGCGCAGTTCGGTAAAGCTTAGGTTCAACTGTGCCTGGGCGACCTGGTCTGCCAGCTCATCTTTCTTTTTTTGCAGTTCCTGAACTTTGGTCGCGTTATTGTCGCGGTACTGTTCCGTCACCACTCCCTCGGCGTAAAGTTGAACGGCCCTTTGATTGTCTTTCTGCGCGAGTTTCAAAGAGGCTTCCACGCCGCCGAGCTCATCGGTGAGCGAGTTCAAGGCGTTTTGGTAATCCCTCGGATCGAGGCGGACAAGCACCTGATCTTTTTTGACCTTGTCGTTCTCTTCCACCAAAACTTCGTCGACCAATCCGGCGACTTTGGGAGACAAGGCGGCCACATGGGCTTCCGTATAAGCGTTGTCAGTACTTTCGTAGTGTGAAGATTGAATCCATCCCATCACCCCTAAAATGATGGCCGCGATCAGGCCCAGCCCCATTCCGATTTTGCTTTTGTTCTTTTTCATGGCTCAACTTCCTTTTCTTTTATACTTACCTACTAGATGGTAGGTATCACTGATAAAAAAAATTATTTTTTAATCACTTCTTTAACCAGATCCATCACCGTCTCGTAATGCGCCGGCTTTTCCTGAACCCGGGCGACCTGCAAAGCGCCCTGGGCCGAGGCCTGGATTAAAAGCGCCTGTTCCTCAACTGTTTTATTCGTTTTGAATTCACCCGACTTGCGGCCCGCTTCCAAAACCCTCATCAGCCATTCCCTGCGAACCAATTGAAACTCCTCGGCCTTTTTTTTCATTTTCGACGGAAGGGTATTCCACTCCGCGCTGAAAATGCCGCCTAGGCAGATTCGGTCCTTTTGCTTGGCCCAGCTTCCCACCGATTCCAGATACAAATCCAGTTTCTGGGACGGCGTCAGCTTCGAATTCAAAGATGCGCTCCAATCGACGAAACGGGATCGGGCCCCTTCCAGCACTTCCGTTCCCAAATCTTCCTTGGAGTGGAAATGGTGGTGGATACTGGCCTTTTGAATCTTCAATCGGTCCGAAATATCCTGATAGCTGAAAGCGTTGTAACCCCGCACCTGGATGAACTCCTGGGCGAGATCGAGAATGCTTTGTTTAGTGTCTGTCTTTTGCATAACCGCCTCCGGTAAACACAATCCTACTAGTAGGTAGGTTACTTGTCAAGCATCATGATTAATTTTTTATACTATTTTTTTACATCAACCCTTTACCGGTTTCCCGAGGCGGCCCGATGGAAAGAGCGGCTGAGGGACATTTGGCGACCTGGTCTTTGAGTTCCTGGGTAGTAGCGGCCATAGGGTCAATCCAGGGTTTACGGTTGGGGTCAAACACGTCAGGCAGGCCCAAAAAACAGGCCCCCGTGTGGATACAAAGTTTGGGTTTCCAAACGACTGAAATTTCTCCGTTGGAATAATGTTTTGTTATTTCTCTTTTCGATTCCATATTTCCTCCCCTTTCTGAATAAACCAAGCCGCATTGGAATTATAGCTTCATATTCTTTATCCGAAGTGAATTGAGAATGACCGAAACCGAACTGAAACTCATGGCCGCTCCTGCTAAAACAGGGCTCAATAGGATTCCAAAAAAAGGATACAAAATCCCCGCCGCTATGGGAATTCCCAGGGCGTTGTAAACAAAAGCAAAGAAAAGGTTCTGCCGGATATTCGCCATGGTTTGGCGGCTCAAATGTACGGCTCGAACGATACCCGTCAGATCACCTTTAACCAGCGTCACTCCGGCGCTTTGCATCGCCACATCCGTGCCAGTACCCATAGCGATTCCTACCTGAGCTAGCGCCAAAGCGGGCGCGTCATTTACGCCATCTCCTGCCATCGCCACAACCCGGCCTTCGGCTTGCAGTTTTTTAACCGCCTCTACTTTACCTTCAGGAAGAACTCCCGCCACAACGCCGTTGAGATTGAGTGTCTTCGCAACCGCGTCAGCCGTTGTTTGGCTGTCCCCGGTTACCATCAACACTTTCAGACCCATCTTTTGAAGAGAAGCAATCGCTTCAGCCGTAGTAGCTTTGATGGGATCAGCCACTCCGATTAGACCCGCAATTTTGTCTTCGACAACTACAAACATAACGGTCTGACCCTCTAACCGAAGAGACTCGGCTTTATCTTTAAAGATACCCGCCTCGACTTTTAAATCGTCCAACAACTTGGCGTTTCCCAAAGCAACTGGACGACCATCCACCTCGCCCGATACGCCTTTGCCGGTCATCGAATTAAATTTCTGAACATCCGCCGGGGTGATTCCTTTTTCCCTGGCGCCATTCACTATCGCTTCTGCCAAAGGATGTTCGCTTCCATTTTCGAGACTCGCGGCCAAACGCAATAAATTCTCTTCCTTCCAGCCATCTGCTACAGCCACTGTTAGAAGTTTGGGTTTTCCCTCGGTCAAAGTGCCCGTCTTATCCACCAGCAGAGTGTTGACTTTCCTCAAAGCTTCAATGGCTTCGGCGTTTTTGAAAAGCACCCCCGCGGTCGCGCCTTTACCTGTGGCAACCATGATCGACATGGGTGTGGCCAACCCCAGCGCGCAGGGACAAGCCACGATGAGAACTGCCACCGCGTTGACAAGAGCGAAAGCCATTCGGGGCGACGGCCCCATCAGCGCCCAAACCGCAAAAGTAATCAAAGCAACGCCGATCACAATAGGCACAAAATAGCCCGAAACTTGATCCGCCAGTTTTTGGATGGGCGCCCGGCTGCGCTGGGCGTCCGAAACCATTTGTACAATGTGAGAAAGCAAAGTTCCCGTTCCCACCTTTTCCGCCTGCATGAGAAAAGAACCGGTTCCATTCACTGTCGCGCCAACCACCTTGTCGCCCTTTTGCTTTTCAACCGGTATGGACTCACCGGTGACCATAGACTCATCCACCGAGCTGGAACCTTCCAGAATGAAACCATCCACCGGCACTTTTTCCCCGGGGCGAACTCGAAGCTTGTCTCCCATTTGAAGTACATCGAGAGGAACATCTTCTTCAGATCCATTCGCGCCGATACGACCTGCTTTTTTTGGAGCCAAATCCAAAAGCGCCCTGATGGCCGACCCGGTCTGACTGCGGGCCCTGAGTTCCATCACCTGCCCCATCAAAACCAGCGTCGTAATAAAAGCTGCCGCCTCAAAATAAACCGGAACATTTCCTTCGCTGTCACGGAAGGACGCGGGAAACAAATCCGGCGCGAAAGCCGCGAACAAACTGTAAATGTAGGAAACCGAAATACCCAAGCCGATCAAGGTGAACATGTTGAGCGATCGATGAACAACGGACTGCCAACCCTTGGTCAAAAGCGGCCAACCAGCCCACAGAATGACCGGCGTTGCCAGAAAAGCTTGAATGATCCCCATACCCTTCATGGGTAAAAAACTTTGAAAAGGGTGGCTGGGTATGACTTCGTTGAGCATCCAGACAAGAAATGGAACCGTTAAAGCGGCGCTGATCCAGAAACGCCGGGACATGTTTTTCAACTCGTCATTGTTTTCTAGTCCAGCGGTCACCTTGAGCGGTTCCAAATGCATCCCGCACTTGGGGCAGTCGCCCGGATGGTTTTGACGCACTTCCGGATGCATGGGACAGGTGTAGATAGCGTTGCCCGAATCGGTTGTCATTGATTTATTTTTTTAGTTCGAGATTCATCCCGCACTTGGGACATTTTCCCGGTTTGTCCGACTTCACGTCCGGATGCATAGGACAAACATAAACTTCGTTTTCTTTAGCCGTCATACTCTCCTCTATTTCTTACTATCAATGATCCTTTCAGTAGCCGCAAAAAAACATGACCCACATCAATACATGTTTCATTTAAAAAAACCGGTTAATCCATCAAACTTTTGTATTATTTAAGGTCTTGTTCAACCGGCTTTCGGCAATCGGGACAACAAATTTTGATTTTCTTGCCGTTGGAAAGAACCACTTCAATCTCCTGGCCCGGCTTCAGAACCTTGCCCGTAATAGGGCATCGCTTGGCGTTCGAACCTACACTGGCGTCCTCTTGAATGTTGGATGGTTTGCCGCCCGACATGTTCATGGAACATTGTTTGTCATCATCCAGCATTTCGCCGAATAGCAGGATAAGCAATAAAATGATTAAAAAAATTTTCATCGCTTACCCCATCTTCCTCTTCACTAAGCTCTTTTTTCTTCCTTCAAAATCCGACCATCTTCCAACGTCACCACCCGGTCCGCCTCATAGCCAAAGGCCATGTTGTGAGTGGTGATAATGATCGCCAACCCCTTCTGGGTTAGTTCTTTGAAAAGACCAAAGATTGACTCGCCGGTGGCTTTATCCAAATTACCCGTGGGTTCATCGGCCACCAAAATTTTCGGCTCAATCATCAGAGCCCGTGCAATGGCTACCCTCTGCATCTGACCACCGGAAAGTTCTTTCGGTAAATGGCTGGCCCGGTCTAAAAGGCCCACCAACTTTAAAACTTCTTTTGTTCTCTGAGGATGGGGTTTTAGCCCCAAAAAGGTCAGAGGCAATTCCACATTTTCCATCACCGTCAGCGTAGGCAAAAGGTGGAACTGCTGAAATACAAACCCCAGCACTCCCCTTCGCACCTCAACCAACTGGTCTTCCGAAAGACCGGTAACGGATTTCCCCGCCACTGTCATAGTGCCTTCCGTCGGGGCATCCAGACAGGAAAGTAAATTGATGAGAGTCGTTTTACCCGAACCCGAAGGCCCCAGCACCGAAACCATTTCGCCGGAGTGAATGGAAAAATCAACGCCGTCCAAGGCCTTAACCGTTTCCGAACCCCGATGGTAATGCCGCTTCAACCCGCGCGCTTCAATGAGTGGTGTTTTCATGCTATGCCCCTTCCCGGATGGATTCGACCGGCCTCATGGAAGCCGCCCGCCAGGCGGGATAGAGCCCCGCGAAAAAACCTAAAACCGCCGAACCCAGAATGGCGTAACCCACCACGCCCGGCGTGATTAAGACGATGGAACCCGAAACCCCAAAGTCCGCCAGAGACCTGATGGCCTTTTCCACTAGTCCCGACCCGAACCAGGCAAAGATGGAACCGATGACGGAGCCGAACAGACAAATGACCAAGGTTTCCAACCAGATGAGCTGGAAAATATCTCCCCGCCTCGCGCCAATGGCTTTCATGATGCCGATCTCGCCCGTGCGCTCATAAACACTCATGAGAATGGTGTTGATGACGCCGATGAGCGCCACAATAACGGCGATCACCGCCACCGCCGCGATCATGGTTTGAGCGGTCGCCACCAGACTGATGAGAGTGGTTTTAACCTGCTGCAGACTGACCACCTGCACTTCGGGCAATTTGAGCCATTTGTTTTCAAAATCCCTCATGGTGGCCGCGTTAAATTGTTTGAGTTTTAAACCCAGAATGGTTAATTGCCGGGGCCGGTTGAAAGCCGACCGGGCCGAATCCAGCGGCATAAAAACCGTGCCGTCATCCTGGGTGCCGGCCTGCGCCAGAATACCTACTACCTTAAGCTGGTGATGAACCGCTTCGGTCTTTCCGTAAGGGGTAATATTGGCCTCAAAGGAATCACCCACCTGGCGGTGTTCAAACGCGGCGACTTCGGAGCCCAGCACTACCTCGTCCGGGCTTTGGGGTGAAAACCATCTGCCCGAACCGGATTGAAACTTTAGCCAGGGTTTCATGGACAGAAAACTGGGAACATCGATACCGTTGATAATGGTAAAAGTTTTCTCGGAATCTTTAGCCGTCCCTTCTTTGAGGGCGATGCCCACAAAGATCGGCGTAATGCTTTCAATGTCCGGATCGTTTTTCACCTTTTCATAGGTGTCCCCCGGCAGGTACATCAGCCCCGTACCGCCCTTGAGCATCAGTGTAGCCGCCTCGTAAGGACAGCCTTTGGCCATGATCATGACCTGAAAGCCCAGCATGTCGATGGAGCGATTAATGGCACCCTGATAGCCCATCACAAACCCGCCGAGGGAAACCGCCATCGCCACCGCCAGCCCTACCCCCGAGATGGTCAAGGCGGTTCGCACCATGCGCCGTCTTAAATTTTTAAATGCCAGCGAAACATAACGAAACAACGTAAAGTGATCTTCTTTTAATCGGGTATCCATAGTTTCTCCTATTTGAATTCAATGGCGGACGCAGCCAATTGATAGCCGTCGCCGTACTTTACAATTCGCCCTTCGACCCGGGCAGTGCGTCCGGTCTTCTGGGGCGCGGTGGTCAAGATGTCCTGCAGATCAATGCGCAAGGACTGATCGCCGTGATGAAAGTAAAAATAGCAGCCCGCCGCCTCGCATTGCTCAAAAACCACGCCTTCCAACGCCACTGTTTTTTTCATAAACCCTTTGGGGTTCTGGATGAGATCAGCCACTTCGTCCTTGGGCGCGCCGGTAAAAGTTCCGTATTGATTGGGCATTTGGGTGAAGCGATAAACCCAAACCCCGCCCGCCAGTAAAATGATTCCACACAAAATAAAAATAGCTTTCATGGTTTTTCCTTTTCTAAATGATTTGAGGATTTTGGACGGACCTCACCCGTTGTTCGGGGGTTCATGGACAACCAGCTACGCCGAATAGGCGTACCTATTCCATAAACCCAACGGATGAATCAGATTCTTAAGGAGAGTATTCCTCGAGGAGGAGAGGACGAAATAACGGAGGAAGGAATAGAAATAACCTGAAACAAAACCAACTGTTCAACAACCGCGACTACAACAAACGGTTCGGCTAAAACGTTGCTATGCAAAGCCGGAACTACTGAGGTTTGATCCATCGCCTTGCAATAGGGCTCTCGAGACTTTTGGGAATGGCAGCAGCCTTGTGAGCCGTCCATGTGATTCATACAGCAGACTTTCACCTCGGACGAACTTGTCCGAGTGGCGGAGCTGCAGATACCGCAGGGTGTCAGGGCGATGAGCACCCCGAGGATTAAAACGAGTCGGCTGAGAAGTAAACTGATCTTTTTCACGCTTTAACCCTACCCCCTTTTCCTCAAAATCGCAATGTGTCGGTCTTTATATACCCTATTGGACCAAAAAAGGTTTCAAGCTTGCTTGTATGACAAATAGCTATTCCCTAGTTTTACATTTCCATGACAACCGGCAGAATCATGGGACGGCGGTTTGACTTTTGGCTGTAAAATTTTTGAAGCGACTTGCGCATCATTTCTTTCACTGAATTCCAATCGGTATTTTTATCGAAATTTTCGCCATCCAAAGTGCGTTGAACCGCTTGTTTGGCCTCGTTCATCAGATCGTCCGACATACTTTCGGTAAAGCCGCGGGTGACCAGGTCCGGACCTCCCACTATTTTTCCCTGGGCCGTATCCACCGTAATCATGGCCACAACAACCCCGTCTTGCGACAAATGCAGGCGGTCGCGCAAAACCACGTTGCCCACGTCAGCGATATGTTTGCCGTCGACCAAAATGATGCCGCCTTCGGATTCCTTTTCAATATGGGCGTCATTCCCTTCGACAATAAACTTCTCGCCGTTTTCCAAGACAATCGTGTTATCACCCGCCACTCCCATTTCCTCAGCCAGGCGCGCGTGCAAAATCAAATGACGGTATTCGCCGTGAACCGGAATGAAATACTTGGGCTTCACCAAGGCCAGCATGATTTTCTGTTCTTCCCGGCAGGCGTGGCCCGACACATGGATTTCAGAGACCGCCTCATACAAAACTTCAGCGCCCTGGCGGTAAAGATGGTTAATGATGTTGGAAATGGAGCGTTCGTTGCCCGGAATGGTTCTCGCTGAAAGAATGACCATGTCGTCCGGCTGGAGCGAAATAAACTTATGGTCGCCCATGGCCATGCGGGTAACCGAGCTCATTGGTTCACCCTGGCTGCCGGTGGTAATGATGACGATTTCTTTGGGGTCCATGCCTTTGAGATTGTCGGGTTGAACCAGCATGTTGGAGGGGATGTTCATAAAACCCAGATCGCTGGCGACCCTGGTGTTGCGGATCATACTGCGGCCCATGATACAGACTTTGCGGTTCACTTTTTTAGCCGCCTCAATCACCTGTTGAACACGGTGAATGTTGCTGGCAAAACAGGCCACAATAAT
>Ga0302155_10002696_pt1 | contig 11829 bp, 9 predicted proteins | sample I_Bog_N3_1_FD_193508 | JGI IMG/M metagenome (GOLD analysis project Ga0302155, IMG submission 193508) | Peat permafrost microbial communities from Stordalen Mire near Abisko, Sweden - I_Bog_N3_1 | ecosystem: Environmental > Terrestrial > Soil > Wetlands > Peat | place: Sweden: Abisko, Stordalen...
AGCTAATCATGCCCGTTTCCAACAGCCTCAATGGGACACAGCATGTGATCATCGCTGCGTCCGGCTCGTTGGCCAGCCTTCCATTCTCCGCCCTGGTGACCTCTTCGCCACAGGGGCAGGATCTGGGTAACGCTGCTTGGATGATACGGCAAACCAGTGTGAGCCAAATCCCATCCATACCGGTCTTCTTCGCCCTCAAGGATCGGCAAGCCGCTTCATCGGCCCCCAAAGCCTTCTTGGGAATCGGCAATCCTCATTTCACGGGTGATGCCAGTGGCGGTGGGGTGCGAGCCCTGATGAACCATTGCCGGGATAACGGCCCCATGCCACCAGATCTTCTCAGAGCCTTGCCCCCATTGCCGGATACGGCGACGGAGGTCATGAACGTGGCAAAGGTGATGAAGGCCCACGATGAAGACCTCCTCCTCGCTGATCGGGCGACGGAAACGGCATTCCGCTCCCATGATCCAAGCCAGTATCGAGTTTTATATTTCGCTACCCACGGCCTCTTGCCCGAAGAATTGCGATGCCAAGCGGAACCCGCTTTGGCCTTGAGTCCGTCTCAATCGGTGCCGCAGTCAAAAGACGACGACGGCCTTCTGGAAGCCAGCGAAATTGCCGGGTTGAAGCTTGATGCCGATCTGGTGGTGCTATCCGCCTGCAACACGGCGATCCGGAGCGGCCATTTCGGCGGCGACAATCTGGAAAGCTTGGCCGACACATTTTTCTATGCCGGAGCCAGATCGGTACTGGCCACACATTGGTCCGTTCCATCGCGATCAACCAGCCAGTTGATGACGGCTATGTTCGCGAAATACACCGCAGATTCTCAGGATGGATATGCCTCCGCCTTGCGAAACGCCCAACTGGCGATGATCAGGAACCCGGAGACCGCCCACCCAGTCCACTGGGCAGGGTTTTCTTTGATTGGGGTCGAATCACCGACAAAAGGAGCCAAACCATGAAATGGGTTTACCTCACTCCTCTTCTAACGGGGCTCCTTTGGCCTATGACTTCTGATGCAACAGAGGTCTATGTGGTCGAGGCCAAAGGTGTTGACCTGACACAGGGGCAAGCTCTCGACGGGTCTAAACCACTAAATCTGGCTGTCGGCCAACGTGTAACGCTGATCACCAATGACGGCAGAACCATCAAACTCAAAGGTCCCTCTTCAGAGCCTCCAGCACCAGATCAAGAGGGAGCAAATCCCGATGTCGTGAATTCGTTGAAAGGGCTTCTAAAGAGCCGAGAGGCGAACACGTCTTCCGCCGGTGCCATTCGCCAAGGCACGATATCATTCGAGCAACCAGACCCATGGGTCGTGGAAATTATGCATAACGGGGACCGTTGCCTACGAAGCGGGGAGCAAATTGTTTTCTGGAGGGATTCGGTTGAAACACCTTCGGGAACGATTGAAATTTCACCCATCGATAAGAGCTGGTCAGCCCACGCAATCTGGCCAGGAAAGAGCGACAGACTGGCGTTACCAACCTCCCTCAGCCTGCAAGATGGTCAGGTCTATACAATCAGCCTGAGCGAGGGCTCCTCGACGATCAAAATCCACGTGATTCCGTCGAATATCCGAAGTCAGCCAGCACAGGCTGCCTGGATGCTTGAAGTTGGGTGTGATCCCCAAGCAAAGTCATTGATTGGTAAGCTTGATTGAAATGGAAAAGCTAAGAAAACACTTCATCAACACGGGAGTTGTTCTCTTCTCTGCTGCATTCGCGTTCGTCGCCACGCATGAGATCCCATTCATCTCGATTGCCGAAAAATGGCTCGGAGACTATCGGATCGCTACCCTTACGCCCCCTGCATCTCAAAGCCAGGAAATCGTAATCGTCAGCATCACGGAAGATACTCTGAAAAGTTTTCCATACCGCTCCCCTGTGGATCGGGCATTTCTGACATCCGTACTGAAAAAATTGGATGCAGACGGGGCGAAGGCAATTGGCATTGACGTAATATTTGACCAGCCGACAGAGGATTCTAAGGATCAATCCCTCAAAGATGAAATCCAGCGAATCCATACCCCTCTCGTTATCGGCTACCTGGATGCCAACGAGGGGCTGAGTGATGATCAGACGGATTTTCTGAATGATTTTGTGCCTGTTGCCGATCGGGGCTACGTCACCCTGATCAAGGACGGCGAAGATTTAACTGTCCGCCATATCTATCCAGGGCGGAAATCCGCCACGGGCGAATTCATTACGGGCTTCCCGATCGCCCTGGCATCGAAGATCAATCCGTCTGGCAAATATGCTGCTGAGCGAATTGTTTGGCGTGGGCATCCATCAAACACCGTACCGCCATTTAAGGCGTTTCCGGCACATACTGTCAGCTTTCTGCCAAGCCAGATTTTTAAGGATAAGATCGTTCTTATCGGTGCCGATCTTACCCTTGATGACCGACACCGAACCCCATTCGCCACCTCCAGGTCTAACACGCCAGAGATTCCTGGAATCGAAATTCATGCCCATGCTCTTGATCAGCTTTTAAGCGAAAAACACCATCTTTTTATCAATGCAAAATATGAACTGATAATTGCCGCAATCGTAGCGTCAGTTGGTGTCGCCCTGACCCTTATCGAGGCAGGAATTTTTATCAAAGTTGGTCTTGCTATATTTTTCACCGCCATGATCTGGGTTGGTGGTTTTGTCGCCTATAGAACCAATGAAATCATCTTCCCTTTGATCATGCCGACAATTTCATTAGGAGCTGCTTGGTGGGCATCTGAAATTGAACGGGGACGGCAGGAGCGTCGATTAAAGCAATTTCTTAAAGACGCCTTTTCTAAATATATGTCTCCCAGCCTTGTAAGCAGACTGATTCTCGATCCATCGAAGCTATCCCTTGGTGGCGAACGTCGAGAGATGTCACTTCTCTATACGGACGTTGCCGGTTTTACGTCGATTGCCGAATCAATTGATCCTAAACATCTTGGAACATTACTGAATCAATATTTTAACGGGATCTGCCATATCATTATCGAGGAAGGCGGCACAGTCGTAGATTTCATCGGAGATGCCGTCTTTGCCATTTTTGGTGCCCCGCTTGAACAACCTGACCACGCATCCAAGGCTATCCACTGTGCACGAAGGATCGACGAGTTCTCTTTGCAGTTCCGCCAGACTGAAGAGGCTCTTCACTGGAATTGGGGCGAAACACGCATTGGCGTTCACACAGGCTCCGCCCATGTCGGTAATTTCGGATCTGATTTGAAGTTCAAATATGCCCCTGTTGGTGACGCCGTGAATACGGGGTCACGCCTCGAGGGCCTTAATAAGATTTTCGGAACCCATATCTGTGTTTCCGAAGCGGCAGCAAAAGCCTCGAAACTCACATCCCTACGTCCGCTTGGGCAATTCGTCTTCCTGGGAAAGGGGACGCCCATCACCGTTTTCGAGCCGGTGGATGCGGAATGGAATGAAACATCGGTTGGCCAGCTTTATTCGGCTGCCTACCAAGCCATGGAGGAAGGGAGGGGCGAGGATGCGATCAATGGCTTTCTAAGCGTACTCAGCCTTCAGTCAGATGGCTGTGCTGAGTTTCATATCAAAAGGTTGCGTGAAGGGGCACGATCAGCAATCGTTGAGATGAGGCAGAAATAGCTGGCAACTGACCGTTCCGACTTGACGAAGGATGACTGTTAAAATGAAGGGTGAACGCCCCGGCCCCGCCAACAATCTGATTTTTGGCAGATATCGCATCCTCGCCACCACGATGGTCGCCAGCTACGGCAGTAGCCACAAAGGATATGACACACTGGCTGAACGCCCTGTAGCCATATCCAAGCTTAAAAAAGCCAAAACGACGACAATCGGTCAGAACTATGGCTATACGCTCCAAATGATGCGGGCCGATGCGACACGAACTGTCAAGATAACCCACCCATCCATCCTTGATATTTATGATCAGCTTGAAGATGATGAATACTTTTATGTTGTTTCTGAATTTACCGGAAATCCAACCATATCGAATATGCGGACAATTACGACACGTGATGACGTTCTAACGGTCATGGAAGTGTTTGAAAAAGTCGTTGGAACACTGCAATACCTTAATGCCCACGGGATAACTGGATGCTGTGTTCAGCAAGAAAATATCCATATTTCTCCGTCTGGAGAGATTGAGATCGACAATCTTTTTCTTTGCCGATTCAACCTTATTGATAATATTTCGAATCTTGGAAGGCAGATTTCGTCCCTCGCTATTTATAAAAATAGAGCCTTCTCCGATCAGTTGTTAAATGAACGACTGGACGTAAAGCTTGCCGGTGAAGTTCTAAAGTCCCTCCTTTATCTTGTGAAAAGACAGCAAGGACAAGACGGTAACCTTACCGAAGATCCTCCAAAAACCAGAAAGGATGCCAGTCAGGTTCTGATGCCGAAAATTGACAACATCGTCAATAAATTTGGGTCAGCCACTGAAGAGCCTGCTTATAAAACTATCGTTGAGATCGCAACTGAAGTTCGTGAAATTACATCCTACATTAAGGCAACTAAAGACGATGGCAAACGTGTCTCGCTAAAAAGCTCTGGCGATCGACGAACCTATCTTCCTGGTGAAACCATCTTCCGCGAGGGAGATGACCCTAGTGAGGAGGCGTTTATCATTGAGGAGGGGTGCATCCAGATCCTCAAAAGGGCACCAGATGGGCGGGAGTTGTACCTTGATGTTTCTCGCCCTGGCGACATGGTTGGAGATATGGCCTTGATTGATAATCAGCCAAGAATGGCGACGGCCAGGGCCACGGAAGCGACCACTGTCGCCGTCATTACCGCTGAACAGTTTCGCCGCATGTTGGAGAAATCAGACCCGATTTCGCGGAAGCTGATCCGGGTGCTGACCAACCGTATCCGCTACCAGAGCAGTGAGATCGCCCGGCTGAAATCCATCCTCGGCGTCGGGAAATAACGATCGCTTCGTGAAGTACCGATTCCGGATGGCTTTCGCCATCCGGTCGTGTGCCAATCAAGCAGTTTATGCAAGACGCCGGTAATTATTAGCAACCTCAGCCCCCATATCCTCCGAGCAACGGAGTTCTGTGGTTTCGCCTAGGGCCTGGGCATTATCGTTGACAGCCCCAAAGAGTAGGTTGGCCCGTTTATGATGGAAAGCCCGCAGGTTCGGCCCAATGACACCAACCTCTTGAAGTTCAGTTGCGAAACTGGGGATGAAGGTCCGCATGATGTCGGGCTTGCCGTAGACGATGAAACGGCTACCTGCAATCATGTCTTCGTTGTTGGACTTGGTCATCCAGAAGCTGATCCGCTGGTTAAACCAGATCTCATAGGCATTCTCATCCCAAAGCTCTTCGGTCACGTGACAGGAAATGTTTCCCGAAGTAGCAGGCACCAAGCAGACGACCAAATCGGCATTCCCCAAGGCGACCTCCAATCGAGCCTTCTCGCAAAACACAGCCCAGCTATAGAGCCCATAGGGCGGGTTGCACCAAACTACACCATGCCAAGAACGATCCAGCCCACCAAAGGTTCCAGCTTCAACTGTCAGTTTGTTCATGGCTTGGATGGGTGAATAGTGCCATTTGCCTTTATATGAGGCGGGAGGCTCGCTCGGAGATGCCACATCCAGGTCATACTGATCAAGCTCCAACGCCTTCAGAGGTGCCTGCCACAATTCGTCTGCCGTCAGACAAACATCGCCATTGGGCGTGTCCGCTTCAATCTGGCCACGGAGCAGCTTTTGACGCTTCTCGAATTGCCCATAGTTGTTCAGGGTCTTGAGGTTGGTGATGGCCCAATCCTGTTTGAAGACAGGATCGTTGTTCGGACCATTGTCGTTGGATGCCGACACGCATTTTGGGGCGTTGTCGATATCGGCTGAATACATGGTGATGCAACTGACGACATCGCATTCTTTGGTAGCATCGTTGATCATGGTTGCCGCCCCACCCTGATTGGAAGGGGGATTCGGGTCGTCATTGTCGGGAATGATGTCTGTAATTTTTAGACCATGCCGTGCAACCAGCTTGGCAATACCCTTGTCGGACAGGTTCAGGATTCCCTGGAAACCCTTACTGCTATAAATTTCGATGCGAACTGTGGCATCGACCACAGTGTCATCAGCCTTGGGGGCGGTCTTGGCCTTACGATCAGCAACCGACGCATTATAAGCGGCCCGCAGCCCACCATGATCGCGAACGAAGGGTTCGATGTCTTCGGTGCAAACGTGATTGGTATGAGCGAACTTGCAGATCGCCGCGAATCGAGCAAAGGCACCGCTGTTGCCACGAACATGGGCAAAGAAAGCAAGAAGCTTAACAACGGCAAGGAAATGGTTTTCGGCATTATAGCCACCCTTGAGCTTGATGCCATGATCGGCGAGGAGGGTCTGTATGCTGATGGTGTCGATAAAAGCATCAATGCCCAAGGCATAGACGACCTTGACGACATCAATGCCGTTCAACTCATTGGTCCGTGCTGTCTGTTCCTGTGCTGTGATGAAGGCGGACAGAATCTGGCTGGCTTCGATGGTTTGGTTGGTAAAGTTACGGGTGTTTTCCATTGTTCATCTCCATGATGGTTTCGATGAACGGAAGATAACCCCCGCGATTTGAGGCCTAGACGGGACGGGCAAAAAATCTCACTATCGGCGAAATATTTTTCGTCGAGCGAAAAGGGGATTGGCAAATGAAGCCGAAAAAGCCAGTCATCGCCTATTATCGGGCGGTCAAAACCAAAGCTGGTGAGGCGTCGCCGACCGTTGAGCAGCAAAGAGCCGAGTTGACCCGTCGATTGGCGATGAGCCCGCATCGTGAGTTGGTTGCGGAATTCACTGAGGAAGAGATCGCCAAAGACGGAGACCTGAAAAGGCGGCGGCAGCTTGAAAAGGTCCTGGCCGAAGCCGCTAGGCTTGAGGACTGCATCATCGCCATGCCCAGGATGGCGAAAAAAGCTTACCGCTATAAAGCCCTGCCGGAACTGCTTGATGGACAGAAGGTCATTTACCTTCGCGAGCCTTTGCCCGCAGAACAGTCCTATAAGCCAGCCGCCCTTCTGGGGAACGCTTTATCCATTGATGCTGGGCAGGTCCGATCCATTGAGGCGGATTTTGACCAGCTATGGGATGAGGTCGAACGTAATTGTTCGGAAATTCTCCAAGTGCTGAAAGAGGTAGGGACTCGCTATCTATATCGTGGAGTGCGATCGACCACCTTCAAACGAGAGGGCGTTGCAGAGGGAGTTCCCTCAGCCTTTATCAGCCACCCGATGGACGATAAGCCTGCCCTGGAAACCTCCCCAGGAATCCACCAAGTGGCTGTGGAATGGATGAAACTAAACGGCTTTGAAGCCCACCGTGGGAATAGCGTATACGTCAGTACCAATCCGGGGGTGGCACGAGGGTATACCTCATCGTCGGACGATGATGCCTTCGTGTATGCGATTTTCCCATGCAATGGCTTTCACTTCACATGGTCACGGCAATTCCACGATCTTGGTAAAAATTTCGGGGACGCCACTGATCCGCTTGATCTTCTTCTTGCTGCTGATCTGGTCAGCAATGACTTGAAGGGGTCAATCCTGGATGAACATGAGCTCTTATTCAGTGGCGTTCCCTACTACGCAATTAATTTCAAGAAATATGGGAAAGTATTAAATGGAAAGCTTGGAATAAAGCCTTCGAGCAAGCCAATAAAAAAACTAAATCGGTGGACTGACCTAGTGGAAATGTAGCCGCGTGGTGCTTGTGGTGCTTTTTTGAGGGGTAAATTCCTTTTTAGATTTCTATTTTTAATATTCTAACTTTTAGAGAAAAAAGCACCACATCCACCACAGGTCATCATAAATGGCGGAATTCCGCCATAAATCGCGTGGTGCTTTTGGCGGACAAAGCACCGCTGAAGCACCGCAGACGACCACAGCTCCGCATGCCTACTATCGCCCTTCCTGGCTCACCATCCCTTCATGGTAAGGCCGGAAAGGTAATGTCATAGAATAAGCATTCTGTGACATTACCTTGGAAACCCGCAGAAAACCTGGGTTTCCTATCCACCTTCGACTGGACGCTTTGCGGAAACGAGTTAGAATCTTCGTAGGCTTACATTTCGTGAGATTTTCGATGAAGCAGGCGAAGGTTCTATCCGATCTGGAGATCAAGCGGGTCTTGGCCGTTATCACCCAAGGTCGCCATGCCGACCGTAACCGGATGGCCTTCATGTTTTCCATGTTGGCTGGGTTGCGGGCGTGCGAGATCGCCAGCTTGACCATTGGGGCGGTCGTTGATGGCCAGGGCAAGCCCAAGTCCGAGATCTATCTCGCCCATACGATGACCAAGGGCAAGAAGGGCCGGACGGTCATGGTGTCCGACCGATTGCAGAAAGAGATCGCCCGTTTCATCGCCGCCATCGATTCCACGGAAACATCCCGACCGCTGATTGCCAGCCAAAAATCCAATAATCCTTTCTCGGCCAATACCCTTGTTCAGCTTTTTAGGCATATCTATGCGGAAGCTGGCGTTGAAGGGGCAAGCAGCCATAGCGGTCGCCGCTCTTTTATCACTACCCTGGCCAACAAGGGCGTTGGGGCACGGGTTCTTCAACATCTCGCAGGCCATTCGTCGTTGGCAACGACTCAACGCTATATCGATGTGAATGACGCCATGTTGCGTGAAGCGGTAAATTTGATAAGCTAATAGCTCGTAGTGGCATGAGATGCCAAGCTGATCATGATTCTTACCTTTCCTATTGGCGGGCACAACGCAAACCAATTTGATAAATGGAAAATGAGGCGGATTTATTCGCACTCAACAGTTAGGGGGGGGGCTGCAAATGAGGATTTTCCGTTGGCAAGAAATTCCGCCAGATGATGGTGAGACCTGGGATGAGGGCGGGTATCGTATTGCGGTCGCAATACATCGAGAATCGGATGACCGTACGATGGTTCCTGGTTTCCCAGGCGATGATGAAAATACGGTCTATGCAATAAAATCATTTTGCAAAGACTTTCCCGATGAGGTTGAAATGCTAGAGGCTTTTCATGAGCCGTCATCGATATTTGATATACTATGTGTCTATAATATTGGAATAAGAATAAATTGGTATGAACTTGAGTTTTATTATGATAATCGGTCTCCCATGACTGATAAAAGGTCCGCACTATTTTTTAAAATGATGTTCCAAGACAAGGCTTGTTGATAATATATTTTTTTTGAAATGTCGTTTTGTATTCTGTTCTTTTATAGCAAGGCATTTTTTGACTGCCTTGCTGTAAATCAACGGTATATAGATGTCGTTGCAGCAGGTGATTAATCGTGGGCTAGTGGACGAAACTTCTTCGGGATTCGGGTCTGGTATAGCCTTTAGGAATGCTGCAATTTTGTCCCGTACTCTACCGACATCAGATAATTCATCGCCGCCAAAGGCTCCACTTTCGGCTGCGGCCTCAATGATTCTTAGGGCATTGGCCACATCAACAATTTGTAATGTTGGTGCATCGACGTTTTTGTTACTTATAGCGGCCTCGCCAAAAAGCTGAAGTATAGTAAGTAGCTATCCCAGCTTCTTCACCAGTTCCTCGGGGGATAGGTGCGTGTATCGCATCAACATACGAACCTCACGATGACCGCTGACTAGTGCCACCTCTGGGACGGTCAGGCCTTTCTCAAAAAGCCTTGTAATCGCTTCGTGCCGAAGGTCGTGAAAATGAAGGTCGTCTATCTTCACACGCTTCAAAAGCCGATCCCAGGCCATACGCATCGCTGCGACCTTCACCGCGAACACCAGCTTCTTATCCAAGCCGAATCGTTGACGGATGATATCCCGTGCCTTGGAACTTAACGGCACCGTTCTCGGGTGTCCGTTCTTCGTCTGCGGAAGATGGGCGGTTCCCGCCTTGAAGTTGATGTTCGTCCATTCCAGCGTCAGGATCTCGCTTCGACGCATGGCGGTTTCAATCGCGAATTCGATCATGGGTATCAAGTAGGTCGATTCGGAATTTGCCATTCCTTCCTGAAGCTTCTCGAATTCCCCTGGCAATAAACGACGGGTTCGCCCAGGCGGAACCTTGGGCTTTCGGATCAACATCGCAGGGTTTTTGGGAATAGGGTAATCCCAGTCAATCACAGCGGTTTTAATGATATGCCCCAGCAGGTTGATCTCATGAATAATCCGCTGGGCTCCAACGGTTTTCGCACGTTCGTCCCGATAGGCGGCGAACACGCCCGTGGTCAATTCTTTCAAGGGTATTTTTGCCATGGGGTGTGCCAGAAATCGGATCATCCGATAGTTCTCTTGACGGGCACTTCGCTTCGTGATGGTCACTTCACGCTGATAGCGGGCGATCAAATCTCCGAAGGTAGTCGTCTCCAATATGTCCAGTTCTTTGGGCGTTTCGTTACGGTCCAGGGCCGCTTCTACCTGCCGTGCCCATATAACTGCGTCGGATTTTTTGGCGAAGGTTTCGTAAAGAACAGGGATGCCTTTCCGCTGTATTTTTACTTGCCAGCTATCGCCACGTTTGCGTATGTTTGCCATGCCGTTTTACCGCCAAATTTCTCGTGAAAGTGGCAAAAACGGACAAATAGCTCTGATCTGGCGGACAGGCCAGTGCTAAGTCATTGATTTCGCTGAATAAAAAATACAACCATAGGTTGCCTTGGGAAGCTTCTGCTCTACCATTGAGCTACACCCGCGCGCGCACCCTCGGGTTGGCCGAGGGAGGGCCTTTATAAGGCAAAAGGGCCGGTGCTGTCCAGCGCCGGCCCTTCGCTTATTTCAAAGGCTGTAAATCTTAGCCGATGATGTGGTAGCCGGCGTCCACGAACAAGGTGGTGCCGGTGATGGTCTTGGAGCCGTCGCCGGCCAGGAAGGCGGCGACCGAGCCGCAATCTTCGATGCCAACCAGTTGATGCTGGGGGGCGCGGGCGGCGGCCATTTCCATCAGTTCGTCGAAGTGATCGATGCCCGAGGCGGCGCGGGTCTTCAGTGGGCCGGGAGAAATGGCGTTGACGCGGATGCCTTCGGTGCCCAGCTCGCTGGCCAGATACTTCACGGTCATCTCGAGGGCGGCCTTGACCGGGCCCATCATGTTGTAATGCTCAACGACCTTGCGGCCGCCGTAATAGGAGACGGTCATCAGGCTGCCGCCGTCCTTCATCAGGGGTTCGGCCAGCTTGGCTATGCGGATGAAGGAATGGACCGAGATGTCCATGGCCTGGGTCCAGCCGGCGGACGAGCAGTCGGTGACGCGGCCATGCAGATCATCGCGGGGGGCGAAGGCGATGGAATGCAGGACGAAGTCCAGCTTGCCCCACTTCTGTTCGATCTCGGCGAAGACCTTTTCCATCTCGCCTTCGATGCTGACGTCCATGGGCAGATAGATCTCGGCGCCCAGGTCTTTGGCCAGCGGGCCGACGTATTTGTCGGACTTTTCATTCAGGTAGGTAAGGGCCAGATCGGCGCCCTGGTCCCGGATGGCCTTGGCGCAGCCATAGGCGATCGATTGATCGTTGGCGATGCCGACGATCAGGCCCTTCTTACCCTTCAAGGAGAAAATGTCGCTCACGGCTCTTGTTCCTTCCTGCAACTCGGAAACGTTGTGCAATGCAGCATATGCCCTTGCCGGGATGGGGGCAAGACGCCAGGGGAAAAAGTCCCTAAACCTTAACAGGGATCAGCTCATGACTGACCTGTTGAATCGTGGGGTCTTTGGCGTCTTGACGGCGGCTGGGCGGCGGCGGTATGAGTCAATCATTCGTGGTGATTTGGCGACCGGCTTGCGGCCACGTAAAACAAACGGCTAAAAGGGTCCTGAGCACGAAACCATCGAGCCTCGACCTGCACTCCCCGGTCGGGGTTTTTTTGTTTTA
>Ga0302155_10002699_pt1 | contig 11821 bp, 9 predicted proteins | sample I_Bog_N3_1_FD_193508 | JGI IMG/M metagenome (GOLD analysis project Ga0302155, IMG submission 193508) | Peat permafrost microbial communities from Stordalen Mire near Abisko, Sweden - I_Bog_N3_1 | ecosystem: Environmental > Terrestrial > Soil > Wetlands > Peat | place: Sweden: Abisko, Stordalen...
ATTTCACCGAACAACGCGATCACGAGAACACCGGTACGTATATCTCCCAGCCCTCGCGCGTCAAACTTGCCAGCGGGGAGGACGTCGTATTGATGTCTAAACGCTTGTCCAAGCCGGATGGTTCTTTTGCCGGCGTTGTCGTCATGGCGCTTGAGCTTGGTTATTTTCGTGATCTGTTCAGTGGACTGGCATTAGGTGAAGATGCCGCAATGACCATGTATTCGCTCGACGGCATTGTTTATATGCGACTACCTTATGCACCCGATCTGATTGGACGCAACATCAGCCAAAACCCAGTCTTTCTCCAGGTCAAATCGATGATGCCGCGCGATAATGGCAGTTTTTTCGCGCGCTCCAGCTACGATGGCATCAAGCGCCTCTACACCTTCCGACAGATACCTGGCACTCAGTTGCTACTGTTCGTCGGTCGCTCGGAAGGTAATATTTATCGACACTGGAACGATACACTCTACGTCATCATCGCGCTGATTCTGCTATTCATTGCGGCCTATCTGTTCTTGCTCAGGTCTTTGCGGCAGGAATTGAAAAAAAGACTGGAAGCAGAAAATAAACTACACCTGCAAGCCCGCATGGATAGTCTCACCAGCCTGCTCAATCGGCGTGCCCTTGATGACCTGCTGCGCGACCTGTGGAACCGTAGTACCCGCGACACCAGCGGCAGCGCCCAATTTTCCATCCTGTTCATCGATGTCGATTACTTCAAGCTCTACAACGACACTTACGGACATCAACAAGGTGACGACGTATTGGTTGCTGTGGCTGCCTGTATTGACGCACAACTACCCCGCCGCGCCGACGTCGCGGCCCGTTATGGCGGTGAGGAATTCATTGCCGTGCTGGCGCAGACCAACCTTCATGGTGCCCTGGTTGCCGCCGAAAGAATCCGCAGCGCCATTGCGGCGCTGAACCTGCCCCATACGCGTAGTCAGACCGGACATGTCACCGCCAGCATCGGCGCGGCGACTTACGAGGTAGGCCTGCATCCTGATATCGAAGCGGTATTGAATGAGGCTGATCGCGCTTTGTACAAAGCCAAACGCAATGGCCGTAACCGGGTAGAAAGTGTCGCCTCAAAAGCTCAGTAAGGTTTTGTCATAAAAGCAAGGCAACCTCTGCCGCAAGACCTAAAAAAACGCCGCACAGTAAAGACTGTGCGGCGCGCGTAAGTTCGGGGCAGAACCTGAACTAGTGTGAGGCGCCGGAAGAGCGTTTGAACAAGTGCAAAATTTCACCGACGATTCCACGCCGGAACGCCAGCACACAGACGATAAAAATGAAGCCGGTGACAATCGTGACCGAATCGCCCAGAGTATTAAACCAGTCGATACTGGTGACGCTGGCCAGCCAGTTGCCGATATCACCCAATTTGTTTTCCAGCATGATAATGATGACCGCACCGACGATAGGACCGGCAATAGTTCCCAGGCCACCTACCAGGGTCATCAGTATCACCAGCCCGGACATGCTCCAGTGCGCATCAGTGAGTGTCTCAAAGCCCAGCACCAGCGCTTTGGTCGCACCAGCCAGACCGGTGAGCGCCGCCGACAACACAAAGGCGAGCAATTTGTAGCGATCAACGTCGTAACCCAAAGAAATGGCACGAGGCTCATTTTCCTTGATCGCCTTCAATACTTGTCCAAATGGCGAATGAATGATGCGCACGATCAAGGCCAGACCGGCAACGGCAATGGCCAGCACCAGGTAGTACAAATTCAGATCGCTGCTCAGATCAATGAAACCCAGCAACTTGCCACGCGGAATACCCTGCAAGCCATCTTCCCCGCCCGTAAACGGCGCCTGCAAGGCGACAAAAAATAACATCTGCGCCAGCGCCAGCGTGATCATGGTGAAGTAAATACCCTGCCGGCGAATTGCCAGCAAACCAATGACCAAACCGATCAAGGCACCAGTGATAGTGCCCAACAGCAACCCAAGTTCGGTCGGCAAGCCCCAGGCCTTCAAGGCTTGTCCGGCGACATAGCCGGCAGCGCCGAAGAAAGCGGCGTGACCGAACGACAGCAGGCCGGTATAGCCAATCAGCAAATTGAAGGCGCAGGCAAACAAGGCGAAGCACAACATCTTCATCAGGAATACCGGATACAGACCAAACGGCGCCAGCACGGCAGCAATCAGCAAGATTCCGTACAACAGCGCAAAACCGATTTTCTTGTTCATGGAATTATTCATTAGCGCCGCCTTATTTTTCTTTGCCGAACAGACCGGCCGGACGAATCATCAAGACAATGGCCATGATGATGAACACCACCGTGGCCGACAATTCCGGATAAAACACCCGGGTCAAGCCCTCGATGACACCCAACCCAAGACCGGTGAGGATGGAACCAAGAATGGAACCCATGCCGCCAATGACCACCACTGCAAATACCACGATGATGAGGTTCGACCCCATCAGTGGCGAGACCTGTATCACCGGTGCCGCCAACACCCCGGCAAAGGCCGCCAGCGCCACGCCAAAGCCATAGGTCAGGGTGACCATCAGAGGTACATTGATACCGAAGGCTTCCACCAGTTTGGGGTTCTCGGTGCCGGCGCGCAGATAAGCGCCCAGACGTGTCTTTTCAATCACGAACCAGGTCGAAAAGCACACCGTGAGCGAGGCGACCACTACCCAGGCACGATAATTAGGCAGCACCATGAAACCTAGATTGGTCGCGCCTTGCAAGGCCTCAGGCACCGAATAAGGCTGACCTGAAACGCCATACACCGAGCGGAAGATGCCTTCGACCATCAAGGTGATACCAAAAGTGAGCAACAACCCGTACAGGTGATCAAGCTTGTAGAGCCAGCGCAACATGGTCTTTTCGATGATGATGCCGAACAGTCCCACAATGAGTGGCGCGAGGATCAACATCCACCAGTAGTTGATGCCGAAATAGGACAGGCCTATCCAGGCGGTAAATGCGCCCAGCATGTATAGCGTGCCATGGGCGAAATTGATCACGTTGAGCAGACCGAAGATCACTGCCAGTCCCAGCGACAGCATCGCGTAGAACGAGCCGTTCACCAAACCCAGCAAAAGCTGGCTCAACAAGGCTTGCAAAGGGATGCCGAATAATTCCATAGAAACTCATTTATTCTGATTGACCGACAAGCGAGGCTGCATTACCGGTTTTACCATGGTCCGCCATGAAAAATCTGTCATTTCCGCACAGGCAGAAATGACAGATTGTTGGCAGCATTTTCAAGCAAGGGATAAACAGCGTCTCGTGCTCATCACTTCCAGGCTGTGCACTTCGATTCGGCCTTGGTGGTCCAGGCCTGTTCCGCCGGGATGGTTTGCACCAGCTTGTAGTAATCCCATGGGTACTTGGACTCGGCCGGTGTCTTGACCTGATACAGATACATATCGTGCACTACGCGGCCGTCGGCACGCAGGTAGCCATTTTTCTGAAACACGTCGTTGAACTTGGTCTTGCGCAATTGCGCCAGTACCTTGTCGGTGTCATCACTATTGGCTGCCTTGACCGCTTGCAGATATTGCAGCGCGGCCGAATAATCGGCAGCTTGCAGGCTCGATGGCATCTTCTTTTGTTTCTCGAAATAGCGCTTGGCGAACTTGCGCGTCTCATCATTGGTATCCCAATACCAGCTATCGGTGAGATACATGCCTTGCGTCAACTGCAGTGTGAGCGAGTGAATATCGTTGATGAACACTAACAGGCCGGCCAGTTTGGCCGTCTTGGTGATGCCGAATTCATTGGCCGCCTTGACCGAGTTGATGAAGTCGCCGCCAGCATTGGCCAGACCGATGATCTGCGCCTTTGAAGCCTGCGCCTGCAACAGGAACGAGGAGAAGTCCGAAGCCCCCAGCGGATGCTTGACCGCACCCAGCACCGTGCCGCCGGAAGCCTTGACAACGTTGCTGGTATCGCTTTCCAGCGAGTGGCCGAAAGCATAATCAGCGGTCAGGAAAAACCAGCTCTTGCCACCCTGCTTGACGACTGCCGAACCGGTGCCCTTGGCCAGCGCTACGGTGTCATAGGCATAATGAACGGTGTACGGCGAGCACTCTTCATTGGTCAGACGAGCTGAACCAGCGCCGTTTTCCATGAAGATACGTTTCTTTTCGGAGGCTACTTTGGCCATCGCCAGTGCCGTACCGGAGTTGGTGCCGCCGATCAGCATGTTCACGCCTTGCTGATCAAACCATTCGCGCGACTTGCTGGCAGCGACATCGGCCTTGTTCTGATGGTCCGCAACGACGAGTTCGATCTTCTTGCCATTGATCGCACCGCCCATATCGGCAATGGCAAACTTGATCGCTTCGGCACCGCCTTGACCATCAATGTCGGAGTACACACCCGAAATGTCGGTAATGAAACCGATCTTGATGACATTACCGGAAATCTGCGCCGATGCAGGTGCAGCCAGTGCGGCTAAGGCCAAGCCAGTTGCAGCCATGGAAACAGCGAGTGCCATTGTCTTTAATTTCATTTTCATCTCCTTTGTTATAACGAACGCCCGCTAAAAATGAGACTTCTGCGTCTTGTCAGCGTGACTCTGCAACATCAGGCCGCCAAAGCGCATTCGCATCATCACGCGAGTAGCGCGGTTTTACTGCAATTGTGCGTATTCAACAAACAGCTAAGGCAGGAAGCGGTACGAACAACAGGTACTGCAAGGATATAAGTCTCAATTAGACGCCCAGCAAGGCATTGAGTCTTTGTGTTTTCGATTCCAGTTCGGCCGCTGCAAACGACTCGACGATCTGGCCGTGTTCCATCACGTAAAAACGATCTGCCAGTGGTGCTGCAAAACGAAAATTCTGTTCCACCATGACGATGGTGTAGCCCTTGGCTTTCAAGGTCGTGATCATGCGCGCCAGCGTTTGCACAATCACCGGTGCCAGGCCTTCAGAAATTTCGTCGAGCAGCAGCAGACGCGCGCCGGTACGCAGGATGCGCGCCACCGCCAGCATTTGCTGTTCTCCGCCAGACAGCCGTGTACCTTGGCTGTTGCGACGTTCTTTAAGGTTGGGAAACATGTCGTAAATTTCTTCGATCGACATACCCTTGTCTGTCTTCGAAACAAGAGGCGGCAGCAACAGATTTTCTTCTGTAGAAAGCGAGGAAAAAATGCCACGTTCTTCCGGGCAATAACCGACGCCCTGGTGCGCAATTTTGTAAGTTGGCATGGCGATGGTTTCGCAGCCGTTGATCTTGATCGAACCCTTGCGCGCCCCAACCAGCCCCATGATGGAACGTAACGTCGTGGTGCGGCCAGCGCCGTTGCGACCCAGCAGCGTGACCACTTCACCCTGATTGACGGTGAGATCGACGTTGTGCAGGATGTGCGACTCGCCGTACCAGGATTGCAGTCCGGAAATGCTCAGTGCAGTGCCGCTGCCGGTAGTGCCTGTTGTACTGGCAGCTTGCCATGTTGCGGTGCTCATCAATGCGCTCCTGCTAGTGCGCTGGCGCTGGTGCCCATGTAGGCTTCCATCACCTGCGCATTGTTCGATACCTGCTCATAGTTGCCTTCGGCCAGTACCGCGCCTCGTTGCAAGACGCTGATACGGTCGCAGATACCGGAGATCACGTTCATATTATGTTCCACCATCAGAATGGTGCGACCGGCAGCGACCTTCTTGATGAGCGCCGTGACGCGATCGACATCTTCGTGGCCCATGCCCTGGGTCGGTTCATCGAGCAGCATGAGCTCGGGTTCCATGGCCAAGGTGGTGGCAATTTCCAGCGCACGCTTGCGGCCATAGGGCAAATCCACCGTAATGGTATCGGCAAAGCTGGTCAGATCGACTTCATCGAGCAAGGCCATGGCGCGCTCGTTGAGCTGGCTCAGGCTGGCGCCGCTTTTCCAGAAATGGAAGGAAGTACCGAGCGTGCGCTGCAAACCGATGCGCACATTTTCCATCACGCTCAAGTGAGGAAACACCGCCGAAATCTGGAACGAGCGAATGATTCCGCCGCGAGCGATCTGGGCCGGCGGCGCCATCGTAATATCTTTGCCGTTGAACAGGATCTGGCCCGAGCTGGGCACCAGGAATTTGGTCAGAAGATTAAAACAAGTGGTCTTGCCGGCACCATTCGGGCCGATCAAGGCATGAATATGGCCACGCTGAATTTGCAGGTTGACCTTGCTTACGGCGGTGAAACCCTTGAATTCCTTCGTCAGGTCTTTTGTCTCCAGAATGACATCTGTCATAGTGTCTCGTGTCTCTTATCATTCTTGTCATGAATACCATACCTGCAATGCGTGGATATGGCCGCCTCAAGTGTATCGTCCGCCACTTTTGGTGACGGCAGAGCACTCTCCTATCGTGCGTGAGTCTTTTTTTTATTTTATTGTTCTGCTCCTGCCAATGACTAATTTATCACTAACAGGTCCAGATATCTGGCGCATAGTAGCCGAGTCGTTTCATTCCTACAATACGTATAAACACCGTATCGTAGTATGCCCTGATACACCGAAAAGCAGCGCCTTTATTGTGGTTTGCGACGTTCGCGACGAATCAGTTCAGCTGTTTTTTCCGCAATCATCAGCGTCGGCGAATTGGTGTTGCCAGAGGTAATGTTTGGCATGACAGAGGCATCCACGACACGCAGACGCGCCACACCACGTACCCGCAACTGACTATCGACCACGGCTAGCGGGTCATCGACTCGCCCCATTTTGCAGCTACCGACCGGATGGAAAATGGTCGTGCCGATTTGCCCTGCTGCCTTGATCAGATCGGCTTCGCTCTGTAATTGCTGGCCTGGCTGGTATTCGTCTGGCTGATATTTCTTCAAGGCAGGAGCCGCTACGATGCTGCGCGTCAACTTCAGGGAGTCAACCGCCACTTTGCGGTCGGCTTGCGTGCTCAGGTAATTTAAACTGATTTTGGGTGCTACTCCAGCATCGCTGCTGGCCAGCCGGACATGGCCACGCGACGTCGGGCGCAAATTGCACACGCTGGCGGTAAAGGCTGGGAAGGTATGTAGCGGATCACCAAATTTTTCCAGCGACAGGGGTTGTACGTGATATTCCAGATTAGCGCTGACTTGCGCGGGATCGGACTTGGCAAACACGCCCAGTTGCGATGGTGCCATCGACATCGGCCCACTTTGCCACAAGGCATATTCTGCCGCGATCTTCATCTTCCCGTACCAGTTGCCTGCCATCTGATTTAGCGTCTTGACACCCTGTACCTTGAAAGACGTGCGCAACTGCAAATGGTCTTGCAGATTCTCGCCGACCCCGGCCAAATCCTTGTGTACGGCAATCTGATGCTGCTGCAACAAAGCTGCCGGACCAATACCCGAAACTTGCAGCAAATGCGGCGAACCTACGGCACCAGCGGCCAGAATGGTCTCGCCGGTGGCTTCGGCAAACCACTCCTGAGCACCTCCGGTAAATTCCACGCCGACACAAACCGGACCAGATTCACCATGCTCTATGCGCAGACGTTTGACGTGAGAGCCGGTCATAATGTCGAGATTGCCGGTTTTCATCGCCGGGCGTAAAAATGCCTTGGAAGCATTCCACCGTATGCCGCGCTTCTGATTGACGTCAAAATAAGCGCTGCCAGCATTGTCACCGCAGTTGAAATCATCGATTTTCGCAATTCCTACCTCAGCTGCCGCATCACGGAAAGCATCCAGAATTTCCCACGACAAGCGTTGTTTTTCAACGCGCCACTCACCGCCGCTGCCATGAAAGGCATCGCCACCACGATAATGATCTTCACTTTTTTTGAATAAGGGCAACACATTATCCCAGCGCCAGCTGTCATCACCGCTCAATTGTGCCCATTCATCATAATCGCGGGCCTGGCCACGCATATAAATCATGCCGTTGATCGAGGAACTACCGCCCAAGACCTTGCCGCGAGGATAAATCAAACTGCGATCATTGAGACCTGGCTCGGATTCAGTGCGAAACAACCAGTCAGTACGAGGATTATTGATGCAATACAAATAGCCAACAGGAATATGAATCCAGATGTAATCATCCTTGGCACCGGCTTCGATCAATAACACCCTGACATCGCGATCGGCGCTGAGGCGATTAGCCAATACACAACCGGCGGTGCCACCACCGACGACGATGTAATCGTATTTACCCGCTGACTCCATGCTGTCTCCACTTATATTTTTATTGCTGCCCGACGGCAGCCAATTCTGGCTCAGGCCGGCATTGGCTGCTACGTCGGTTCTTTTATCAATTCATTTACTGCTTCACTTCGCCACCGGCATGGTGAATTCGGCACCCTTGCCGATACTCGATGACCAACGCTGCATGATCGATTTGTAGCGGGTATAAAACTTGATCCCCTCCTCCCCGTAAGCATGGGTATCTCCGAACAGAGAACGTTTCCAGCCACCGAAGGAATGCCAGGCCATCGGCACCGGAATCGGTACATTGATGCCAACCATGCCAACCTGGATGCGACGCGAAAATTCGTGCGCCGTATTACCGTCGGCCGTAAACAAAGAGACGCCGTTGCCATATTCATGCGCATTGATCAAACGTACCGCTTCGGCAAAATCGGGAACACGGACGATACAAAGTACCGGCCCGAAAATTTCTTCCCTATAAATCGTCATCTCCGGCGTGACATTGTCGAACAGGGTACCACCAACGAAGAACCCTCCTTCATGACCTGCGACAGTATGACCACGACCATCGACCAACAACGTCGCTCCAGCCTTGATGCCGGCGTCGATATAGCCTTCCACCTTGGCCTTGTGTGCAGCGGTAACCAGCGGACCCATTTCAGCATCCGCATGCATGCCATTGTTGATCTTCAAGGCCCGTACCCGAGGTATTAGCGCTTCGACCAGGCGATCAGCCACGCTACCCACAGCCACAGCCACGGAAATAGCCATGCAACGCTCACCAGCTGAACCGTATGCAGCACCAATCAAGGCATCGACTGCTTGCTCCATATTGGCGTCGGGCATCACCACCAAGTGGTTTTTTGCGCCCCCCAATGCCTGTGCACGCAGTGGATAAGTACCGGCACGCTTGCTGGCCTCGCTATAGATATATTCAGCAATCGGAGTAGAACCGACAAAGGAAATGGCTTGTACTTCCGGATGCTGCAACAAGGCATCGACCGCTACCTTGTCACCCTGTACCACGTTGAAGACACCATCAGGCAATCCGGCGCGCTTGAACAGGTCCGCCAGCATCAGCGCTGGCGTTGGATCGCGCTCGGATGGTTTGAGGATGAAACTGTTACCGGTGGCAATAGCCATCGGTGCCATCCACAATGGCACCATGACCGGAAAGTTGAAAGGTGTGATACCCGCAGTCACGCCCAGCGGCTGACGCAGACTCCAGTTATCAATACCGCCGCCAATATTGTCGGTAAAAGCCGTCTTAAGCAAATGTGGCACGCCACAGGCAAATTCGACAATTTCCAGACCACGCGTAACTTCGCCTTTGGCGTCCGAAAATACCTTGCCGTGCTCACGCGTAATGGCAGTAGCCAAAGCATCCTGATTTTGCTCAATGAGTTCCTTGAACTTGAACAATACGCGTGCGCGCTTCAATGGTGCCGTATCTGCCCAATCAGGCGCGGCTGCACTGGCAGAAGCCACAGCCGCATTGACCTCTTCGGTCGAAGCCAATACCACCCGACTGATCACTTCTCCGGTAGCAGGATTGAACACATCCTGGGCACGACCGCTCAGCGATGGTGTGAGCTGACCGTTGATGTAATGTTCAATAAGAGGACGCACTTCATTCATAAGAATTCCTTTTGTTATAACAAATAATGGTCTTTACAAAATCAGAAGTTAGTCTCTTACTCCCGTTAAATTCGACCTATACCGACTCATTTTGATGATGAAATCAAGTTTATCGCGTTGATCAAGCACAATCCAATTAGTTATCATCAATAAATATATAATAAAAATTTATAATTCTAATAACATCTAAGAATTACATCATTTTATTAATTTTAAAAACAGTTAGCGATATTTAAAGATGGATTTAACTCTTTTACGTGCTTTTGTCACTGTTGCGCAAGAAGGCAACCTCACTCGTGCTGCCATCACCTTGCACCTGACCCAGCCCGCCGTAAGTTTGCAGATCAAAACCTTGCAAGACAGACTCAATCTGCAATTATTCGTGCGTACTCATGCTGGCATGAAACTGACCAGCGAAGGTAGCAAACTGCTGCCACTGGCAATAAATCAATTGCAGCAACTACAGGAATTTCGTCAGCAAGCCACTGCTTTGCATCAGCTCGAAAAAATCAGCGGCACCTTATCCATCGGCACCATCCTCGATCCTGAATTCATCCGTCTTGGTGCTTTCCTCAAGACTCTGGTGGAACGTTATCCTCAGTTATCCACATGCCTTCAACATCACATGTCCGGTTCCGTACTGCAACAACTCAAAGCAGGAACGCTGGATGTCGGTTTTTTCCTTGGTGCCGCTGGTAAAGGCTTCTATAGCCGCACTCTGACGCGATTTACTTACAACGTCATTGCCCCGGCAGGATGGAAAAGCAGGGTGGCCGGTAAAGGTTGGAAAGAATTGGCGCAATTACCCTGGATCTGGACCCCTCCGGAATCAGCTCACCAACGTTTGCTTAGCAAAGTCTTTGCGCAATACAAGCTCACGCCCAATACGGTGGCGCTGGTTGATCAAGAATCCTCGATGCTGGACCTGGTGAAGTCCGGTGTCGGTTTGTCGCTGGCACGTGCCTCCATCGCACTTGGTCAGGCGCAGGCACATGGCTTGGTCATTGCTGATGCAGTCGATTTATCGACCGAATTGACTTTTATTGCCATGGAGAAACGCATTGAAGAACCTGTCATTGCCGCTGTTTTCACTTTGCTCGACAACGTATGGGGTTGAAATATTGCTTTAAAGCTATTTTTTTGTGATTTTCGACGAAACAAGCGCTTTTTGGTTCTTATATAAGAAGTTTATATATATAAATAGTAGTAGTAGTTAACACAGGCGCTTTTCTGTGGATAACCGGATAAACCAAAAACGAATCAAGGGTTTACAAAAAAGATAAGTGCTGAGTAAAGCCTGTATGAAAAAGGAACAGATCGTGGATAGAAAACGAGGCTGTGCCAAAGGACAGTCCTATCCACAATTCATACCTGAGATATGCAAAGACTTATCCACAGTGTCTTGCAAAACAAGGTAGTTTTGATCATTTTTCAGCATCATGGCTTCTCTCGTTGAGTAAAAGCTGGATCGGAGAGAGGCGCTTTTAAAACACCGTCGCTGCAAAACAGGAAATATTGATGCTCACGGACACAGAACTGCATAAAAAGGCCTGGACGGTCTTAATTGAGCCCTCAGGATTGAAATTTGAAGCAAAACCAAACCTCTCTTTGCTCACAGCAGCACTTCAGGCAAACATAGGCATGCCAAATTCTTGCCGTAATGGAACATGCAGAACTTGTCTGTGTCGTCTGAAGCAAGGAAAAATTGCTTACCAGATCGATTGGCCAGGTTTGAGCAGAGAAGAAAAAGCTGAAGGTCTCATGTTGCCCTGCGTGGCTCTTGCAGAATCTGACCTGGTTCTGGAAATTCTTGATGTCCTTGTCTTGCGATGAGGAAATTTTCTGATCTATGTGTCGGCATTAGGTCAGTTTTCCCTTTCGAAGATAAGAAAATAGGGTTTTATGCTTTTATATAAAAAGTTATATATATAAATAGTAGTAATAGTTAACACAGCTGCTTTTCTGTGGATAACTGGGTAAACCAAAAACGAATCAAGGGTTTACGGAAATGATAACCGCTTGGCAAGATCTGTATGACTGCGGAACAATTATTGGATAGAAAACGGCGCTGTGGAAAACTCTCC
>Ga0302155_10002705_pt1 | contig 11802 bp, 8 predicted proteins | sample I_Bog_N3_1_FD_193508 | JGI IMG/M metagenome (GOLD analysis project Ga0302155, IMG submission 193508) | Peat permafrost microbial communities from Stordalen Mire near Abisko, Sweden - I_Bog_N3_1 | ecosystem: Environmental > Terrestrial > Soil > Wetlands > Peat | place: Sweden: Abisko, Stordalen...
TTAACTCATTTGGCCGGTTTGAGTCATATTTAAAACGCCAAACTATTTGAGAATAATGCCAAACAGTTCCGGCGTCAAAAAAGCCGGCGGCGGTGCGTTGTCAGAAAGATTTCTGACGTGAAATGTGGCCCCCCGAAGCGCGTGACCATCCAATTGAGCTGATCAATTCGTTCAATTTTTTACCGGCCGCTTGCTCCAATAATTCGCCAGCACCGAGCCGCTGATGTTCATCCACGGAATGAAAATCGCCGCCGCCAGGCCGACCGTGCCGAACTTGCCCATCGCACTGGCCAAGCCGGAGGCCATGCCGCCATTTTGCAGGCCGACTTCGAAGGCGATTGAGCGCGCGGAATTTTTATCAAGCCCGGCGCCGCGGCTTAAAAAATACCCGAAGAAATAGCCTGCCAAATTGTGCAGCATGGACGCAAGGAACAGCAGCGCGCCGACTTTCAATAAATTGTCGCGCCCCGACGCCGTGGTCATTGCCGTGACGTAGAGGATGCCGACGATGGCCAGCGCGGGCATGAAATGGTCCAGCCGCGGAAAATTTTTCGCCAGCGCGTGATACGCCGTGCCAATGACAAATGCGCTCAACAAAAATCCGGCCAATGCCATGGCCGTCAACGTGCCGTCCGCGAAGCGTGATTGCAAAAACACCCAGCCGCCGAAAATCAAAAACAGCAGCCACGTGGCGGCGAACGCGGTGATGAAATAAACGATTTTGCGGCCGCGCGGCGCGGCATGTTTTAAAAAATCATGCAACAGCGCCGCGCCAATCGGCACGAGGACGATCTTGATGATCTCCACCATCAGCTTGAAAAAGCTGACCTCGACCATCGTGCCAGCGAGCAGTTTCATCCACAGCGGTGTCATGACCGGCGCGATCATCGTCGTCACGGCTGTGACCGTGACGGAAAGCGCGAGATTGGATTTGGCCATGAAGGCCATGACGTTCGACGCCAGTCCGCTGGAGCACGAGCCAATCAGAATGACGCCGGCGGCGATTTCCGGCGGAAAATTAAAAATTTTCGTCAGTGAAAATCCCACCAGCGGCATCACGGTGAAATGGCAAAAAATGCCGACAAACACGCCGCGCGGTGATTTTATGACGCCCGCGAAATCGCGCAGGCTCATCTGCGTGCCCATCCCAAACATCACGAGTTGAATCGCCATGAGCATGACCCATTTGTTCCGCAGGTCGAAATCGCCGACCTGCGAAAACTGCGCCGGATAAAACATCGCCGCCGTGACGACTGCGATGATCCACGCGGTGAATTGGTAGCCGCGAAAGGTCTTGGAGAAGTGGAGCGCCAGCGCCAGCGCGAGGGTCAAAATAACCAAGGCTGGCGGCCAAAAACTCATTGCAGAATCGTCGCCAGAAAATCCACCGCAATGCTGGGGCTCGCCAGAATCGTCACGCGCCGTTCTTCCGGCTTCAAAGTTTCGACGACGCGCGCCATCGAAGCTTGCGCGAGCACAATCACGTCCACCGACTGCGATAATTCCTTCAACGCCGTCGCGACTTTTGCATCGTGCGCCGCCGCATCGCCATTCATCAATGCTTCAAAGGCGCCCGCGCAAAGTTTCGGGATCAACTCAATTTTTTTCCCGGCGATTGCCGCACGGCGCAAAATCAGATCCGCCGTCGGTTCAAGGGTCGTTGGCAATGTGGCGATGACGCCGATTTTTTTGCCCGTGGCCACCGCTTGATCTGCCATCGGCTGGTCCACGCGCAACACGGGCACGCCCATCAGCTTCGCCCCCGCTTCCACCGCGGGGCCGATGGAGGAGCAAGTCACCAGGATATAATCCGCGCCCGCCAATTCGGCGGATTCGAGGTAGCCCGCCACGCGCCGCGCCATGGTCGCCGTGAGGCTGCCGGCTTCGCGGATGCCTTTTACCAGCGAGTCATCAACGATGTTGAACACTTCGACGTTCGGCAGTTTTTCGTTGCACAACTGCGCGAACACCGGCACCAGCGTGGCCGAAGTGTGGATCAAACCAAGTTTTCTGCGTTTCATAAAATTTTTTGGCCGAGCCGGTAGACGCCGCTCACCGCGCGCCGCGACCCCCTTCCTTTACAATTTTAAAATAATTTTCCGCGCCCACCTGTCCGCCTTTGAAGATTATTTCCATTCCATCCGCCGGCGACTGCGGCGCAAACGCCCGGCACAACGGCGCGCCCGGCGTCAGCGGCGCATGCATTTCCAGAGCTTCAACTCCCAACGCGCGCGCGGCAAAACTCGACGTGTCGCCGCCCGCGATGCACAGCCGGCGAACTTTTCTCTCCGCCAGTGCGCCGCGCAAAACGACGCCAAGCGCCGTGCCGAGAATCTTTGCCGAATTATTTTTAAACTTTGCCGCGATGCGTTGGTCAGCACCACTTTTGGTCGTGTGGACGATGACGCTCCGGCCATTTTGCAAAAATTTTACCGCCACATTTGTCGCCCGCATGATTTCTGGGCGCGAATTTTTTGTCGTCATTTTTTCCGCATCCAGCCCAACCTCCGCAAAACCATTTTTCAAGGCCCAGAGGATTTGCTTTTCGGTCACCGGCGAGCAACTGCCCGAGCCGACCAGCACTTGTTTGACCGCTGAGGCGAGTGTCGGCCTGCGCCGTTTTTTTGCCCAATGCCCACCCAGCGCCATTTCAATCCCCGAGGCGCCGATGGAAAACAGCGGTTGTTGCGCGCTCGCATATTCGTCAATCAATCCGCCGATTCGCCATATTTGCGCATCATCAATGGCATCAAACAAAACCACGGGCGGCTGGCTGGTAAGAATTTTTTTGAGCGCCGCGCGCGATTCTTTTGCCGGCAGCGCGACTGTTAAAATATCGAACAGCGCAATTTTCCTTTTGGTTTGCTTCGCCAGATGCAGTCGCAAATCGCCTTCGTTCATCGGCGTGATGGGGTGCCGGCTGATGGCTGGATGCCGGTCGAGGCGATGGATCTCGCCTTCACTGCCAATGCCGAAACGCGCGAAGTGATTGCCGAAAATGGTGTAGCGACCCAGCGCCGGCGTCGCGACGAGCAGCGGAATAAATGCGGCCGGAAAAAATTTTGCCGCCACATCCATCACGCGGCCGAGGTTGCCAATCTGCGGCGAGGAATCAAACGTCGAACATATTTTGTAGTGGACGTGGCGCGCGCCCAGCGCTTTGAGTTTTTGGAATGCCGGGCGCAGCGCTTTCTCCATCGCGCCCGGCGTCAGCGCGCGCGTCATGCCGGCAACGCCGAGCGCTTGCAAATTCGGAAATTTTTTCAGTTGCGTGCGCGTCGGCGGCTCGATGAACAACATCGCGCGCACGCCGAAAGCCGCCAGCTGTTCGAGCGCATCGGTCGAGCCGGTCAAATCATCGCCATAAAATGTCAGCCGCAACTTGCTCATCCATTCTTCTCTCCAAATTTTTCCATAGATATATTCAATTCAGGATATTTCGCCGCCGCGCGCGCCGGCGTCAATCCTTCGACCGCCGCCGACCACCATTTTTGCAACGAGCGCACGCCGGCGGCCGGACCACTCGGATGCGCCAGGATGCCGCCGCCGGCCATGTAAAGCAGATCAACGGTTTGGGTGCGGCGAAATGTTTCGCACGCCTGCCCGCCCCATTGTCCGGAAGAAACCACGGGCAACACGGAAAAACTTTTTTCCGCAAACAGCGGTTTGGCGCACGATTCCATCGCGCGCACCACGGAATCGTCGCTCTCCCAAAATTTGTTGGCGAGACCGTTGACGTGGATTTGGTCCACGCCGGCGAGCCGCCAGAGTTTTTGATACGCCGGAAATTCGACGCCCAAAAACGGATGCCGATTCAACATGCCCCAGCCATTGCGATGCCCGTGAACCGCCAGCGCCCCGAGATCGCAAATCTTTTTCGCGCCCGCAAGGCCGACACTGTTCAGGGAAATCATCGCGCATGTCCCGCCGGCGGAAACGATTTTTTCATAATGCCGCTGCATCGCATCCATTTCGTCGCTGATGTTGAACGCATACATCACTTTTTTGCCGGTGCGTTGCGCGTGTTCGTTGATCACCCGCATGATCGCATCCACACGCTCAATGAACGGCGCATGCGGCGGATCAGCCATCAATTCATCGTCCTTGATGAAATCAATTCCCGCCTCGGCCAAAGTTTTTACCAAGGCCGCCGTCTGTTGCGGCGACAGGCCGATGCTCGGTTTGATGATCGTGCCGATGAGCGGACGATTTTCCGCCCCGGTCAATTGACGACAACCGGCGACGCCAAATTTGGGTCCGGGAAAATGCTTGGCAAACGACGGCGGAAATTCCAAGTCCATCAATTTCAAACCGGAAAATTGCGACAGCTCGTAAAGATTTCCCTGCACCGTCGAAACAATCGTCGGCAGGTTGCAGCCAAAATTTTCCACCGACCACGACACGACAATCTCGGCTCTCTGGAACATCCCGTTCCCGCTGCGGCAACCGGGCAGGCTCGGCTCGTTCACCATTTCGCGCGGCGTGATTTTTTCCACGCGCGCGGCGAAGCGTTGCTTCAATTCCTCCGTTTCGCCCGGCACGGCAACGAACGTTCCCGAAGATTGTTCGCCCGCCAAAACGGCGGCGGCCTGTGCCACCGCGAGCGGCGTTTCGATCAAGTAAGTGGCGTAAAGTCGTTCCATTTTTGCAAGGTCACGGATTTGTCTGCAGCACGCAACGAAAACCCGTCACGACGCTGAAGCGCGCCGGCGCGACGTGCTCGCGATAGGACGACAACAAACTTTTCGGCCCGCAATTGTTCCAGGCGCCCCCGCGCAAAACATTTTGCCGCTGCGACGCATCGTAAAAATCCTCGCACCATTCGAGCGCGTTGCCGGCGAGATCGTAAAGGCCCAGCGCATTCGGCGTAAAACTCCCGACCGGCGCGGTCGTCACAAAACCGTCCTGGTAATTTTGGATGTGCGGCCAGCTGGTGAAATAGTCCAGCGCGGTTTGGTCGGCGAAATTGCCCGCGCCCGGCGGCGGCGGAAAATTTGTGCCCCACGGAAAAACATTTTCCAGCCGGGCGCTTTTTTCTTTGGGCGTCGCCCCCGATTCTCGCCCGCCGATGCCAACGGCAAAACTCCATTCCGCATCGCTTGGCAAACGATACCTTTGTTGCGCCGAAATTTTCCCGGTCGCCCGCTCCGTTTGCGTCAGCCACGCGCAAAAATGATTCGCGTCGTTCCAACTGACGTTTACGACCGGAAAATCCGGCCCGGCGGAAACTGGCGTGACGCCATGATAAAAGGCGTGCGACCAATTTGTGCCATCCAAATTTGGCTGGCTCGCGACGAACGCGGCAAAATCCTGCACGCGGGTTTCCCAAATCGAGAAGGAAACTTTGGCGGGCGGCACGGGCACGAAAACCATGCCCAGGGTGTTTGTCCAGCGACTCACCGCCGGCGGCGAATCGCCCGGCGGCGCTTGCCAGTGCGCACACGAAACCGCCAGCGCGGCGATAATGAGCGTGAACAAAATTTTGGCGGCGATCGGGTGCATTTTGGTTCGACCGGATGGTGCCGGATTCGGCCCGAACGAGTCATGTTAAAAATGCTGAAAGACTTTTGAAAATTGCCAGCCGCATCCGGGCGGTTGCTTGTTGGCCGCAAAAAGCGTAAAAATTTGGACCACCATGGAATTGGCGCCAAAACAGCAAATCGCATTGCGGAACATGATTTTTCGTTTCCTTGGTTTGCTCGTGGCCGTCTTGAATTCCGCCGCCGCGCCGGATTGGGAAAACGCCCAGGTGCTGCACATCAATACTGAGCCGCCGCGCGCCACGTTTGTTCCTTTCGGAACGGTTGAGCAGGCGTTGCAGGAAAATTTTACCGGCTCGCCATTTTATTTTTCGCTGAACGGCGCATGGAAATTCAACTGGGTGCCCCAACCGGCGCTGCGGCCCGCGAATTTTTTTGAGACGAATTTCGACGACTCGGCGTGGACAAACATTGTCGTGCCGTCGAATTGGGAAATGAAAGGTTTCGGCGTGCCGATTTATCTGGGCTCCGGTTATCCATTCAAGATCGATCCGCCGCGCGTGACGGGCGTGCCGCCAACCAATTGGACGGCGTTCGCGCAACGCGATCCGGTCGGCTCCTATCGCAAAACTTTTTCGCTGCCGCAAAATTGGGAGGGCCGCCGCGTGTTCGTTCATTTCGACGGCGTGGACAGCGCGTTTTATCTCTGGGTCAACGGCACGCGCATCGGCTTCAGCAAAGGCAGCCGCACGCCGTCGGAATTTGAGGTGACCGATTTTGTGAAACCCGGCGCGAACCAGATCGCCGTGCAGGTTTTTCGCTGGTCGGACGGCAGCTATCTCGAAGACCAGGACATGTGGCGGATGAGCGGCATTTATCGCGGCGTCTATCTTTATTCGACCGCCGCCGCGCGCATCCGCGATTTCACGGTGCGGACGGATTTGGCTTCAAATTATTGCGACGCGACGCTGGAAATCAAACCGGAGCTGGCGGCAAAAAATCTTTCGCTGAAAAATTGGACGGTGCGCGCGCAACTTTTTGACGCGCATCAAAATCCCGTTTTCGAAAACGAATTGAGCCACGACGCGGCGGAGATTTTGAATCCGGATTTCAGCGCGAAAATTTTGGACGAACGCATGCCGCAGCGCGGCGAGCCGAAGTTTGCGTGGCTGGAAGCCAAAATAAAAAATCCGGCGAAATGGACGGCGGAGACCCCGAATCTTTACACGCTCGTGCTGACGTTGAACGATGAAAATGGAAAGGTGATTGAAGCCGACAGTTGCGCGATCGGTTTTCGCAAAATTGAAATCTGTGACGGAAAATTTCTCATCAACGGGCGGCCGATAAAATTGCGCGGCGTGAACCGGCACGAGATTGATCCCGACACCGGCCACGCAATTTCCGAGGCGCGGATGATTCAGGACATCACGTTGATGAAACAGGCGAACATCAATGCCGTCCGCACGTGTCATTATCCCGATGATCCGCGCTGGTATGAGTTGTGCGACCGCTACGGCCTTTACGTTTTGGACGAGGCGAACATCTGCACGCACGGCACGCGCGGATTTTTGGCGAACGATCCGGCTTGGACAGGCGCGTTTCTTGATCGCGCCCAACGCATGGCCGAGCGCGACAAAAATCATCCGAGCGTCATCATCTGGTCCATGGCGAATGAATCCGGCTACGGCCCGAATTTCGCGGCGGTTTCCGGCTGGCTGCATGAATTTGACCCAACGCGGCCGGTGCATTACGAAGGCGCGCAGACCGAAACCGATGCGCCGAAAACTGTTGATATCATTGGCCGGTTTTATCCGCGGCTGACGACGGAAATTTACGCGAAGGCGGATGACCCGTGGAATTCGCGCTGGAACAAAACGCTAGAAATCGCGCAGCGCACGAATGACAACCGTCCCGTGCTTGCGACCGAATACGCGCACGCGATGGGCAACGCGGTCGGCAATTTGCAGGAATATTGGAACGAGATTTATTCCAATCCGCGGATGCTTGGCGGGTTCATCTGGGAATGGTGCGACCAGGGATTGCATAAAGCCCAGACGAACACACCCGGGAAATTTTTCACCGCGCTCGGCGGCGATTTTGGCGACGTGCCGAATGCCGGCGGTTTTTGCATCAAAGGCCTGGTCAGCGCGGAACGGGAAATTTTTCCGAAATATTGGGAGGTGAAACAAGTTTATCAGCCATTCCAAATCGAACCGGTCAATTTGAAACCCGGGAAACTTGCCGTGAAAATCACCAATCGAAATTCGTTCCTGAATTTGACCAACTATCATATCGGTTGGTTGATCGAAGCCAGCGATGGCAAGTCCGAACAAGGGGCCGTTTTGAATCCGGTGTTTTGCGTGCCGGGCGAATCGGTGGTTATAAAAGTTCCGATGAAAAAAATTGCTGATGCCAAACCGGGCGAAGAATGTTGGCTGCGCATCAGCATCTTCGCGAAAGACGACCCGGCTAGCCACGAGGTCGCGGGGCAGCAGTTTGACCTGCCGGTGAAAACGCGCGCGACAAAGGCCGTTGCCAAAAAATTTCCACCGTTGAAATCATTTTCCACGAACGACAACGTGCAGGTGTCCGGAACTAATTTTTCAGCGACCTTCAGTCGCGCGGCGGGAAATTTGATTTCGCTTCGATTTGGCAATCGCGAAATGCTCCGGCAAAAAACCAATGAAGTAGCCGGGCCGCTTCTGCAATTGTTCCGCGCGCCGACCGACAACGACAAGGGTTTTGGCAAATGGCTGGCACGAGACTGGCGCGAAGCCGGTCTGACAAATCTGGTTCGGGCGGTGGTTTCGTTTCAAGTTTGCCGCCAAAAAAATGATGAAGTTCAAATCATCACCATCGCCAGCAGCCGCGCGACAGGCGGTGGCTACAACTTAAAAACTAGCTGGACGATTCGCGGTGATGGCTTGGTGGAAATGGACAACGCGTTCGAGCCTTTTGGCAAGTTGCCGTTGTTGCCGCGGATTGGCATCGGGCTGCGCCTCGCCAACGATTTTGAAAACATCCGCTGGCTGGGGCGCGGACCGTGGGAAAATTATGCGGACCGCAAAACCAGCGCCGACATTGGGGTCTGGCACAGCGCCGTTGGCGAACAATATGTTCCCTACGTTCGCCCGCAGGAAAATGGCAACAAGGAGGACGTGCGCTGGCTGGAATTGACCGATCAAACGGGGACCGGAATAAAAATTTCCGCCGGCGACGATCTTTTTTCATTTTCCGCGCTGCCTTTCACGGCGGCGGACCTGGCGACGGTGCGCCACAATTACGAACTGAAGCCGCGGCCGGAAATTATTTTGTCGCTGGACGCGAAAATGTGCGGGCTGGGCAACAGCAGCTGCGGACCGGGCGTGCTCGAAAAATATTCGGTGCCGCCGACAAATTATTTTCTGCATCTGACATTTTCGCCGGTGACCGGGCCGCTCAAACCTCACTCGAATTGAAATCCCTGCTGGCGCAGCCGCTGCAATTTATAAAGCAGCGCGCGCCGGCTGATGCCCAGGGCTTTCGCGGTTTCCGTGCGGTTGGATTTGTGCTGGGCGAGCGCTGACAAAATGGCGGCGCGCTCCATTTCATCGAGTTGCTGCGTGTCCGCCAGCGGCGCGCCCGGCACGTTTTTTGCGGCCTCCCGCATTTTGGCCGGCAGATGTTCCGGCAGAATCATTTCGCTGCGCGAGAGCAGCACGGCGCGTTCGATGGCGTTGCGCAACTCGCGCACGTTGCCTGGCCACGCATAATTTTGCAGACACACCACCGTCGCCTCGGCCAGCCGCGGGCGATTCCGGGCAAGTTCGGTGATGAACAAATTCGTCAGCGGCAAAATATCTTCGCGCCGTTCGCGCAGCGGCGGAACGTTCAGCTCAACCACGTTCAAGCGGTAAAATAAATCTTCGCGAAAACGGCCGTGTTTCACCTCGTCCTCGAGATTGCGATTGCTCGCGGCCAAGATGCGCGCGTTGGTGCGGATTTCGCGGTTGGAGCCGATGCGCTGAAAACGGCCGTCCTGCGTGACGCGCAACAGTTTTGCCTGCAACGGCGGGGACATTTCGGCGATCTCATCGAGAAAAATCGTGCCGCCGTCCGCTTCCTCGAACCGGCCGATGCGCTGCGCGGTCGCGCCGGTGAACGCGCCTTTTTCGTGCCCGAACAATTCACTTTCCAGCAGCGTTTCGGGAATCGCGGCGCAATTGACCTTGATGATTTTGCCGGTGGCGCGCGCGCTCCACAAATGGATGACGTCGGCGACGACTTCCTTGCCCGTGCCGCTTTCGCCGGTGACGAGCACGCGCGTTTCCGACGGCGCAATGAGCGCGATCTGCTGGAACAAGGCGATGGTCAGCGGGCTGTGGGCGACGACGTGCGGCGGAATTTTTTTTGCCGCGGCGAATTGCAGCGGCGTGGCGTCCGTCATGCCAGTCGCCTGCCGAACTGTGGCGAGCAACTCATCGAGATCAATCGGCTTGGCCAGATAATTCAGCGCGCCGTCGCGCATGGCCACGACCGCTTCGCGGATGTCGGCGTAGGCGGTGACGAGCAAAACCGGGAGGTCGGAAAAATTTTCGCGCACGCGGCGCAGCGTCTCAAGGTCGGACAAACCGGGCATGCGCACGTCGGAAATCATCATGTCGAATTTTCCGGCGGGCAGCAGCTCGAGCGCGCGTTCGCCCGAATCCGCCAGCAGCGTCTCAAAATTCTGCCCGCGCAAAAATGAATCCAGCAAACTGCGCTGGCCGGGGTCGTCATCCACGATGAGGATGCGCGGCGTTTTGACTGGGCGCGATTCGGTTGTCACGTCGGCAAACTATGCCATTGCGGCAATCGTCAAAAGAAAATTTCAATTCGGCTATTGGCGGCGGCCGGAAATCCTCGCTACATTGACAGGCATGAGCGCGTTCCCGGTCAGTCTCGAAAAAGAAAGCCAGCTCGCGTTGCGCATGGCCGCGCTCGCCGTGCGCGAGGCGGACATCGAGGAAAGTTTTGTCCGCTCCGGCGGCCACGGCGGCCAGAACGTGAACAAAGTTTCCACGTGCGTCCTGCTGGTGCACCGACCGACCGGCGTCTCGGTGAAATGTCAGGAAACGCGCCAGCAGGGTTTGAATCGTTTCCTCGCCCGCAAGCTGCTGCTCGACAAAATTGAAGCCAAGAAAAACGGCTTCGTCGCCGCGCAACGCGCGGAGACGGAAAAAATCCGGCGGCAGAAACGGCGGCGTTCGCGCCGGGCAAAAAATAAAATGCTGGCCGACAAGTCCAAAAACTCCGCCAAAAAGTCCGCGCGGCGGGCGCCCCCGCCGGAATGATAAATATGGGGCGCGGCGGCGGCTAAAGTTGCAGGGCGACACCGGCCGCTTTAAACTGGGGCATGAATGGCGTGGTGGAAATTTTTGTCGGCCTCCTGCTGGCCGTAGCCGTGCTGGCGCTGCTCGCGCGCAAGCTGCACATTCCCTATCCGATTCTGTTCGTGCTGGGCGGCCTCTTGCTGGGCGGGTTTCCCGGGCTGCCGAAAGTGCGGCTGGATCCGCAATTGGTGTTTCTGTTTTTTCTGCCGCCGCTGTTGTTTCCCGCCGCCCTGACCACGTCGTGGCGCGATTTCCGCCTGAACCTGCGGCCGATCGGCCTGCTCGCCATCGGCCTGGTTTTGTTCACCACCGTGGCGGTCGCCTATCTGGCGCATTATTTCATGCACTTGCCGCTCGCCGCCGGCTTTGTTTTGGGCGCCATCATTTCGCCGCCGGATGCGATCGCGGCCACGGCGATTGCCGAACGATTGCAAATCCCGCGCCGGATCGTGACGATTCTCGAAGGCGAAAGTTTGGTCAACGATGCCACCGCGCTGGTCGCGTATCGGTTCGCCATTCTCGCCGTCGGCACGGGTTCCTTCTCGCTGATGCAGGCGAGCGGACAATTCCTGGTGGTCAGCGTCGGCGGCATTTTGCTGGGTTTGCTGATCGGCCGGCTCGCGCAACAATTCCATCGCCGCGTGGACGACGCGCCGATTGAGATCACCGTCTCGTTGCTGACGCCGTTTGCCGCGTATCTGCTGGCGGAACGCCTGGGCGTTTCCGGCGTGCTCGCCGTCGTGACGGCCGGTTTGTATCTCGGCCGGCGCATGCCCGAACTCCTGACGTTTAAAACCCGGCTGCAAGGCGGCCCGGTTTGGGAGATGGTCGAATTCATCCTGAACGGTTTTGTTTTCATTCTCATCGGCCTGCAACTGCCCGCAGTGATCCACGCCTTGTCCGACGAACACATTCCTCCGCATGAACTCATCGGCGATGCGGCCGTGATCACGCTCGCCGTCGTCGTCATC
>Ga0302155_10002707_pt1 | contig 11795 bp, 12 predicted proteins | sample I_Bog_N3_1_FD_193508 | JGI IMG/M metagenome (GOLD analysis project Ga0302155, IMG submission 193508) | Peat permafrost microbial communities from Stordalen Mire near Abisko, Sweden - I_Bog_N3_1 | ecosystem: Environmental > Terrestrial > Soil > Wetlands > Peat | place: Sweden: Abisko, Stordalen...
GTGCAAACTAACGTTTGCCTTTAGTTTGGCCATTACTTTAATAAGTGATTTTACATAATGTAAATTATGCGAACTTTATATGGTGAATTGGCTGTTGCGTTTGCATCGGCTAATTATGCAACGGGCCACACAACATTATTTCATCATTAAAAACGTGTCATTTTTCCGGAGGTTTCATCTTGATCGGACTTTCGCTGCGCGGCGTGATCGATCGCATCGGCGGCACCGGTCAGGCACTGACAGAGTTCGCGCCTGCTGTTGCGGTGGTTGCAGGCACCGTCGTGCTGTCGCGCTTTCTCTGGATATTCGGGATCGATGGTCTGCAAGCCGTCTGGATCCGTAATTGGATTAATGAAACTAGCTCATAAGTCCATGCCATCCCGCATGACTAATCAATTCAATCTCTTAGCAGTAACATTCTCTTCATTCAATTCTGAATCGGGAGAAAAGTATGCAAGACGTCATTGTAGTGATTGGTCCTGGCTCGATCGGGCAAGCAATTGCACGCCGCGTTAGCGTCGGCAAGAAGATACTACTGGCGGATTTACGATTGGAAAACGCCCAGGCGGCGGCCGAAACACTTGCCAATGCCGGATTCGAGGTCGATGTTACTAGTGTAGACATTTCCTCAAGAGAATCTGTCCAGTCTCTGGTGCAAAAAGCCACAGCGATGGGACAAATCTCCGGTGTTATCCATGCGGCCGGAGTCTCGCCTTCGCAAGCGTCGCCGCAGACCATTTTGAAGGTTGATCTCTACGGCACCGCACTGGTCCTCGAAGAGTTCGGCAACGTCATCGCCAAAGGCGGATCATGCGTCGTCATCTCCTCGCAATCTGGCCATCGGCTTGGGCCGCTCTCCATCGAGCAGAATAAGGCGCTCGCTACGACGCCGACCGAAGATCTTCTCGCTCTGCCCTTCCTCGCGGCCGATGCAATCAAGGATTCTCTGCATGCGTATCAACTGTCCAAACGCGGCAATTCGCTGCGCGTGGTCGCCGAAGCGGTTCATTGGGCCAAGCGTGGTGCGCGCGTCAATACCATCAGCCCGGGGATCATCATCACCCCACTGGCAAATGATGAATTAACCGGTCCTCGCGGGGCGGGATACCGTCGCATGATCGAGTTGAGTCCTGCAGGACGTGCAGGCACTCCTGATGAAGTCGGTTCGGTGGCGGCTTTACTGATGGGCGCGGATGGCACCTTCATCACTGGCAGTGACTTCCTCATGGATGGAGGCGTGACTGCATCGTACTGGTACGGCGAACTCGCACCTGAGCAATAATTGGTCAATATCGCACCTGGATGGTGTGTTGGATACGAATATTTTGCCGTTGCACTCGAAACCTCAGCACGTTCTCGACAATCTGGATGCGCTCACAAACGGAATTTAGGTGCTTAACCATACGTCGAAGCTCTTCTATTATATAAAGATGTACCTCATCACCAATTCGGCCCAGCTTTTTACTTGAAAACGAAATCGGCCGTTCTCTAACCCTTTGCCATCAGGATGTTTTATGGACAATATTAGTGACGTGACGATTTCACGGCGGAACTTGCTCATCGCTGGTGCTTTGTCCGCGACGGCAGTCAGCCTGCCCTCCTCTGCCGGAGCCCAGTCCGTACCCCCGGCTCCTGCGCAAACCACCACTCCTGCACCGACCATCACCGGCGTATCACTGCGCATCAATGCAGAGGTACGCACGCTCAATGTCGACACGCGCACCACTTTGCTTGATGCGCTGCGTGAACACCTGCACCTGACTGGCACCAAGAAGGGCTGTGACCACGGTCAGTGCGGTGCCTGTACGGTCATCGTCGATGGCCGCCGCATCAATTCCTGCTTGACGCTGGCGGTGATGCACGAAGGCGCTGAAGTGATCACTATCGAAGGCCTGGGTAACCAGGACCGGCTGCATCCCATGCAGGCGGCTTTCGTCAAACACGACGGCTACCAGTGCGGCTACTGCACACCGGGACAGATCTGCTCGGCAGTATCGGTGTTGAAGGAGATCAGGGACGGCATTCCCAGTCTGGTCAGTGCCGACCTGTCCGTCGCACCGCTTCTGTCTCCGGCAGAGATCCGCGAACGCATGAGCGGCAACATCTGCCGCTGCGGCGCCTATTCCAACATCCTGGAGGCGATCATCGAGGTCGCAGGGAGGCAAGCATGAGGGCATTCACCTACCAACGTGCGACGTCTCCCGCTGAAGCGGCCGCCGCCGCTGTGCATGTACCGGGAGCGAAGTTCATCGCCGGCGGCACCAATTTGCTCGACTTGATGAAGTTGGAGATTGAAACGCCGCCCCACCTGATCGACGTCAACGGCCTGGCGCTGGATAAGATAGAGGAAACTGCTGATGGCGGCCTGCGCATCGGCGCGCTGGTGCGCAACACCGACCTGGCGGCCGACATGCGCGTGCGTCGCGGCTACGCCGTGCTGTCGCGGGCGATTCTGGCAGGTGCCTCGGTCCAGTTGCGCAACAAGGCGAGCACCGCCGGCAATCTGCTGCAGCGTACGCGTTGCCCCTACTTCTATGACACCAACCAGCCCTGCAACAAGCGCAAGCCCGGCAGCGGCTGCTCGGCAATCGAGGGCTTCAGCCGCCAGCATGCGGTGATTGGCGCCAGCGCATTCTGCATTGCGACGTTTCCGAGCGACATGGCGATCGCCATGCGATTGCTGGACGCCAATGTGGAAACGGTCACCCCAGACGGCCAGATACGCATCATCCCCATTGCCGATTTCCATCGTCTGCCGGGCAACACGCCACATATTGAGAATGCGCTCGTGCCAGGCGAATTGATTACGGGCGTCACTTTGCCCAAACCCATCGGCGGTACGCATGTCTATCGTAAGGTACGAGATCGTTCATCCTACGCTTTTGCCCTGGTATCGGTTGCCGCCGTGTTGCATGAAAACGGCAGTGGCCGCGTGGCTCTGGGCGGCGTGGCGCACAAGCCATGGCGGCTAGAGGAGGCAGAGGCCGCCATGCCGCAAGGTGCCGCCGCCGTCGCGAGTCGCCTCCTGGCAGGCGCTACGCCTACGCAAGAAAATGCATTCAAGATCACTCTCGCCAAGCGCACGCTCGCCGCAGTGCTGGCAGAAGCGAAGAAAGGCTGACCCCATGCGATTCGATACTCCTGCCACCACCAATCCCATCGACCAGTTGAAGATCGTCGGACACGCGGTTGACCGCATCGATGGACCTCTGAAGACCTCCGGCGCAGCACCTTACGCCTACGAGCAAAACGAGGCCGCGCCCAATGCCGTTTATGGCTATATCGTCGGCTCGGCCATTGCGAAAGGCCGCATTCGTGCTATGAACATTGCGCCGGCAAGGAACGCTCCCGGCGTGCTGGGCATCGTCACCGCCGAGAATGCCGGCAGCTTGGGCAAGGGAAGCTGGAATACGGCGCTGTTGCTCGGTGGACCGGACATTGAGCACTACCATCAGGCCATCGCCCTGGTCATCGCGGAAACATTTGAACAGGCCCGTGCGGCCGCGCAGTTGATCGATGTCAGCTACACCGAAGCCGAAGGCGCCTACGATCTGGAACAGGCGAGAACGTCCCCTGAACTCTCGGGGGCACAAAAAGGCGACAAGCGGGTCGGCGATTTCGATGGCGCCTTCGCAGCCGCGCCGGTGAAACTCGATGCGACCTACAGCACGCCAGATCACTCACATGCCATGATGGAACCGCATGCCTCCATTGCGTCCTGGAACGGCGATCAACTGACCGTGTGGACGTCCAACCAGATGGTCAATTGGAGTCGCGGCGACCTGGCCAAGACCCTGGGCATTCCAAAAGACAAGGTGCGCTTAGTGTCGCCCTACATCGGCGGTGGTTTCGGCGGCAAACTCTTTTTGCGTACCGATGCCGTTCTGGCTGCCCTGGGCGCCAAACTCATCAAACGCCCGGTGAAGGTGGCACTGCCCCGCCCCTTTATCTTCAACAACACGACACACCGCCCCGCCACCATCCAGCGCATCCGCATCGGCGCTACGCGCGATGGCAGGATCACCGCCATCGCGCACGAAAGCTGGTCCGGCAATCTCGTTGGCGGCAAACCGGAGAACGCCATTCAGCAGACCCGATTACTGTACGCCGGAGCCAATCGCCTTACCGGCACTCGGCTGGCAGTGCTCGACCTGCCCGAGGGCAACGCCATGCGTGCGCCCGGCGAGGCGCCGGGCCTGATGGCACTGGAAATTGCCATGGATGAAATGGCGGAAAAACTCAAGCTTGATCCGATTATTTTTCGCATCAAGAACGAAACCAAGGTAGATCCGGAAAATCCAGACCGCCCGTTTTCCCAGCGCCGACTGATCGAGTGTCTGCGCACCGGCGCCGAGCACTTTGGCTGGAAAAATCGCGATGCGCGACCAACCAGCCAGCGCGACGGCAAATGGATGGTCGGCATGGGCGTGGCAGCAGCCTTCCGCAACAATATGGTAATGCGCTCTGGCGCTCGGCTGCGTCTATCGCCGGCCGGCGTGGTGACGGTGGAAACCGATATGACCGACATCGGCACCGGTAGCTACACCATCATCGCCCAGACTGCGGCCGAAATGATGGGCGTGACGCTCGATCGCGTCGTGGTCAAGTTGGGCGACTCTGACTTCCCGATCTCGTCTGGATCAGGCGGGCAATGGGGGGCCAATAGTGCCACCGCAGGTGTCTACGCTGCTGCCGTCAAGTTGCGCGAGGCGGTGGCGCAGCGCTTGGGCATGGATGCGGCGGCTGTCGAATTTGCCGACGGCATGGTGCGCGCGGCAGACAAGTCGGTGCCGCTAAACCAAGCTGCGATGCAAGGTGAGCTAGTGGTCGAAGACACGATGGAATACGGCGACCTGAGCAAGCGCTATCAGCAATCGACCTTCGGTGCACATTTCGTCGAGCTTGGGGTTGATGCATTCACCGGCGAAATTCGTATTCGGCGAATGTTGGCAGTGTGTGCCTCGGGGCGCATCCTCAATCCAAAATCTGCGCGCAGCCAAGTGATCGGTGCCATGACCATGGGCGTGGGTGCGGCCTTGATGGAAGAGTTGGTGGTCGACAAACGGCGCGGCTTCTTCGTCAACCATGACCTGGCTAGCTATGAAGTACCGGTACATGCCGATATTCCCCATCAAGAGGTGATCTTCATCGAAGAGAGTGATCCGATATCCTCGCCCATGAAGGCCAAGGGCGTCGGGGAACTGGGCCTGTGCGGCGTAGGGGCAGCTATCGCCAACGCCGTCTACAACGCCACAGGAGTGCGCATGCGCGACTATCCGCTGACCTTGGACAAGTTGCTGCCGCATCTGCCGGATATGGTTTGAAGCCTGCTGTCGCCTAATTACACCAACGGAGAGGCCACACAAATGCATTTCTCCACATTACAAAACCACATCAAAGAAGACCTACTCCATGAAAATCACCCGCAACGGCGCTAAAGCTTCCGTCAAAGGCCCCGCCGAATACTTTACCGGTTCCGTACGCATCGACAGTTTCTTCCAGGCGGAAGACCCCGCACGCAGCGGCGGTGCGATCGTGACCTTTGAACCAGGAGCACGCACCGCCTGGCACACCCATCCGCTGGGTCAAACCTTGATTGTCACCACTGGCGTCGGCTGGACGCAATGCGAAGGCGGCCCGCGCACCGAAATCCGCGCAGGCGACGTGGTGTGGTGCCCGTGCCAGCGACGCCACTGGCACGGCGCAACGAAGACCAACGCCATGTCCCATGTCGCCATCACCGAGATGTTGGACGGCAAGAACGTCGAATGGATGGAACATGTGAGCGATGAGCAGTATCTGTCAGGTCCGCTCGTAATCGAATGAGCGAACCTGGACGTCAGCTAGCGCTTCGCCGCGTCCTTGGATCTCAGTGCCTCTACCAGCAAGACGAAGGCTGGCGATGACTGTCTTCGACTAGCGTAGTAAAGGTGATAACCGGGAAACACCGGTGTCCAATTTTTCATTACGCGTTTCAGTTCGCCTGATTCCACGTGGGGGGCAACCATGTCTTCGGGCAAATAAGCGAGCCCGAAACCGGCCAAGGCAGCGCGCAGAATGGGCTCACTGCTGTTGAACGTCCACTGCCCCTCGACATGCGCCTTGACCATGTGCCCGTCACGCTCGAACTCCCACGCCATTAGCCCGCCATGAGTTGGGAGTCGCAGGTTGATGCACTTGTGCTGCGCGAGATCCGGTGGCGATTGCGGCTGCAGCTTTCCAGCGAGGTAGCTGGGCGCAGCCACCACTGCCATCTTGAGATCCGGACCAATGCGAACGGCGATCATATCTTTTTCCACCTGATCGCCCAAACGTACGCCAGCATCATATCGGCCCGCTACGATGTCTGTGAGCCCGTAGTCGACAATAATTTCGACATTGATCTCGGGATAGTCGGTCGTCAACCCAATCAACTTCGGCCACAAAACAGTGTTGGCGGCATGTTCTGCCGCTGTCAATCTGATGGTTCCAACAGGTTTGTCCTTACGCAGATTTAATGCCGCGAGTTCCGCCTCGATCTCATCGAAACGGGGACTGATGGTTGCCATCAAGCGTTCGCCAGCTTCCGTGGTCGATACGCTACGCGTGGTACGGGTGAGCAAACGTACACCCAAGCTCGCCTCCAAAGCGCGCATCGTGTGGCTCAGGGCAGACTGCGACACGCCCAACTGAGCGGCCGCGCGCGTAAAGCTACCCTCTCTCGCCACGGCAACAAAGGCCAGCAGATCGTTATAATTTCCCCGCGCCATTCATGAGCTCCATTCATAGGTCAGATGCAGGTCAGGACGTACGCTTCACACGGTTTCGACGATAAACATCCGTGCTTGCTGGGCTTCCCGACGTTCGGCCTTGATCGGCGCGTACTTCTCGGAATTGTAGAAGGCTTGCGCTTGGGCGAGAGTCGGAAACTCAAACACGCCAGCCATCGGCAACGGCTCCTCATCTCCTTCTAGCATCTGCACAACAGGACCGAAATGTAAAATATGCCCGCCCGCCTCTTTTAGCGCCGCCTGAAAACGTGGAGCGAGCGTGGCCTGCTTGGCCGAGTCGATGATGCGTAGATTGACGTGTACGTATGCTGGCATGATGCCTCCCGTTAATAGTGTATATACATTATTATGCTGGAATGGCATTGTCAAGGAGGTAGACGTGAACGGTTTTGAGCCAGCATCTTTGCAGGACATCTCTACGGAGTGCCCAGGTTTCCAGGCTCGTGCAACAGCGCGGGCACTCACGCGATATTACAATTCCTGCTTCAAGCCGCTCGGGCTGACGGCCGAGCAATTCAGCCTCTTGGTCGGGATCGGTGCGACTGAGGGCGCGACGCTCGTCGAACTTGCAGATAAGGCCGGGGTAGATCCGACTACCCTCAGCCGCAATGTTCAGAATCTGGAGAACCGAGATTTGGTCTGCGCTGAAGGTGGACGTGGCCGCGCCGGAAAGCGACTAACGCTGACGACATCTGGGCGCCAACTCGTGGTCGATGCATTACCGGTGTGGAATGGTGCCAAGGTGGAACTTGCCCGGCGCATGGGCGATGAAAAACTTCGTTCGGCAAGGCAGGCAATGATGGCGTTGGCCGAGGCTGCAGAATCCTCCGGCAACTAGCACCGCCGCATACCGATGCAGCATTTCCGCTTGTAAAAGATGTATTTTTTGGTCTATGCAATTGACTTGGCGATGCATGCAGATCTGTTAATCTGTTGTGGCATTGAAAATTGTTGGAATCGGTATTTTTTAAAACGCGTTGGCTTTTAAATGATAGGAAATTCGGATGAATACTCGGAATCGGCTGGCGCTTATCGCTGTCCTTGCAGTTACTACTATCTGGTCAACGCTCGCCTGGTCATACGATGAATTAGTCGATAAGAAAACATTGAACATTGCCTCGCTGACCACAGTCGGCGGCAAGACAATCAAAAATGTAAACATCGGGTATGAAACGTACGGAAAATTAAATGCACAAGGCAATAACGCCATTTTTATTCCGCATTATTTTTCTGGAACCTCGCACGCAGCGGGGAAATACGCAGCAACAGATAGCGCCTCGGGCTACTGGGATAGCATTATCGGTCCCGGAAAACCGCTCGACACCGATAAATATTTCATCGTATCTGCAGATAATCTGGCGAACCTCAATGTCAAGGATCCGCGCGTCGTTACTACGGGACCTGCATCGATCAACCCGGATACCGGCAAGCCCTACGGCATGTCCTTTCCGATTGTGACCTTTACTGATTTCGTCAACACGCAAAAAACGCTGATCGATGCACTCGGCATTAAACGCCTGCAGGCAGTGATCGGTGCATCAGGCGGCTCCATGCTGGCCATGGAGTGGGCGGCCTCTTATCCGGACATGGTCGAACGTGTGATTCCGGTGATTCCCGGTGGCGTCGAATTCAATCCGTATTCAATCGAAGCAAGCAGCTTGTGGGCCTCTGCCATCACGAATGATCCGAAATGGAATCACGGCGATTATTACGGAAAAGAAGAGCCTTTGGTGGGCCTCGCCGAAGCCATAAAAATGATCACACTATCGTCGCGCAACTATGGCTGGGCAGAAAAAACGTTTGGACGTCAATTCGCAACCGCAGGGAAAAACCCGCTCGACTCATGGGATAACTTGTTTGCCATCGATGCCACGTTCAACGCGACCGCTGCTGCGGCAGCGAAAAGATTGGATGCCAATTCCCTGCTCTACACGGTACGCGCCAATCAGCTATACAGCGTATCTCAGACGGCAAACTTGCAAGATGGACTCAAGCGCATCAAAGCGAAAGTATTATTCATCCCTGCAAAATCGGATTTGCTTCTCTTCCCGGATTATTCAAAGAAAGCCATGGCGTTATTGAAGGCGCAAGGCAACAAGGTTGAGTATTTTGAGATTCAAGGCGATGGCGGCCATTTGGACGGTTTGTTTCGGATTAGCCAGGCTGGCGACGTCATACGCGAGTTTCTGAACCATTGAGGTTCTATAAGGCTGCCCTCATCAGCAACACGCGACGATGCTACCCATTACGCTCAAAAAGCGTGATGGGCCAGGCGAGCCACCAATACTACTAGACCTGTTCAATCCGCAAAGTGGTCCGCAAGAACTCAATAAATGCGCGCACCTTGGCAGATAGATGACGGTTTTGTGGGTACAAGATGGAAAACGGCCGGGAGCGCCCGGCATGATCTTGAAGAACCTCGACAAGGTCACCACGCTTGACGGCAACAGCAGCCGCAAAATTGTAGGTCTGATATAGCCCGCCCCCAGCATTGAGCCATGCGACGCAACCAAGCGCGTCGTTGAGTATGCGCATCCGGCTTCGAACCGCATGATCAATCTCCTCCCCTTGCTCGCCCTTGAACAACCATGCCATCGGACGCCCGGTATTCGGTGAAACGTATTGAATGCAATCGTGGGCTTCAAGGTCATTGAGAGAAAGTGGCGTGCCTTTTTTCATCAAGTACTCCGGTGTGCCGAAGACGCCCAAAAGCGCATCCTCAAGCTTGTAGGCAACCAGCCGCGAGTCGCGCTGTATGCCTACGCGTATTGCAAGATCGAAACCCTCCTCAACAAAATCGACGATCCGGTCCGAGATGCTCAGCTCAATGTCGATCTGCGGGTATGCCTCGGTAAATTTGGGCATCAGCGGCAGCAAGCGATGCGTTCCGTAAGCGGCGCCTACGCTAATACGCAGCAAACCACTGGGTACTGTCTGGCCGCCGGTGATAGCACGTTTGGCTTCGACAATCTGTTCCAGCGCTAATTGGCATTCCTTCCAAAAAAGCGCCCCATCGTTGGTGACTTTAACGCTACGCGTTGTGCGGGAGAACAGGCGCACTCCCAGATGTTGTTCCAAGCGGCTGATCGATCTGCTGACAGCGGCAGGCGTGACGCCGAAAAACTCCGCTGCCGCAGTAAAACTACCCAACTCTGCTGCTTTGCAAAACTGCTCGATGCTGCCGAGCTGAATCGAATCAACCATGGTCATCATTTGTTCCAGTATGTAATAAATGAATTGATTCTAGCCCCATTTATCATAGGAAAACAAACTAATACACTGCGCTCAATGCTTGTGAAAAAGACCGATGACAAGCTAATCGGGGTGCTTCGCTGAAGCGCCTCACACTTTCCGATCCATCCATAAGGAATCATTATCATGACAACCAAACTACGCCTCTTCACCTCCCCTTCGGCGTTTCCCAACCCGCAGCGTCTGCGCCTGTTCATGCACGAAAAGGGCATCGCCGATCAGTTCGACGAGCAAATCTACGACATGACGCCGCGCGGTGAGCAGCGGCAATGGCCACACCTGAAGATGAATTCGTGGGGTGAGACGCCCACTCTTGAGCTGGCCGACGGTAGTTTTATCTCTGAGACCGCTGCCATTGTTCGCTATCTCGATCAAGCCTATCCAGGACGCAAGATCATGGGCGAGACTCCGTTGCAGCAGGGTCTCGATAACATGTGGGATAACCGCATCTGGGTGCATATTCTGTACCGTATCGTCACGGCCTTCCATGTTCTGCATACCGGACTCGGGTTCAAGCTTGAATTGACCAAGAATGAGGCCTGGGGCGAACATTGCCGCAAGGAAGCGTTGGCACATGCAGCCCTGGTCAACCAACATCTGTCGGATGGCCGCAAGTGGATACTCGGTGGAGACGAGCCCACCTTCTCGGACATGACCTTGGCAACCGCGATCGCCTTTTCCAAGTTCCCGGTCAATGCCACGCCGCTGGATGAGCGCTTCGAACATCTGGATGCCTACTGGCAGCGTTGGCAGCTTCGTCCTAGCTTCCAGGCTGCTTATGCTGACCGCAACAGCGGCGTACCGGAGCTGGATAATCCTGACGAAAAATAATCCTGGCAACCCGGCGCTGGAATTGGTTTGCGTCGGTTATAGACTTGCAGCTACGCCAGGCGGCAAGTCTGTATTTCTTACCTGGAGCGCATTTACTCTCTGAGTACATGTCACCATCGCTTTCAGATCCCCGCTGCCGCCAGCCGAGCTTTTAACCGCGGTGCGGCGAAATCAAGAAAAGCGCGCAGCTTCAGTGGCAAGATCCCCTGTCCACTATGAACCAGGCTGATGGGCCACGGTGCTGGCTCGAACGGCGCCAGCACGATCTTGAGTGCGCCGGCACGCAACGCGCTCGCCATCTGATAGGACACCACGCGCGTGATCCCGACACCGGCCACCGCCGCATCGACGGCGGCTTCGGCAGTGTTGACAGCAAGCCGCGAGCGGATGGGCACGGCGATCTCATTTTTTCCCGGCATGAAGCGCCAAATTTGCCTCGATGCCATCTGCTCGAACGTAATACAGGCATGCGAGACGAGTTCAAGAGGGCTTGCAGGCGTGCCGTGTTGCGCCAAATAGGCTGGGCTGGCGCACGCGACTTGGCGCACGCTACCTATGCGTGCCGCGATGAAGCTGCTGTCGGGTAGCTCGCCAATTCTCAACGCGATATCAATGTGTTCTTCAAGAAGATGCACCACGCGGTCTGTCAGCACCATTCGCACATCGATGTCCGGATACGTCTGGATAAATTGCGTGACCATCGGTAAGACGTGCAGACGTCCGAAGACGATGGGTGCGGTGATGACGAGCTCTCCTTTGGGTGCTGCATATTCCCCTGACGCCGCACGCTCTGCCTCTCCCACCTCCTCAAGAATGCGCCGACATGCAGCGACATACGACTGCCCGGCTTCGGTAAGAGCAAGCTGTCGGGTGGAGCGATGCAGGAGTCGGGTTTTAAGATGCGCCTCCAGGTCTGCGACTTTGCGACTCACCGTGGCAAGC
>Ga0302155_10002711_pt1 | contig 11783 bp, 8 predicted proteins | sample I_Bog_N3_1_FD_193508 | JGI IMG/M metagenome (GOLD analysis project Ga0302155, IMG submission 193508) | Peat permafrost microbial communities from Stordalen Mire near Abisko, Sweden - I_Bog_N3_1 | ecosystem: Environmental > Terrestrial > Soil > Wetlands > Peat | place: Sweden: Abisko, Stordalen...
CGTGACAACTGCGGCGTTCGTCTCTTGCGCCATCAACGACATCTGCCACGAGTTCGAAGCTACGCTGCTGCTATCCCTAATGCCATTCAGATACTTAACCGGCATTGCACCCTGAAACAGTGTGCTTTCCGCAGGTCGGAAGCCCAGACGCCAGTTTTCGCTTAGCTGTCCGATCACAGCTATAGGCGGCTCCGGGATCGCAGGTTTGGAAGCTAGTTCCATGTGGCTCCGATTGTACGGCTTTGGAGCCAGGGAGAGCAGCAGATTCTACAAGGGATTTGGTAACGGATTGGGGACGGATTGCGGGCCGGGATCGGCCTCTCTTTAGCAGCTAAAAACAGCAGCTAAAAGAAGAACCATTAAGAGGAAGATCAGTCCGGTTCTTCCTCTTCCGCACCCTCGGCATCGAGGGCGGCAAACAGCTCCTCTTTGGCTTCGCTGTCGGCCTCTGGCAAGGCAGGCTGCGGATGGTTCTTGTCGAGCGCCGCCCCTGGATGCGTGGCGTTATGCACCTGCTTGAGCATCCGGATGGATACATGCGTGTAGATTTCCGTGGTGGACAGCTCCGCGTGTCCAAGCATCTGCTGGATGAAGCGGATATCGGCTCCGCCTTCGAGCATCAGCGTGGCCATGGTGTGGCGGAACAGATGGCACGATCCGGTCTTGCCGGTCTTCGCTTTGAGCACGTAAGAGCGCACCGTCAGAGTGAGTTGGTCGCGGCCGATCTCCTCGCCCACGTGCGACAGGAACAGCGCCCCCGCGTCCGGCTCGACGGTCAGTTTCCCCCGCGCTTCCCGGAGATATTTCTGCACCCATGCGATGGCCCGCTCGCCGACGGGCACATAGCGGTCCTTCTTGCCCTTGCCCTGGCGGATCAGGATCGTGCCGCGTTCGAGATCGAGATCGTAAAGCTTCAGATGGATCACCTCCATGCGCCGCATCCCGGTCGAGTACAGCACCTCCAGAATGGCGCGGTCGCGCAGGCCGATGGGATCGTGGATGTCGGGCTGTTGCAGCACCTGCTCGACTTCCTGCAAGGTAAGCACGTGCTGGGGCAGACGATGCGGGAGGCGCGGCAGTTCCAGCTCCGAGGCCGGATTGTGGAGGATATGGTTTTGCCGGGTCATCCAGCGGAACCAGGAGCGCAAGGCTACCAGCCGCGCGTGCTGGCTGCGGAAGGTCAGCGGTTCGCCGTCGCGCTTGCGCTGGTGGAACAGGTGCCGCTGATAGCGCTCCAGAACGGGCCGCGTAATCTCGGTTGGCTCGGTCAGCCCGCGCTCGGTGCACCACTCTAAAAAGAAGCGCACGTGCATGTGCTGGTTGCGGATGGTGTGCTCGGAGTAGTCGCGCACCTTCAAGGCGTTGATGTGCTCGGCGAGCAGGACCGCCAACGGCGTCAGCGGCAAGGCCGCGTCCATCTTCGATTTCCGTTTCACCCGCGCCATCACTTCACCCCCGCCATGGTTAGGACGTAGTGGCCGTTTGTCGGCGTGCCCGTATATGTGTTTTCTTCGTTGCCGAACCCGGCAGCCTCTGGAAGCCGCATGGATATTGACTGAGGAGCGGGTTTCAGTGGTCCCGACACCCCGCCGACTTGGGGCCGACTTGACCCCGACCGGTTGGCCTCCGGCCCCGACTTCTTTTCGTCGTAGCGGTGTTTTTGGAGCGCCCCGACCTCGATCAGGCCGGGCAGCATGGGCCTGCCGCTGTCCTCCTGGCGGGCGAAGACAAGCTCATAAACGAAACTCTGGCCGCGTCCGCCGCGATGGATGAGCAGGTATTCCATCTCCTCCAACCTGTGCAGATGGATTTTCAACTGGGTATCGCCCCAACCCGTCGCCTCGCGCACGTCGCGCCGCGAGAAACGATAGTCGGAGCGCTCCATCTTCTGCCGTTCGCACTCGGCTGTAACCATCGTGTCCACGGCCAGCAGCAAGCGCCGCGTCTGCGGCGGTAACTCGTCGAGCGACCGGCCCAGCACCTCATGCGCCAGCCGGTTGGCGATGGCGATATCGTCGAGCGTCACTTCGATGTATTCGACCGAGCGCCCCCGGTGCTCAACGGTTTTGTGCGGACGTTGCCATTGATGCAGCAGGGCGATGCTGCGAATCAGCGTCAGATACTTCATGTGATCGCGCCGCGTCCGCGTCTGGCGGTCCAGGAAGGTCAGCTCACGCGCGTAAGGATTGGCAACGAAGACGGGCTTGAGCAACCGCTGCGCGTTGCGATGCACGTTAAGGATCGCATCGCGGTCCCGCCGTTTCAGCAGCCCTTCGAGCGTCTGCGCCTCGCGCTGCACCCGATGGATGGCCTGCGTCTGTTCGCGGTCTTCATTCACCGTCAGCACCAGGCAGCGGTTCAACATCTCATCGTCGAGATTGATTGCCGTCGTGGTCAGGAAGATCATCACCGGACCTTCGACGCGGTACTGATGCGTAAGCAGCCGACCGGTCGCCGGGTCTTTGCCGGTCGAAGCGATGGTCAGCACGCCCTCCGACTGCAACAGCTTCAGCGCATAGGATGCCGAGTGCGCGCCCTCCTCCTCCACGATGGCCAGCACCTTGTGCTTGAGGTCGGTCTCGCCCATGTAGAACAACGACTGGCCGGTCATCGCCGAGTATTGCACGCGCTGCTCTTCCGGCAGGAAGGCCAGCACTGCTTCCATCAGCGAGCTTTTGCCCGCTGCCGAACTCGACTGCACGATCACCGCCAGCGGCGATTCCAGATGACGCGATACCACGCCCAGATAACTGACGAGTTTGTTGGTCTCCTCGCCCACCACTCCGCACCGCGCAAAGTCCTCGACGATGCGCTCCAGCAAGCGCGGATCGCGGAGCAGCTCCATCGCCTCGGCCCGCTCGGCATCGGTGATTGTGACTGTCTCGTCCTTTGGTGCCAGCGCATGTTTGATCTGCTCGTCCTGCATCTCTTCCAGCTTCAGAAGAACCCGGCCAAGGTCATGGCGCAGCACTTCCTCCTTGATGCCAAGCTCCTCTGCCGCCTGCTTGGTGAAGCCGCTGCGTTGCCGTGCCGAGTACAGATCCAGCGTGTCCACGTGGAAGGCCGATTCGTTGCGCGGCGTCGTGCCCGAGACCAGCACGTTTACTTTCAGCAGCTCGTAACTCAGATTTTTATGGAGGCCACGAATGCGGTAACGGCGGTTGCCCTGTTGCAGGAAGATGTCTTCGCCGCGTATCTCGACGGGCACGTCGATCACCGGCGGCGCGGCTGCCTCGATCGGCGCAACCGGCTCCGGCTCGGCGGCTAAAGAAAGAACGTTGTTGGATGGCTCCTCGGCGATTGGCTCCGACTCGATCACGGCTTCGCCGGGAACAGCGGCAACGATTTCAGCCGGGATTTCTTCTTCCATCATTTCTTCTTTAGCCGCTGCCTCAAGCTCTGCGGCCATTGACTCTGCGACTGGCGCGGGCCGCTCGCCCTTGCCCAGCCACTCGGCCTTATTCAGCAGCACGCCCAGACTCTTCGCCGCTGGCTGCACCTTCCGCGCGTATTCGTTGGCATCCATGCCTTTCGGGAACAGCACCCGGAAACACTCGATACCCATCTGCATCAGCTCTTTCGAGAGTTGATCTGCGGCGCTGTCTCCGGCTTCGTCGCGGTCGTAGGCGATGTAAACGCGCTCTGTGCCGTGCTGGGCGAAGGCCCGCTTGTGATCGGCGGTAAAACCGTTCACGCCGTAACTCGCGGTCACATGACGGATGCCCGCCGTCCAGAACGTCAGCGCATCGATCAGCGATTCGCACAGGATGATTTCTTTCGATGCGATCAGCGCCTCTTCGTTCCACACCCCCGCGTGCGCTCCCGGCAGATACAGGTGATTGGGCGTGCCCTCGCGCAGATTCGGCGTGATCTTCCGGCCATACATCTCGACCACCTCGCCCGCCGCGTTGAACACCGGGATAACAACCGAGCCGTTGAAGTGCTCGTGCCCGCTTTCGCGGTAGATTCCCAGCGTCTGCAAGTGCCCGCGCATCTCGGCCCCGGCGGCGCGGTTCTTCGCCGGCAGCCGGTAGCCCAGCGTGCGGTTGGCAAAGCCCATCTTGAAGCGGTCGATCATCTCGGAGGATTTCAGGCCGCGAGATTCCAGATATTTCAGCGCCTCCGGCGATTGCTTCAGCGTCTCGCTGTAGTAGTCCACAACCTGCATCAGCAGCATTCGGTCGTCGGCGTCACGCGCAACCGGAGGCGGCAGTTTCCGCACCGTGCCGTGCTTTACGGGCTGGATCGGATCGGCGGCTAAAGGAAGATGGTCCGCCCGCAGCAACTCGACCGCATGGCGGAAGCTGATCCCATTGGCCCGCATCACCCAATCGATGGCCGTGCCGCCCGCATCGCACGCGCCCAGGCAGTGCCACAGATTCTTTCCCGGAGTAATCACCAGCGACGGGCTGCGGTCGTCGTGGAACGGGCACAGCCCCAGCAGGTCCGCCCCGTGACGCTGCAACTTGATCCCCCGCGCCTCCGCCAGCCTCTGCACCGAGACTTCTCTCTTTAGCCGCTCGACCTCGGATTCCGCGATTCTCGCCATCTCACCTCCGTTTTCAGGGTTCGTATTGAAAAGCCGTCAACAGAAACATGTGTTTTATTTTTGATAACAGATGTGATAGTTTTAAGTCAACACATAGTTGGGGGTTTCAGATGCTCGATTACGCTAGTTCCGTGCCAATCAACCATCAATGGGCCGTGAACTTCCCCGAACACCTGGCCGCCCTGCGCAAGCAAAAGGGCCTGACACAGCAGCAGCTCGCCGAGCGAGTCGGTGTCCACGTCGTTCAACTGCGCCGCTATGAAGCAGGGACTTCCCAGCCCACGCTCGACGTTGTTCGCAGCTTGGCCGTAGCTCTCGGCATCAGTGCAGATGCGTTACTTTTTGACAAGGATGAGCGCGGTCCGGACGAGGCACTCAAGCTCCAGTTCGAGGCCGTCTCCCGCTTCGACCCTGAAGCTAAAAAGGTCGTCCAGCAGGTGCTCGATTCCATGATTCTCCAGCAGGAAGCACGCCGCTGGTCCACCGGACGTTAGCCACTTGAATCGAGATTGGAAGATGGATTTACCGCTGACTAACTAGCCCCGCACACGCCGCCTGCGGCCCGCCACAGTCGCTTCAGGTTCTCTTGAGAACATGAAAAGCACATGCTTTTCATCGTTGCAAACCGCCCGCAGCGGAGCAGCAGTCAAGGACGACCAACGGGAGCCGCGAAGCGGGCTTGCCCCTTGACGGCTGCGTGAGCGAAGGGCACGCGCTCTTGGCTCTGGTTAAACACTCAGGATTAGAAACGCAAAGGCTCGCCTAATCGCCTTCGCTTTGCGCTTCGTATTGCTCGCAGATTACCAACACTCATACGCGGCGCAAGGCTGGCGCGATTCGGAGGATTTCAACCCGCCCCACTGCCCACCGCAAGCGTCCCGACTTCGCGCCGGGATTGGAATACGCAGCCAGACACTCCCAAAAAGCACTTCACCGCATAACCCTCGGAGAATCAACGCGTTTACGCCCAGAGCGCTCCCGAAGCGCCCGGCGGGAACCCATTAGCTCCCCCACGCCCATAACGGGCACAATATACTTGGCTCACCCATTGATACGTTAACGAATTGGGTGTGTCAGCTTCAAATTAGAATTGTGTTATGTGTATGAAATAAAACAAGTTAGCTCTTGTTTTCAAGGGGTAAATGTGTTCTATTTATGGGCAAATGGAAGCATTATCACCCATAGTCGAGTGTGCGGAAGATTCTGGATTTATTTCACTGGCTCAAGCTCTCCAGTGCGCCAATCCTGAGATGATGTTTGCCATGATGAAATCCTACACTTTGTACTGCGATGCAGCGGGCGGTAAGGATCATGGTTTCATTGTGGTTGCCGGATATTTGTCCACTTTTGCACGGTGGAATGCTTTCGCTGCTGAGTGGAATCTACATCTCGCAGCCTACAATTTGCCATATTTCCACATGAAGGAATTCGCTCAGTCAAGAGGTGTCTTTGAGGGATGGGGCAAAGACGAAGAGCGCCGAAAGAGGTTTCTTTCAAGAGCCGCTGAAATAATCAAATCTCATGTTGAGCGTTCTTTTGCTGTTGTGGTGGAATTTGAAAGCTTCAATCGAGTAAACCAAACCCACAAACTAGATGAAGTTGCTGGAGTCCCCTATTCGCTTGCCGCACGGAACTGTGCTGCAAAAGCTTCTCTGTATCTTAATAACCGTGATGTGAATTATGTGTTTGAGGCGGGAGATGAAGGCGCGGGCGAACTAATGCGATTAATGGAGCGTGACGGATACTCCAGCCCCGTATTCCGCCCTAGCCATGACATACGTATCAAGGGGCGTCTAGTGAAGGGATTGGTACAACTTCAGGCCGCCGACTTTGCAGCATACGAAGTAAGAAAGGCATTCAAAGATAATCCGGACGAATCTTGGCCGATTGAAAAGTACCGTAAATCAATACGCTCCCTCGCTACAATTGATTCTGATATTGAGGATTGGGGAAGGTATCGAGAGCAGGAACTTATAGCGTTATGTGAGGCGAATCATGTCAGTCCGCGAGAGTAGTTTCTCGGAATCTACCCCTGAACAAGTTTTGCGCGAAGGTTGTTATTTACAGATAGCGGTGAGGTTGAACAGCACACAGCCGCAGCAATTCTCATGGGTGTTTTAGATCATCGCTGGTTTTCTCGTCTAGATCGTCCAGTCGTTTCAGTATGAGATTCCCGGCTTTGTCGATGCACCAAGTAAGCCAACAAACACCCGCGACAATTAGCGCGGCCAAGATGTGCCAGTCTTTCATTGTCTGATTCCTCCGCTTATGTCCTATGGTATATCCAGAGTGTTTGACCGCAAAAGACGAAAGTGCTAAGTATCTTGCTGGAGAATGTTTATGACGACGAACGAGAAGAAATTGCAGAAGGCTCAGTTAATCGTGGATAGTCAGGATGCGGCTGAGGAGTTGGCACATCTCCGCGAAAGATCGTTTAGAAAAATCCAAGACATTCGAGAGATGGTCAACTGGATGGAGAATCAAACGACTGACGAATCATCTCCATTTATTGAAACGGCCCTGATTGATGCGCGATTTCAGTCCGCATCTGATTTCAATGCGATATTGAAATTAATGGGCGAAATCAAGAAAGCGCGTCAGGACGTTTGGAATTTAGAACTGCGGCGGAAGGCTCTTGGTATCATATTGTCATGAAGCCGATACCAAACACGCCGGAGTTTCGTGATTTCACGAATGCGATGCGAACGATTATGACCGTTTCCAAGGTTGAACTATTGGAACGAGAGAAACAAGCAAAACAAGAGCGGAAGGCTAAACGCGCTTCCGCTTCGGACCACGCTTCTCGTGTAAAGGGTTAGAAGGCCGACGTTTCTCCCACCTTGCCAGTTAGCTCTGCATAAGTGAGTCGCTTTCCTGCGACCTGTGAGAGTGCCAGCATAAACCTATCTGAATCTTCCAGCGGATTGTCTTTGGTCGCACGATTGTTGTAGCGGAATACTTGTTCATCGACATAGCGGAACAAGTGGAATGGCTCGACACAGACATAAGTTCCGCCCAAACCACGCTTCAACAAACTCCAAAAGTTCTCCATGCCGTTAGTGTGAACCTGACCGCGCACATACTCTTTCAGGTGATCGACGGTTTCATGGATGTATTGCTCATTCAGTCTGAAATAGGAAACGGCTTTGTCGCTGTAGATGATTGAGCCAGGATGCACGTTCTTCTCAATCTCGCCTTGCAAGGTGGCGCGTTTGACGTTCGGCACTACGGTTGCCCTAACCTTGCCTTGTGCGCGGTCTAGGATGCCATGCACGGCGGTTTTACCGGGATAGCGTTCGGTTGCGAGCCAGTTCGGAGTCATGTTGCGAAGGTTCTGGATTTTCAGTCTGCGGCTCTTGTGCATCTTGGTGGATTTCCCGCCCACATAGGTTTCATCCACCTCTACCGCTCCACCATCGGAACCGCCCATCTTGACGAAGGAATTGTTCTGCAACGCAAGCCGAATCCGTCCCAACATGAACCATGCGGTCTTCTGAGTCACTTTCAGATCGCGGTGCAGTTCCCATGAACTTACGCCATTCTTGCAGTTCACAACCATCCAAACCGCCATAAGCCACTTATCCAGCGGAACGGGTGAATCCTCGAAGATAGTCCCCGCCTTGACGCTGAATTGCTTCCGGCAATCGCGGCACTTCCATATCCGGCGAGTCTTCAGATAGGAGTGTTGACGACCTCCGCAATGCGGACATACCACGCCATCTAGCCAGCGCATTGCGGCGACGAACTCCACACACACATCAGGGTCAGAGAAGTAGCGTATGCACTCCATCAAGGTCTTCGGAACTTTCAATTCTCTTTCCATAGCAACGCAAAGATAACGCTAACCATTGGGTGTGTCAAGTATGTTTATGCCCCCATAACTGCTTTGTTTTCTGTGGTAACCAATAAGCTCCCAAAAGTAGCTCTGCAGCTCCCTCGAAGGGGTGGAGTGTCAACATTCTCCCGACGCGTAGCGGCGCGCTCTTCATCTTCCCCGACACGCACAGTAATTCTTATGCTTTTGCTCGCTCTTTCCTTAGTTGTGTTAAGGCTTTGCTTGCTCGCTTATGCCCCTTCCTTGCGGCCTTTGCGAGCCATGACGTTGCGTGTTGACGATTTTCAGGAGTACTGGCTCTTTCCAGGTACGACATGCCGAGGTTGTATTGTGCTCGTGGGTCGCCACCCAGCGCGGCTTTTCGAAGCCAGTTCATCCCCGCCCGTACGTTTTGGGCGGTTCCGCGCCCTTCGAGATAAGCGACCCCTAAATTGCATTGCGCAGCAGTATTTCCCAGACTCGCAGCCTGCTTGTAAAACGCGAACGCCTTCTTTAGGTTGACCCTAGTTCCCGCTCCGTGTTCGTAAGCTAAGGCCAGATTGAAAGGTGCCTCTATGTGCTTGCCATCGGCGGCAGCAAGGAACCAATAGAGAGCCATTCTAGAATCCTTCTCCACTCCCAACCCTTCGGCATAGCAATATCCAACAAGATTTTGGCTGTGTACATATCCTGCATTAGCGGCCTGAAGCAAGTAAGGAAACGCCTTTCGAAAGTTCTTTCGGCATTGGATGCCATAGAACAACTCCCGGCCTCTCCGGGACGCCTCCTTATCTGACACCGTCTTGCTCATAGCTTCTTTTAGTTTCACGTCATCCCTCCCACCGCGACATAGGGTTTCGGCCAAAATCAGTTCGGTTAGTCCTCTCTGTCTTGTGGACGAGGCGGCGTTCTCGGCTTGAAGCCGGGCTTTTGCCTGTCCTTTGTAGTCGGACGCCCTGGTCTGTTCTTTTCATGTCGATCCTTGTTCTTATTCTGCTTATTCTTTGTGTGTTCACTTGCTGCACTAGGGTTAGGCTGTGTTGGGGCATGGGATGGTACCAGTTCTGGGACCATTGGAGGAGGCGTCACTTCTCCTGTCTTTTGCTCCGAAGCGAAGACAAATCCTACCACTCCGACCACAGTCTCCACGGAAAGGGTTACCGTCTTTTCGACTGCAGTTTCGAGAGCACCTACGGCGCTATCGACCAACGGTTTCACAACCGCGTCGATTTGTTCCATCGTGACCGGTGCTGCCGTGACAACTGCGGCGTTCGTCTCTTGCGCCGTTGAGCCTGATGCCGGTGTGGTTTCATCGGAACTTGCATTTCCATTTCCAGCATTCAGTAGTTGAGCTTGGACGAAAGCTTCACAATCGTCCCCTTCAATTTCCTGCTGTTGCCATAGCGTGTCACCGCCATCTCCAAAGCCGTCAGCGGCACAATATGAAAGGTAAATCCCGCAACCCGAGCCTGACTTGTCATAGCGGGCGTGCCCGTCCGCATCTTGTCCGTCTACCGGATCGTTTCCAACGTAAGCGTACAGGTTCAGCGACTGCGGGTTTGTCAGTGTGGCGTACGGAACCGAGCTCGGCGCAGCCGTCCAGTCCGCCGACATCCAGCGGCCCCATTGCGAACTGAAATATCGCGCTCCGAAATCGTCGAGATTCGATTCCGTATCGCGTGGTTTGCCGGTGAAGAAGTCCGGGCTCACGTTGCAATTTCCCGACTGCTGCACATTGTCGCCGAACGGATTGCTACTAATCGTCTCACAGGAAAGGCCCGACGCGGCAGTGCGCATCCGCTCTGTTCCCAGCCAGTCGCTGTGAATAAAGAACACACCGGCGCTGGTTACAGTTGCCAGATGTTTGCTTCCAACATACACTTCGCTCCGCGTCCAGGCCGTGCCGTCCACCTCGTCCAGCACCTGACCTGAGGTGCCCACGGTGTACACTGTCCCATTTGTCTTACCAACCCGACGACCCTCCGCGTCATAGATGTAGCCAATCCCTGCATTAACGCCTACCAGCCGATTCTCCGCGTCATACGTGAAATTGTGCTGCACGCCATCGTAGAGAACGTTTCCGGCAGCATCATAGCTGAGGACTGTCGATGCGCGATTGGAGGTATCTGCAAAGGTCAGGGTCGTTGTCCCACCAGATCCTGCTAACAGATTCTGGTGCCATCGGTTGCCATAGCGATCATAGTCCCATGTGAATTGGCTCTGAGTCGTCCCGTTAACCGCAGACGTAAGCCGGTTGAATTCGTCATATCCGTAGTAGGTCCAGTTTCCATTCACACTGTCATTGGAAGATGTAATTTGGCCGTCGGGGGCGGGATTGACAGTGAAACTATAGACAGTGGCATTCCCGGTCGCCGCATTGCTTCCACCGCTTAGGCCGCTGGATGTCACGGAGAATGATGCAGCAGAAAACTCTCCTGAGTTATAAGTGACGCTCAATGAAATGGGCCAGTCGGTTCCCGACCCGGTTTGAACTGAAGCAACAGAAACAGACGCTCCGTCTGGATTAGCCGTAAGCACGCCGCCAGAAGCTGAATTGATGGCCGCTGCGATGGACTGGGCCAAACTGCTGGGACTGGCTGACTGACCATAGGAGACCACAGCCTGGACACCGTTAATCGTGGCGGTTACCGTGCCGGAATCATAGACTGAGGTCACTGTGCTATTAATACCCCCACTCAGCGCACTGCCTGAGACAGTCTCGGAAAATGGATCTTCCGTGGCAGAACCGCTGACGGTGAAGCTGTAATCCCCTGCTACTCCAACCACTTTACTGGTTAAGGTGAGCGTTGAACCGGAGGCAGTCGCGGTTACAGGCGAACTCGAAGAATTCAAATTGGTAGCAAGTGCGTATACAAGGTTCGCATCCGTAGTGCCTGAGCTATAGTAAACGCTCGTCTGAAAGCCTCCAACGGTGACCGTGATCGCTCCAGTATCAGGGTAACTCGTGCAGGTAATCGTGGTAATGTGTGTGACGCAAACCGCATAGGTACTCTCACTTCCTTTGATACTGATGGAGCCCGTGGCCTGTGTTCCCTGTGTCGTTGTAATCGCTTTGGACTGCTCACTCCCGGATACCGTGATCGTGCCGGTGCTGGCAGTCGCACTCGCAACCTGCATTCCGGTCAACCAGCGTGGCGTGTATGAATAGGTTTCAACTGCGCCATTACCGAACGTTGCCGTATTCCATGCTCCATTCGGCTCATAGGAGGCCGAAGCTAAAAGGGTTGAGGGATGCGTGCTATTCGCCGTATAGGACGGAAGGACGCTGGTCAGATGACCGGCGTAGTCAAATGCCGGAGTGACACCGTTCTGCGGTGTCGTTAGTAATATAGTGTTGCCTGCCCCATCAAAGTTGTACTCGACATCGGTGTAGGTGCCCGCGCCGCAAGCGCCGAGAAC
>Ga0302155_10002719_pt1 | contig 11761 bp, 11 predicted proteins | sample I_Bog_N3_1_FD_193508 | JGI IMG/M metagenome (GOLD analysis project Ga0302155, IMG submission 193508) | Peat permafrost microbial communities from Stordalen Mire near Abisko, Sweden - I_Bog_N3_1 | ecosystem: Environmental > Terrestrial > Soil > Wetlands > Peat | place: Sweden: Abisko, Stordalen...
ACTATGTCAAAAGTCCTTTTATCAAACCATTCGTCATTCTGGCGATTGAATCGACAATGCGGCGCAGCGAGCTCCTCTCGTTAGAGTGGGCGAATGTGAATCTGGAAAAACGAACTGCACTATTACCGGATACCAAAAATGGGACTGTCCGTGTTGTGCCTCTTTCTTCGGTTGCACTGGATGTTTTAAAGAGACTGCCGAGAGAAGACAATATCAAGGTCTTCCCGATCACAATGGATGCTTTCAAAAAGGCCTTCGTCAGGTCTATTGCACGGGCACGATCACAGTACCTCTCAGACTGCGTTGATCAGGGTATCACGCCAGATCCTAAATTCATGGTCGAGCTTCGATTTCATGATCTTCGCCACGAAGGGGCGAGTCGGCTATTTGAGCGAGGGCTGAATGTAATGGAGGTTGCCAGCATTACTGGGCATAAGACGCTTCAGATGTTACAGAGGTACACGCATTTGAAGGCCGAAGATCTGGCACTTAAGCTAACATAGCGAAAGAGGTTTCTCCTCCACTGAATACTAAGGTTGACCAAAGTCGGGCGGGAATTATTTTGTACTGAGGGATTCGAACCCTTAATTGGGGGGAGTCTAGGGGAGGCCGGGGTTATAAATCAATGACTTAGCATCCCCTGATTCCCCCTATTTACCCTGATTCCGCAGTGAATTCCGCAGTGGTTATTGTTTTTGTATACGGTGACTTCGTAGAATTTTTTGTCTTCGTGAAAATTATCTGTAGCCTGAGAGGGGGATTCGAATTAAAGCTATATACAAGCGCTGTGCGGCTTCCAGGGAAATGCTGGAAAAAAGCTGTCATTAGAGGCGGGCGGAAACAGTGTCGCCGATACATATCTATAGTAGAGGGCCATTCCTGCCCCAAAGTGGCTAGCAATTAACTCCCTTTTGTTTTTCTATTTACCCAAATTTTGCAGTGAATTTCTCAGTGGCTATGGAAAATGCATTCTAGTCGCATGTCCCTGTCGCAACACCGGGTCTGAGATTGCTCACGCTCCTCAAGGTCGTTGGAAAATACTGCTATCGACCAGTTTGGCTGCATCCACGCGGATCGGGAACAGCCTGGCGGCATAGAAGGTGTCGGCGACCTGTTGCAACTGTTCGATGATGTTGGCATCGACCGCTACCAATTGAGGGCGCTCACGTTTGATGACGAGTGCGACAACGTCATCAGGCAGTCCCGTCAATTTGGCAAACACGCGCGCATATTCGACCGGATGTTGTATCACCCATTCATTGGCGCGCGCCAGACGTTGCAGTACGTCGGCCAATGCCGCACGCTTGCCGGGATCGGCCAAAGCCTTGTCGGAGGCGGCGATCAGGCCGGTGCCGCTATAAATCCCCATGCCATCGCGCAACACGCGTGCGCCATGCAGTTCTGCTGCAGCCTGATAGGTGCCGAAGGTCGCCCAGGCTTCGATCTTGCCGGCAGAAAATGCCGCCGAGGCATCACCTGGCAACATGAAACTGATGGTCAGGTCGCGCTCGGTCAAGCCCGCCTCGCGCAAGGCGCCAAACAAAACGTATTGGGCCACGCTACCACGCGCTGAAGAGACGATGACAGTATGTCCCTTGAGATCGGCGACGTGCTTGATCGGCGAGTCTGGCGGCACCAGCACTGCCACCGAGGCGGCAGCGGTCGGCGACACGTTGGCTGCAACGATCTTGATCGGCGCGCCTCCTGCAGCGGCCGCCAGTACCGGCGTGTCAGCGGCAGGAGCGGTATCGACATCACCGGAGCGCACTGCCTCGAACAAGGGTGCTGCACCCTGGAAGCTGGCCCACTGTATCTTGTAAGGTACATCAGTCAACACGCCGGCAGCTTCGGCCTTGGTACGCGTAAAGTTGACCTGGTCGCCCAATACCAGCGTGACTTTGCTCAGATCGTGCGAGTCACCTTCGGCCACGGCTGGAGTCTGTTTGCCGCAGCCGGCTAACGCGCCCATTGCCAGTAGCGACAGGAGCGTTAGCCGCAGACCATGATGCCACTTTCCAAACTGTTGATATTTGCGGCGAATCCATGACGGCATGAAACCATCTCCCTCTGTATTTGCTGTGGCGAAAGTGCGCGGAGATATCATTGTTTTAATTTGAAACTGGTGTCGAAACTATTACTGACATCGAGATGTTGTGTAATCACAGCGGCATTTGCATAGACATCGGCGGTATGCTGCTGCGCCTGGATAACCTTGGCGTCCATCGCCACCGGATGCAACTGCGCGCGGTTATAGACGAAGATCAAGACGTCTTGGGGCAATCCGGTGATGCGCGCTTGTGACTGTGCGACCTGATCAGGATGTGTCAGCGCCCAGCGTTGTGCCTGCGCCAGACGTTGCAGAAAATCGGCCAATGCGGCACGTTTATGTGCAATCGCATCATCGGTGGCGGCCTGATAGGTATAAGAATCTTTCAGGCCGACCGCATTGACGATGACTTTGGCGTGATCATGCAATTGCGCGATGGCGACATAAGGGTCCCAGGTCGACCAGGCATCGACTGCACCGGTCGCCAGCGCTGCCTTGGCATCGGAAGGATTAAGGAAGATCAGTTGCACGTCGCTGGTCTTGAGCCCAGCCTTCTGCAGCGCCACTAATACCAGGAAGTGACCGATGGAGCCGCGTGTGGTGGCAATGCGGTGACCTTTCAGACTGGCCACGTTAGTGAATGGCGAATTGGCATTGGCGACAATGGCCAGGCCGTCCGACTGGACCTGAGAGACACTGACGACATGCGCCTTGGCGCCGGCTGCCAGTGCAAAAATAAAAGGCGCATCGCCGAGGCCGCCGACATCAATGGCGCCGGCATTAAGGGCTTCACCCAGTGGTTGTGCGGCGGGAAAGTCAGACCATTCGATCCGATACGGTAAATCTTTCAGCAAGCCCGAAGCTTCCAGTATGCCGCGGTTGGCCTGACGCTGGTCGCCCACGCGCAATACAGTGAGGTCGGCTGCCAGCACCAGGCTATGGCAAGTCAGTGCCACCATGCCAGCTAGCATCCAACGTTGCCAAGGCGAGTGGCGTATCCATCCTGTTTTCATGTTTCCCTTTATCTTTGAACAAATGTTTAATTCAATACAGTGTTGAAGCTGCGATTCCATAAGCCGCTGACATCGATGCGGCGCTCAAGCACCTTGTGTTCGTAGAAAACATCGGCCACCTGTTGCTGGGAGCGGATGGCGGCATCATCGATGGCCACCAGCATTCTGGGCTGGCTTTCCAGTTTGAGCTGTTCCTCGAACAACCACTTCGGCAAGCCGGTAATCTGCGCCAGCTTGCTGGCATAGGCATCTGGATTGCGGCTGATCCACTCGCATACTTTGCGTTCGCGCAGCAGATAGTCGCTGATTGCTGCATGCCGGGCCGGATCTGCAATGGCCTTAGTGTGTGCCGCCAGCAGGTAGTTGCCGGACAGGTAGCCGAGTCCGGTCTTGAGCGTGCGCGCACCTTGCTTGCGCGCCAGCTGGATCAGTGGGCCGTAGATGACCCAGGCATCGAGCTGGCCGCTCTGGAATGCGGCCAGGCCATCTTGCGGCGACAGACTGACTGGCTGGATGTCGGCAAAACTCAAGCCCTTTTCTTTGAGAAATCGCAGCAGTAAATAGTGCGAGGTGGTCGAACGGACATAGCCCACGCGCAAACCTTTCAGTTGCGCCACGTCGTGGATACGCGATTGCTGCGGCACCAGCAATACCTGGTTGTTGACGTCGCCGCGTTCTACCGCAATCAGTTTTAGCGGCGCGCCGCTTTGCACCGAAAAAATAGGGGGTATTTCACTCATGTTGCCTAGATCAATCGAGCCACCGGCAATGGCTTCGACGATCAGATTGCCGCCCGAAAATTCCGCGTAATCGACGCGATAGGGGAAGTCGGCGACGCCAGCGGCCTGATAAAAAACCGAGGTGTCACCTTTATAAGCGGCCACCCATAGCAAGGTCTCTGGCGTTAGCGCTGCCGCTTTCAGGCTGCCCGCCGCAACGCCCAAACCGAGGCCTATGCCAGCTTGCAGAAAATGGCGTCGACTCCGGTTCGGGCGGTATTGGTGCGTCATCGTCATCCTTGGTTCAGTCAAACAGATCGGGTTCTTCGCGCGTGACCACATCCCACAATGGCTGGAAGCTGAACCAGCCGCCGGTGTCGCTGCCGATCTGTGAAGCGGTATGTTGTGCCACGGCATGCGAAAGTGGCTTGGTCGGACCTGCGGCTTCTGAAATCAGTTGTGCCTGAGCGGCGTTTTCCATGGCGATATAGCGCCACACGGCCGATTCGACTGACGCACCGACCGTCAGCAGACCATGGTTTTGCAGGATCGCGGCCTTATGCTTGCCGAGTGTGCGGGCAATGCGTTCGCCCTCGCTGGTATCAAGCACGACGCCGCTGTATTCTGAAAAAATCACGTGGTCGCCGTAGAAAATGCAGGAGTCCTGGGTGATCGGATCGAGCAAGCGTCCCTGTGCGGCAAAAGCCTTGCCCCACAAAGCATGCGAATGGGCCGCCGCGATTACGTCCGGGCGCGCTTTGTGCAGCTCTGAATGAATGGCGAAGGCGGCGCGGTTGAGCAAGCCGTCGCCGTGGAGGATCTTGCCCTCATGGTTCACCAGCAGTAAGTCCGAGACACGGATATGACCAAAGTAGACGCCGGCCGGATTGACCCAGAATTGATCCGGAAATTCCGGATCGCGTGCCGTAATGTGGCCGGCGCCGCCCATGTCGTAGCCGTAGCGGGCGAACAGGCGGAACGATGCTGCCAGTCGTTGTTTGCGGTACAGGCGCGCTGCTTCCAGGGTCGGCGGCGGCGGTGGTTCGGCAAAGATGACCTTGCCGTCGGCGTCGCGCGGCGCCGAGTAGATGGCCGGGCGCGGCGGCGCCTCACTGACGACACGCAGATGCGGTTTGGATAACGGTGCGCTATACAGAGGAGAGTGGCTCATGATCTTGTTTCCTTGCGTGTTGATCAAATTAAGTTCAGTAACCGCGTGCCGGATCGAGCACATCGGTGAGCGGTTGGCCGCTGCGGAAAAGGTCTAGATTGCCGAGAAATTTATCCAGCAACGCCTCAGCCAGTTGCTCGGTGTTGGGGGAAATATGCGGCGACAAACGTATGCGCGGGTGGCCGTAGAAGCGATGGCCGGCCGGCAGCGGTTCGGGCTCGGTGACATCTAGCGTGGCCAAACCGATGCGTCCGGACTCCAAGGCATCGAGCAAGGCTTGATCATTGATCAGGCTGCCACGGGCGATATTGATCAGGTGCAGTCCAGGCTTGGCCTGCGCCAGTACCGCCGGGTTGATGGCGTGGCGGGTGGCGCTGGTGGCAGGCGCGGCCAGTACCAGATGGTCAGCGCGTGCGGCCAGCTCGCTCAGGTTGGCAACAGCCTCCACACCAGCGATGTCGAACGGCGCATCAGAACGGCGCAGCGCCAGCACCCGCATGCCCAGCGCTAGCGCTCGTTGCGCCAGAGCACGACCGATCGAGCCGAAACCATACAAGCCCAAGACACTGCCCTGTATCAGGGACAGTACCGGCCGTTGCCATGGCGCGGCATCCTTGAGCCAGATTTCAGGTACGCGTTTGGCGGCGCTGAAGATGGCCGCCAGCACATATTCGGCAATGGCATCGGAAGCGGTGCCACGTGCTAAGGTCACCACCGGCGCTTGCAATAGCCAGGATGGATAGAAGTCAATACCCACCGAGGCCAATTGCACCCAGTCCAGCCGCAGCGGCCAGCCTTGCGGTATGGGTGCCGCCCGTGTAGCGGCGGCGCTGCCAGCCTTGTTGAAGGGCCGTGCAAACAAGACATTGGCTTGACTTGACAGCGCGCTCAGGTCGCCCGGCGGCAGGTCGATGACCCTGGCCTTGGCTTGCTGTGCAAGACGCACATTGACAGCGGGGTCGAGTTGGCTGGCGATGACGATTTCACGCATGGAGCGGCCCTGACCTACGCTGCCTGTTGCGTTGGCGTCTGTCTTGTCAATTCGCGCTCGGCAACCGCTCGGCGCACCAGCGGCAACAGTTCGCGACCATATTGCAGCGCATCGGCGAGCGGATCGAAACCACGGATCAGGAAGGTCGTGATACCAAGTTCATAGTATTCAAGCAAGGAATCGGCGACCTGTTGTGCCGTGCCGACCAGTGCAGTTGAATTTCCGGCTGCCTTGGTGAGCGCGGCAATGCCGGTCCACAGACGTTTGTCTACCACTGTACCTTGTGCGGCGGCGGCCAGCAGACGTTGCGAGCCGACGTTTTTTGGTTCTTGCGTGCGGCTGATAAAAAGTGGATTCTGTTTGACGTTGGCCGAGGCCTGTTGCAGGATGCGATCGGCTTTGGCCCACGCCAGTTCTTCCGTTTCGGCCAGGATGGGACGTAGTGACAAGCTGAAGCGAATCTTGTCGGCACGGCCGTGGCGAGCGGCGGCGGCGCGCACCTTTTTCAGAGTTTCTTTGACCTGCGCCAGCGATTCGCCCCACAAGGCATAAACATCGGCATGCTTGCCTGCGACCTCAATAGCGACATCAGAAGAACCGCCGAAATAAATCGGCAGGTGCGGCGTTTGTGCCGGCCTGACTCTGGCGTTCTGCCCTTTGAGCTGATAGTGCTTGCCAGCGTGGTCGAAGGGTTCGCTGGCAGTCCAGGTTTTTCTGACCACATCCAGATACTCATCGCTGCGTTCATAACGTTCATCATGGGTGAGGAAGTCGCCGTCGCGCTGTTGTTCGGTGTCGTCGCCGCCGCTGATGATGTGCACTGCCAGACGGCCATCGCTGAACTGGTCCAGGCTCGCCAGCTGGCGCGCCGCCAGTGTCGGTGCAACAAAGCCAGGGCGGTGTGCCAGCAGCACGCCGAGTCGCTCAGTTTGATGCACGATGTAGGCAGCTACCTGGAAGCCATCTACCGAGCCGCTGTTATGGGCCACCAGGACGCGGTCGAAACCGCCGTTTTCATGCACGCGGGCGACGGTGGCGAGATAATTTTTATTTACCACAGGGCCATGCGGCAACAGCGTTTCGGAGCTTTCCTGGGTGGTGGCGTAACCAATGAATTCGATGCTCATGTTCAATCCTTGTGCGAGATGAAGGGAGGTTCAGGCGGCGTGTACTGCGCTCGTCTGCACTGCGGTTGATGCGGTTGCTGTGCTTGCTGTAGTTGCGGTTTGTTGCTGAGCGGTCAATGCGGCGCGTCCGCCGGCCGCCAGAATGCTGTCGTTCTGCGGTGTATGGATACGGCTGCAAAGAACATTGCGGTAATGCCGCTCCAGCGCATTGCTGCGCGAGAGTCCCGGATTGCCGCTGATTTCGATGGCCTTTTCGACCACCGCAATCGCCTGGGTCGTGACCAGATATTTGATGCGGCCGCTATCATCGACGGCAGTCTGTCCGTTTGCCGCTGCATCCAGCAAAATGCGGTTCGATAGCAACCAGGCATCGAGTTGTCCGACGGCTTCCTGAAAGCGCGGCAAGCTTGCCAATGAAGCGCCGAGATTGGCCGGCATCCGGCTTTGCAGCCAGTCCACCAGCCAGTCGCGCGCGGCCCGGGCGACACCATCGTAAATGGCGCCCAGCAATACGGCGCTCCACAGCAAGGTCGATGGATCGATGTCCGGTTGGCTGGACGACGGTGCGACATCGACCGCATGCTCGGCGGGCACCAACACATCGTCGAAGACCACCTCGTGGCTACCGGTGGCGCGCATGCCCAGATGGTCCCAGTTCTCAATGACAGAGATACCCGGCGTATCGCGGTGGACCAACCAGCTGCCTACCAGCGGTTGCGCATCGTCGCTGCGCGCCCAGACATTAAGCCAGCGCAGACGCGGTATGCCGGTTGAATAAATCTTGCGGCCACTGATGCGCCAGCCTTGCGGCACCCGCCGCGCCAGCGTGGCAGGCAAACCGCCGCGAGCAGGTGTTCCCAGCTCGGGTTCGACCCGCAACGCATTGATCAGCGCACCGTCCCGTACCGCTTCGGCTGCGACTTGTCGGTATACATGCACCGGCCAGCGTGCAGTGCGGGAGCTCGCCGCGTGCTGCAGGTATTGCATGCTCAGCACCAAGGCGGTAGAGGGGTCGCCGTAGGCTACCGCAGCAATCACTTGGCGCGTTTGCGCCAGATTGGCGGCATGTCCGCCGGCAAAGCGCGGCACCGTCAACGCCAGCAAACCATGTTCGTGCAGACGTTCAAAATTGCGATGGGGAAAACTTCCATCGCGATCATGTTGCGCCGCGCTGGCGGCAAATTCGTTGCTCAGTGTGGCCAACAGTTGCTCAAATGCCGGCTGCGCGAACGGAGAAGCTGTTGCAGCTGCATGGCTGTTCAAGAGATCGGCTGACATGGATTCAGATGGAAAAATTACTTAAATTGAAGGAGGCGGCCGGTGAGGGCGGAACCAGATGCAGACTGGGACGGGCAATATCAGCCTTGGTCTCGCTCTCGAGTTCGACCCCCAGCAACTGCAGTAACTGGGTTCGGACTTGCTGGAAGCGATGGTTGTCCGCACTGCGCGGGCGTTGCTGGTCGATCTTCAGATCGGCGGCGATGCGGCCATGCTCCAGTACCAATACACGGTCGGCCAGCAGTATCGCTTCATCGACATCGTGCGTCACCAGCAATACGGCCGGTTGATGTACCCGCCATAGCGACAGAATCAATTGATGCATGCGGATACGTGTCAATGCATCCAATGCTGCGAACGGTTCATCGAGCAACAATAGCTGCGGCTCGCGCACCAGCGCTCGCGCCAGCGCCACACGTTGCGCTTCGCCGCCTGATAAGGTGGCGGGCCAGGCATTTTCGCGATGTGCCAGACCGACTTCAGTGAGTGCTTGCCGCGCGTGTTCACGCGCATTGGCGATGTGCAAGCCCATCACCACATTGCGCCAGGCCCGCTTCCACGGCATCAGACGCGGCTCTTGAAAAACGGCAGAGCGAGCCGCCGGGACTTGCAGCTGGCCAGAACTGATCTGATCCAATCCCGCCAGTGCACGCAGCAACGTTGTTTTGCCGGAGCCGCTGCGACCGAGCAGGGCAACGAATTCGCCAGGGCGAATGTCGAGATCGATGGCATCCAGAATCGTGTTGTTACCAAAGCGTTTGCTCAATTGGCGTAAACGTACGGCGATGGTATTGGCCGAGGCAGCAATGAGCTCTGCTGCAACGGCTGAAAATTTTGCATTGGCCATCGTCAGTCCTTGATGAAAGAGGGGCGCCAGGCCAGTGCAACATGTTCGATGCTGCGCACCAGCAGGTCGGTCAGCAAGCCTAGCAGGCTGTAGGCCATCAGGCAGACGACGATGATGTCGGTGCGCATGAAGTCGCGCGCATTGTTGATCAGATAACCCAGGCCAGCAGTGGCATTGATTTGTTCGACAATGACCAGCGACAGCCAACTGATGCCCAGTGCATAGCGCAGACCGAGCAGGAAGGACGGTAACGCGCCCGGCAGGATCACATGCCAGATCAGCCCCAACTGGCCGAGACCGAACAGACGTCCAGCTTCGATCAGCTTGGCATCGATGCTGCGAATGCCGCTGTACAGGGTCAGATACATGGGAAAGGTGGTGGCGAAGGCGATCAGCGTCACCTTGGTGAAGTCGCCGATGCCAAACCACACAATGAACAGCGGCACCAGACCCACGAATGGCAGAGTGCGCACCATTTGCATCGGTGAATCGACGATCACCTCACCGCGCCGCGAGAGACCGGCAATCAGCGCCAGGACCGTTCCTAACGTGAGCGAAATGGAGAGGCCGATCAGTACCCGGCCCAGCGAAACCAGTACATTGCTGCCCATTTCGCCGGATGCAACCAGTGTGCCGAAGGTTGCAGCGATTTGCGAAGGCGCCGCCAGGATGCGTTCAGGCAGCCAACCGACGCGCGCGGCAATTTCCCACAACAACACAATCGTCAACGGGCTGGCCGCACGCGACAGAAAAGCTCGCAGGCGTTGTCGCCAACGTTGTTGCCAAGCAGCGGAGGGTGCCTCGGCAGCGTTTGGGCGTGCCGCTGAATTGACGGCAGAAAAGGGAACGGCGGTGGTGTTCGACATCGTACTTGCTGATCCGTAAGACACTGGTTTGCGGTCGTCGAAACCTTTGGCTTTTGCCTGTCGGCATTGCGTACAGTGCGACCGTTCAGCGGATCATAAGTGTTGATGAATTATGATAAAACGAATTATTTATTATATTGAAATATGAATTTTGAGAATAATGATTGCGTTCTCGTTATTGTCAGATCATGCTTTTTTTCGTCCCTTGTTCTGATCGTGGGCCGCGCCGAAGGTCTGCGCCACAGCACTGCCGAACAATTTGGCAGCCTGTTGCTGCGCGTTGGGCAGGCGTGCCTGCTGGATCAGCCAGATATCGAGCAGGGGCTTGAAGTCGGTCACATTGATCACATCGAGTTGATCGCGATAATGGCTGCGCACCAGTTGCGGCAGTGGCATCAGTCCCAGACCGAGGCCGCTGGCCACCAGACCGAGTTGTAAATCGGCGCCAAAGATCTCCAGATTTATTTTAAAGGTCAATCCCTGGCCGGCCAGTGTCCGATGCAGACCAGCGCGAAAGCCACAGCCATCAGGGTTGAGTACCCAGCCGCGGGCATGGCAATCAGCCAGCTTATAGCTGCGCCGGGTGAGCTCTCCCTTGGGTGCAACCACGGCCAGTTCAATGCGTCCTAGGGTTTTTCCGCTGACGCCGTCCGGCAACATTTTGGTGGCTGGGAACAAGGCAATGGCCGCATCGAGTTCGCCGTTGTCGACCTTGTCGATCAGTTGCGCACCCCAGCCGGTCGACACCTGGGTGCTTATTTCCGGAAAGCTTTCCTTGATCTGGCGTAATGCATCAAGTAAAGCGATGTCGCCAACCGACTGGATCACGCCGAGGCGAAATACCCCGCTGGGCAAATCGTCCTGCCTGGCCAGATCGCGCAGCGACTCCACTTCACGCAGTACAGTGCGGCATTGTTCATAGACCCGCTTACCCATGGCATTGGGGCGTGGCGGCTTGGTGCTGCGATCGAGCACATCAATGCCGAGTGCTTCCTCAAAACTCTGAATGCGTCGTGTGATGGCCGATTGAGTCAGTTGCAAGGACTCGGCGGCAAGGCTGATGGATTGGCAGCGCACCACGGCGACGAAGGCATCGATAGCGTCTATCTTCATAAAAAATTCGCATATTTAACCAGGTTATTTATGCGAATTCTAACAGCAGGATGGTATTTTTTGACAGCGCCGCTGGTGGCAATATTCTTTGTAGGGGGCTTAAAAAATCTTTTCTAAAGTTATTTGAAATCCTTCTTGGACTTGGTGATCAACGTTTTCTTATACTCGATTTCTTAAGACATCCTGCCAGGATTGTGGTGATGCCTCTTTCCCTATCTGCTTGGAGATAAGATGAACGCGATTGCCGACAAGACCATTCCGGTCTACGAAAATATCACTGTGCAGCCGCTGGCTGTGCGTATCGGCGCGGAGGTTTCCGGCGTCGATCTGACCCAAACGCTGAGACCCAATGTCGTCGCTGAAATCCGCGCAGCATTGTTGCAATGGAAAGTGATCTTCTTTCGCAATCAGCACCTGAGCCATGCACAGCATGTGGCATTCGGCAAGCAGTTCGGCGATCTGACGCTAGTGTCCTGTCCCGCTGATACGTGAACAAAGTCGCTGCAGCTTCTCGAGGATCGAATCGGCGGTGGCGGACCAACGAAACGGCTGGCAATTCGTGTTGTAGTGAGCGACGAAGTGATCGATG
>Ga0302155_10002748_pt1 | contig 11694 bp, 10 predicted proteins | sample I_Bog_N3_1_FD_193508 | JGI IMG/M metagenome (GOLD analysis project Ga0302155, IMG submission 193508) | Peat permafrost microbial communities from Stordalen Mire near Abisko, Sweden - I_Bog_N3_1 | ecosystem: Environmental > Terrestrial > Soil > Wetlands > Peat | place: Sweden: Abisko, Stordalen...
CGGCACTCTGGGGTCTGCGCCTCAGTGGCTACATCTTCCTGCGTAATCGCGGTACGGGGGAAGATCCCCGCTACGCAGCACTCCTTCGCCACAGCCGGGGCAACCCCACGCTCTTCGTGCTGCGCAGGGTCTACTGGGCACAGGGCAAAGTCATGTGGTGGATCTCCCTGCCAATCCAGGTCGTGATGTACGAGCGAGCCGCCCCGGGAGTGCTCACGTGGATCGGGGTCAGCGTGTGGGCGATCGGACTGGGCTTCGAGTCGGTCGGCGACCTCCAGTTGGCTCGATTCAAGCGCGAGCCGGCTAACCACGGTCGGATCCTCGATCGAGGGCTTTGGTCCTTGACGCGACACCCGAACTACTTCGGCGACGCCACCCTCTGGTGGGGGCTCTGGCTGGTGTCGTGCAATCAGTGGATTGGGCTACTCACGGTGACGAGTCCGCTGCTGATGAACTACATGCTCGTTAAGCGCACGGGCAAGGCGTTATTGGAAAAAGGTATGCGTCGAAGTCGCGGTGCCGCCTACGAGGAGTACGTCGCGCGCACCAGCGGTTTTCTTCCGCGACGTCAGCGCGCCAGCGCGCCACTGACGCCGCGCTAGCGACCAGACGTCGGGCGCGTCGGGGATGGGTCGTACGACGGGCTATGAGACGAAGTGTGAGAGGGAGGAAATGACGTCAGAGACTGCGAAACGGACGGATGAGCTGAAGGGCTCGGTGGCGCTAGTCACCGGAGGAAATCGGGGTATCGGACTGGGGTTCGTCGAGGAACTTCTCGAACGCGGAGCCACCAAGGTCTACGCCGGGGTGCGCGACCCCGAGGCGTCGAAGGAGAGTCTCGCGCCGCTCGGTGTGGAGATCGTGGCCTTGGATGTCACTCATCACGACTCGGTGCGCGCAGCGGCGTCCCTCTGTCGCGACGTGACGCTCCTCGTTAACAACGCGGGCTTTCACGGGCGTGATCGTCTGGTGATGGCGAAGGACCCCGACGTGGCGCGCGAGGAGATGGAGGTCAACTACTTCGGCGTGCTCAACATGACCCGTGCCTTCGCCCCCGTGCTCGGCGCGAATGGTGGGGGAGGGATCATCAACGTGCTCTCGGTCGCGGGCGCCTTCCCCGCCGCGTTCATGGGGGGCTACTCCCCGGCGAAGGCCGCGGCGCTCTTTCTCTCGACCATCACGCGGGCGGAATTAGCACTCCAGGGCACCAAGGTGTGCGCTCTGATCGTCGGCTCCACCGACACGCGAATGTCCGCTCACTACGACGGCCCGAAGGAGTCGCCTCGTACGGTGGCGCGAAACGGACTGAACTCCTACGTCCGAGGAGAGTACGTGGCGGACACCGACCTCATGGCGATTGATTCGAGGGCGCGCTTCGCGAGGGACCCCGTCCGGTACGACCGGCAGATGACGCGACTGCTGGACGGCCTGTAAGGGGAAGCGACGATCGCGGGCGCGGCGGAGGAAGAGTTGTTACTCTTTTAACTGTAGTTACCAATACACCAGCACGAACAAGAAGTCGCCGGGGCACTCCGAGGCGCAGCGAGAAGGTGGGTTGACATGGCGGAACGAGACGATCAGATCCAAGGACTCCTGGACAAACAGGCCATCACCGAAGTGCTCACGAAGTACTTCCGTTCAGTGGACCGAGGCGACGTTGAGACGGTGCGTTCGTGCTACCTGGATGGGGCCACCGAGGACCACGGTGGTCTTTGGGCGGGCCCGGCTGAGGAGTACGTCGAGAGCATCGCCAAGAGCGTGACGCACCCCAAGAGTCTGACGAGCCACGTATTGAGCAACGTCTTGATCGAACTCGACGGCGACGCGGCCCACGTGGAGTCCTACGCCACGACCTTCGCGCGCGTGAAGAGCGAGGGTGAACGCTTCGACTGCTTCGTGGGGGCGCGGATCGTGGACCGCATGGAACGTCGTGACGGTAGGTGGGGGATTGCCCACCGCCAGTTGCTCTGGGAGTGGAACCTCGATGTTCCATCCAACGAGACCTGGGTTCGGGGTTACCTCACCCCCGACGAGACCTTGATGCGACACGGCACGAAGTTCCCCGACGATCCGGTCTTTCGTCGTTAGGCACGTGAGGGCGTTGTCAACTTCTCTCTCGATCAGCACGTGCGCGGCGACGTCGCGACATCGTGACGCGTTGACGCGGCTCCCCGTCCCGTTCTGGGTGCACCGGTAGTGTGAGTGCCATGTCGATAGCCATGGAGCTTCGTTGCACCATGGCGAACACGGATGAGCGCCGGTAACGGCGATGGTCGCAGCGAGCGAGACCGTTGAAGGCGGCGAGAACTCCGTCGCCTTTACCCTGGGCCTCCTCGGCGACGAGTGGAACCTGCTCATTATCCGTTCGGCGTTCCTCGGGGCTCGTCGCTACAAGGTCTGGCACGACCAACTGGGAATCGCCAACTCGGTGCTGGCCGCTCGTCTCAATGGCCTCATCGAAGCGGGCGTGTTCGTACGCGTGCCGTACCAGAAGCGACCGCTGCGCCACGAGTACCGCCTGACCGAATGCGGCAAGGATCTCTGGCAGGGCTTCGTGACGATCTGGGGCTGGGAGTCGCAGTGGGTGAAGGACCGTCCGGTTCCCCTGCCGCCCATGGTGCACATGGGGTGTGGGAACGAAGCGTTGCCGGTACTGAAGTGTGGCAACTGCAAGAAGCCGGCGACGGTAAAAAATGTGCGCGGCGCCTTCGGACCGAGTGGTTCCTTCGAGCGCTCGGTCCCGAGGGCGACGACGAGGCGGCGCAGTGTGACGCCCGACAACGGCGGCATCGGTCTCTACTCAGAGACCATCTCCCTGCTCGGGAATCGATGGTCCGCGACCGCGCTCGCGGCGGCTCTCTTCGGCGCAACCAGATTCACGGACTTCCTCCAGTTGATGACCGCGCCGCCGCTGATCGTGGCCGACCGACTGAAGACGTTCTGTGACATCGGCGTCTTAGAACGGACGGCCTCCATGACGGGCTCGAGTCGGCTCGAGTACAAACTCAGTACCAAGGGTGAGGCCGTCTTCCCCTTGATCATCACGCTCATTTACTGGGGCGATCACTGGTTCCGGTCGCCCGAAGGCCCCGCGTTGACGTTCACGCACTTGGAGTGCAAGAGCGAACTCGTCCCGACGCTCTACTGCTCGGTGTGCGATCAGGTGCTCGTTCGAAAGCAGATTGGCGTCGGAGGGTTCACCCTCTAGTTAAGGGACCGTCGATAGGGCGCGAAGACCGCGGGCGAGAAGATGCCAGAAGGCGCGGCGATCACGTCGTCGATGGCGTTCATAACCGGTCCGGCCGTGATGTACTGACCGGCCTTGGTCTTATAGGGGCTGTCCGTCGGATCAGTCATGTTGAGCGTGAGATGGAGCTCGGGCTTTCCGTGAATCTCGACGCGCCAGTGATCGCGCCCGCGGTAGCTCTCCATCGTCGGGTCCATGGTCCAAATGACCGACAGTGTCACGAACCGTCGACCCTCGACAATCCCGTGCCAGCGCCATTCGGTCGCCGCGATAGTCCCTTCGGTGATGGTCCCGGCATTGACCTCGAGGTCGCGCTGGGCGGGCAGGACTCTATGGTCGGACTCGATGCGATCGAAGGTGACCCCCGTTCGGTCGCCGAAGAACTGGATGGCTTCGCCGTAGAGCTGGTCGTAGAGATGGGGGAGTGCGCCCGAGAAGAGATCGACGTCGTCGATCGACCCACCCATGCCCATGACGTTGAAGACGAAGTCCGGATCGGGCATCGTGGAGGCGTCGAGTAGTTCTTCGACCTCTACCGAGTCGAGGTCGACACAGAGTCCGGTCAGTCCGAGGACCATCCGCTCTAACAAGAACCCCGGGTTCATGCCTACGCCGTACAGCGTCGAGTTGCCCTCGCGACACGCCGCTTCGAAACGTCGAGCCCGCTCGGCGCCGTGGGCTTGGGGGTAGTGATTGCCCGCCGTCGTGATGACGTTCTTGCCGGAGCGCAACAGGGCGATGATGTCCTCGTCGTGCGTCTCGTAGGGAACCTGGAGTCGGGCGGTGTGGATCACCAGGTCGGCGTCGAGGGCCAGGATCTCCGAACGGCTTCTCGTGGCGAGCACGCCGGTTTCGGGAAATCGAGCGATGACTCCCGCGTCGACGCCCTCTTTTCGCTCGCTGTAGACGAAGAGACCGACGAGTTCGAGGTCGCGTCGCTGCAGGACCGCGCGCAGACACGTCTTGCCAATGGCCCCGGTGGCCCAGATGATCACTCGATGCGCCATTCGATCTCCCTGATTGGTACTACGTCAACCTGCGCCACTCACACCACGAGGAGTCGCCGGAGCGACTCCTCGTGGTGTGCTGCGCTGGGGGTGGTGCTACTGCGTTGGAACTACTGGCTTAGAGACCGCCGGTGCAGTTCTTGGCCCCGAGGACCTGCGGGCAGGTGTTGATGAGCTTGCCAACGTAGTTGAAGCTCTTGGTCTTGGAGGAGTAGACGAGCGGCTGCAAACTCATGATGCCGTACGCCTCCTTGGCGTTCATGATCCACTTCAGGCCGTTGATGAACAGCGGCTCTTGGTAGTTCTGATTGCGCGCCGCCTGCATGATGCTCGCCTCGGTGAGGCCCGCGGACGAAGCGGCCGCGGTCTGGTAGGAGTTGACCTCCATGTCAGCGGTCATGTACCCGGTCTCGTAGTAGGTGTTGTCTACTGCCGCGGTCGGGTCGACGGACGTGGCGTCCGCGACGTAGGCCTTCCAGCCCGGGTCGTTCGTGTAGAGCGGGTTGCCGGGGTCCTTCTCCCAGAACACCAGCTTCTGTCCGTTCGCGGCGCCACCGGCCGGCGCGAACATCAAAGCGGCGCTTCCGCAGTTCGATGCCTGCACCGTGAGCTTGGGCTTGTAGCCGACTCGCGCCATGGCCTCAGTGAGCTGCAAGCACTCGGGAACGACGAGCGCGCCGAAGACGGCGTCCGCCTTGTCCTTCTTCAGGGTGATTGCCGCGGTGGCCGGGTTGACGAAGGGGACAATCGCCTTGATTCGGACGTTCGTACCCTTAACGGCGGCCTTCATGCCCGCTAAGTAGGCGGCACCTGAACCGGTCTCGTCTTCCGCGACGGCGACCGTGATGACCTTGTCCTTGGGGAACGTGGCCTGGATCACCTTTACTTCCGCAGACTCCTCCACGAGGTCCGACGGGAGGAACTCCGTCGTCCACGGGTACTCCTTGATGTCGCGGTACTGGTCGGCCGAGGCTGACGCCAACAACATCGGCAGGCACGCCAGGTTCTGGTCCGGGGCAGCTGCGGCCAAGGGACCTGATCCAAAGGTGGTGACCGCCTGTACGGCGCCGGACTGGATCCAGCCGTCGACGTTCGACTTCGTCATCGCCGGGTTGAACTGGTCGTCTTCCGCCGTCACCGCTAACTTCACGCCGCCGATCCCGCCCTGGGCGTTCTGGTACGCGTAGCGGTCCTTGATGCCCTGGACGTAGGCGTCCACGAACGGTGCGATGGGACCGGAAATCGGTCCCGAGACGCCGAGCGTGAGGGTGCCGGTGATCTTTTGGGTGGCCGTTGTCGGACAGGTGGACGTATTAATCGTGTACACACTCGACGACGGTGATGCGTTGGCGGCGGATCCTCCGACCGAGATCACCAGTGAGGTGACGGCGATCAAGAATGCGCTGAAAATCGTTAACTTCGCTTTCATGTACTTCCCTTCTCCTAGTTGGACTGCTTCATCGAGATCGGTTGACCTCATTACTACGGGGTGACTTCCTTCTCTCACGAGGAGAGAACGGGCGCGACTAGAACACCGTGGTGTGACTAGGACAGCGCGAGCGTGGTGTCTCCTTTCCCCTCGGGATCTGGGTGGGCGATCTGGTCGTGAGCGACGAGGAGTTCCTCGTCGCTCGCGCGCGGGCCCGTGGGCGCGCGGGGCTTGATTCGCACGACGTGGCGCGTGAGACGTTTCGTCAGGCCCATGAGCCCGTCGGGCATGACGAACATGAGGATGATAAGAATCACCCCGAAGAAGAGGCCCTCGGTCTCTCCTTGGTGGATGCCCTCGGTCCAGTGCGGGATGTAGATGACCGCGAGCCCTCCGATGATGGGACCAATCACCGTGGCGACGCCGCCGATGACGAGCCCGGTGATGAGCGTGATCGACAGGGTCAACGTGAAAGACGAGTCCGCGGACAACGAGCCGAGGTACATCGCGAACACCGAGCCGGCGACCCCGGTGACCGCGGCCGAGACGCCAAAGGTGAACACTTTGATCCAGGCCAAGTTGATGCCAACGGCGGTGGCCGCGGTCTCGCGGTCTCTCGTCGCGCGCATCGCCAGACCCGTTCGTCCTCGAGTCAGGTTGGCACAGAGCACCAAGACCAGCGCGAGCACGACGACCGAGATCCAGTAGTAGTACTCGAAGCGATTCTGGATGCCGATGCCGGTCCAGTGCGGTGGGAGCAGGCTCGTGAGCGTGACGTTGAGCCCGAGGGTCCCCCCGGTGAGCCCCGGGAAGCGGTCGATGAGTTCGGGGAACGCCACGGCGAGCGCCAACGTCACCAGCGCGAGGTTGATGCCGCGGATGCGCAGCGCCGGCAGACCGACGATGAGACCGACGATGAAACACAGCGCGAAGGCGACGATGAACGTCGTCAGCGGATTCCAGTTGCGCTCGGTCACCAGGATGCCCGTCGTGTACGCACCGATGCCGAAGAACGCGGAGTGACCAATCGACAGCATCCCGGTGTAACCGGTGACGAGGTTGAGCCCCGCGATCGCCGTCGCGTAGATGAGCGCCTGGGTCAACAGACCGACCTGGAAGGAGTTGGCCCTCGAGCCCAGGAACGCCAACGCCACGAGTAGCACGAGGCCGAATACCTGGAGGAATCGGTGCGTCGGCGAACCCTGGTTGATCTGGAGGGGCAGCGTGGGCAGTGCGCGGGTATCGGGCGCGGTCATACTCGCTCAACTTCCTTTGAACCGAAGAGTCCCTGGGGCCGCACGAGCAGGACCAAGACAATGGCCACGAAAGCGATCGCCTCTTCGAGTTGTCCTCCGATGACCGAGACGTAGCCAGATAAGAGCGCTTCAACGACTCCCAACATCAGCCCGGCGATCACCGCGCCACCGGGCGAGTCCAAACCGCCCAAGAGCGCGGCCGCCGAGGCCTGGATGAGGATCGGAAACATCTCTCCGACCCCGAGCGAGTCGGGGGAGAGCGGCGTGAGCAAGATACCGGCGACGGCGCCGATGGCGGCGGAAAAACCCCAGCCGAGCATGAGGATGCGACCAACGGCGATGCCCGACAGCGACGCCGATTCCCGGTTGGAGGCTGTGGCGCGCATGTGGAGTCCGAGACGCGTGTGGTTAAAGAGCTGGAACATCGCGCCCACGATCACGGCGACGAGGATCCACAGCCCGAGATTCGCCCAATAGAGTCGAGCGCCCCCGACGCTGACGAAGGAGCTGACCTTGTTGGGGAAGAGGCTCGCCATCGTGTAGTTCTCGTTGCCCCAGAGGATGCCGTCGAGCGAGTTGAGCGCGAGGAAGAGGCCGAGGAGCACGATCAGTGTGGCGAGCAGGCTCTTGCGCTCGATGGGGCGAATGAGGACGCGCTCGGTCACCGCGCCGAGTACGAAGCCGGCCCCGGTCGCAATGAGCAGGCAGAGGATGATCGGCACGTTCTTGGTCGTCAGCCCCCACGCGATGTAGGTCGTGAAGAGGGCCATCTCGCCTTGAGCGAAGTTGATGGTGCCGGTGCCACGAAAGACCATGACGAGCGCGAGGGCGAGCGCCGCGTAGATCGCCCCGTTGCTGATGCCGTCGAAGAGGTACTCGAGGAAGAGTTGCACGCGAGTTCCTAATACCCTAAGTACGCGCGGCGCACGGCGTCGCTGTCGCGCAACGACGCCGCGGTACCTTCGGTGACGACGGTTCCGGTTTCGAGGACATAGGCGCGACTGGCGATCTCGAGGGCCAGCTGCGCGTTCTGCTCCACGATCAACATCGCGGTCTTCTGCTCGGTGTTGATGCGCGTTAAGAGTGCGAAGACTTCACGCACCACAATGGGTGCCAGGCCGAGGCTCGGCTCGTCGCACAACAACAGTCGTGGCCGATTCATCAGGGCCCGGGCGATTGCGAGCATCTGCTGCTCGCCACCCGAGAGCGTGCCGGCCGGTTGTTTCTTACGCTCGGCGAGTCGTGGAAACACCTCGTACCACTGCTCGAGGTCGTCCTTCACACCCGCGCGGTCCCGCCGTTTCGCAGCGCCCACTTGCAGGTTGTCCTCGACACTCAACTTGGCGAAGGTGCCGCGTCCCTGGGGCACGAGCGAGATTCCCGCTCCGACAACCTTGTCGGGGTGTAAGCCACTGATCGAGCGGCCGTCGAGGGTGATGGCCCCCTTGGAGGAGATGAGTCCGGAGATGGCTCGCATCGTCGTGGTCTTCCCGGCGCCATTCGCCCCGAGCACGACGACGATCTCACCCTCATCGACGCTGAGCGAGATCCCGTGCAGGACCATCGAAGGGCCGTACCCGCCGCGAAGGTCGGTGATCTCGAGCAGGCTCACGACGCGCGCCCCAGGTACGCGTCGAGCACTTTGGGGTCGTCGCGCACCTCACTCGGAAGACCGTCGGCGATCTTGACACCGTTATCCATGACGACCACGTGGTCGGTGATGCCCATCACGAGGCCCATGTGATGCTCCACGAGCAGCACCGAGAGTTGGAACTCCTCGCGGATGTGCTTGATCAGGTCACCCAGTACGGCGACTTCGCCGTGGGTCAGACCGCCCGCGGGCTCGTCGAGCAACAGCATCCTCGGCTTCGACGCGAGTGCTCTTGCTAGTTCGACGCGCTTGAGCGTGCCAAAGGGCAGTCCCTCCGCTCGGTCGAAAGCGACGTCCTCGAGGTCGAGACGACGCAGTATCTCGTAGGCCTCGTCCCTCAGGTCGCGGTCGTTGCGTCGGGCGGGGGGCCAACATACGGCCGATTCGACCAGGCTCACTCGAGCGCGGGAGAAGGCGCCGGCGATCGTGTTCTCGAGCACGCTCATCGTTGGAAAGAGGGCGAGGTTCTGAAACGTGCGGGCGATGCCGAGTCGAACGACGCGGTGCGGCCGCACGGCGAGAAGGTCCGCGCCATCGAAAGTGATGCGGCCCGAATTGGGCTGCATAATGCGGGTGATGACGTTGAAGAGCGTGGTCTTTCCCGCGCCGTTGGGTCCGATGAGACCGCAGATCTCACCGTCGGCTACTTGGGCCGAGAAGTCGTCGACCGCTTTCACCCCGCCAAAACGGACGGTCACGCCATCAATCGCTAGCATTCCCCCCCTGCCCTAACGCCCCCGGAACTTAACTACAATAAACAGAGAAACTACAATTCAGAGAGTCACATTACATGCGCAAGGGTGTTCCGTCAAGGTCGCCTTAAGCACTTTCGCCATTGATTCTCGGGCCGTAGTTTTGGAACACTCGCGCATCACTCTTCGCGCCCCGCGTGGGGTCGTGTCGCCCATCAACGTCGTAAGTTCGTTCGTTGTTGGGGTCCTCCCACTCGAGCGCGTGGGCTCCAAAGGCCACTTCCGAGCTGAAGATCTCATGAGGCCAGACGGCTTCTCCCTGCAAGCAGCGCGCCGCACCCTCGAAGGAGGCACCGCACATTCCTGCGAGGAACCGGTGGTTTCGCGTCGCGCTCGTGCGCACGCCTGAGCGATGATCCACGTTCCACGACGGCGCAGCACGCGTGAATGCCACGGGGGCCACGGAATCGAAGCGCCAACCTCCGGGGAAGCGTGATAGCACTTGAGTCTCTCTGCTAACTGTAGTATAAAGTTTTTGCGGCGTCACCACGTGTGGGTTCGTCAGATGAAGAACGTCGCAGTTAGGTAGTGGGGGGATGAGGCTATGGCGCGTGTGAACAGGGCCGAAGGTGCGGTCGCGCTGGTTACCGGAGCGAATCGCGGCATCGGGCTCGGATTCGTCCAGGAGCTCCTGGCCCGCGGGGCGAAAAAGGTCTACGCCGGCGTTCGCGATCCGAGCACGGTCGCCGACGAATTCGACGGTGTGGCGGTGGAGGTCATCGAACTCGACGTGACCGACCTCGACAGCGTGCAGCGGGCCAGTGCTCAGTGCAGTGACGTGAACCTGTTGGTCAACAACGCCGGCTATTTCGCGAATCGCCGACTGGTACTCACCGATGACCCCCACGCCGCGCGTCAAGAGATGGAGGTCAACTACTTCGGTGTGTTGAACATGACCCGCGCGTTCGCGGCCACCCTCGGCGCCAACGGTGGTGGCGCGATTCTCAATGTTCTCTCGGTGGCCGGCGCCTTCGCGGCTCCCTTTATGGGCGGCTACTCACCGTCAAAGTCGGCCGCGCTGACGCTCAGCACGATCACGCGTGCGGAGTTGAAGGGGCAAGGTACCGACGTCGTTGCCTTGATCGTGGGTTCGGTAGACACCCGTATGGCGTCACACGTCGAAGGGCGAAAGGAGTCGCCCATCGACATCGCGCGCGCCAGTCTCGACGCACTCAACAAGGGCGAGACCGTGTGCGACACCGACCTCATGGCCGTCGAGGCGCGGGCACGGTACTTCAGGGATCCAGCCCGCTTCGAGCGACAGATGGCCAAGACGCTCGATATCGACGTCCAGTCCACGGGCCGGTAAGGGACATGTCCGTGCAGCGGTTCGTGGCGAGAAGTCACGTCGGGGAGACGACGCGATGATCGACTCGGTTGCCCACATCCTGCGATCCCAGGCTCAACAGCGTCCCTCGAGCGTGGCGATAAGCGGCGAAGGCCGCTCGATCACCTACGGGGAGCTCGACGCTCGCTCGAATCAACTGGCGAATGCCCTGCGTGAACTGGGCGTCCACAAAGGCGACCGCGTCGCCTACCTCGACCGCAACGCCACGGAGTTCTGGGAGACCGCGTTCGCCGCCGCGAAGATCGGCGCGGTCATCACGCCCCTCAACTTTCGCTTGTCCGCGGCAGAAATCGCCACCATCCTTCGCGACGCGGAGCCCACAGCCGTCGTGATCGCCGACTCAGTGCTCGCGGGGTTAGAACCAACGTGGCGACCGGAACCGATCGCCACGTTGGTCGTCGGCGATCGTGTCGTGCCGACGGTGCCCAATGAGTTCAGCTACGAAGACGTTCTGGGCGCACAGGACACTCCTGACCCGGGCGGCCGTGCGACCGGCTCTGAACTCGCCGTGCTCATGTACTCCTCGGGTACCACCGGTCCCCCAAAGGGCATTCGGATTACCGCGGACAACCTGCTCTTCGGCGTGGCGAACTTCGCGGACGAATTCACTCCCGACGAGTCCTCCTCCAGCCTCGTGTCGCCGCCGTACTATCACATCGCCGCCTCGGGCTGGTCGCTCATCGCCATGAACGCGGGAGGGCGTATCGTCCAGGTGCGCGAACCGTTACCCGGAACGTTGTTGTCGCTCATGATCAAGGAACGAACGACTCACGCGGCGTTAGTACCGGCGATCATTCGGATCATGGTCGAGATGCCCGAAGCCTGGGACGCGGACTTCTCCGACCTGCGCACGGTGGTCTACGGATCTTCTCCCATCGATCCCGTGCTCCTCGCGCGAGCCGTCAAACTCTTCGACGCGGAGTTCACGCAGTCCTACGGTCTCACCGAGACGGTCGGCATCGGAACCCTCCTTCGTCCGGCGGATCACGTCGGCGCTGACTCGT
>Ga0302155_10002749_pt1 | contig 11690 bp, 10 predicted proteins | sample I_Bog_N3_1_FD_193508 | JGI IMG/M metagenome (GOLD analysis project Ga0302155, IMG submission 193508) | Peat permafrost microbial communities from Stordalen Mire near Abisko, Sweden - I_Bog_N3_1 | ecosystem: Environmental > Terrestrial > Soil > Wetlands > Peat | place: Sweden: Abisko, Stordalen...
CAGATTCTAACACCATAAAATCGCTAAGGACAATAGAACAAACGGTTCTTTTGAAATAACTTACAGGGAAGTTGCAGCTTTCAGACGCCCGGCGTTGCATTTGAATGAAAACAAGACTAACTTATTCCCATGCCAGCCAGGAAACTTTTCTTTTTATTGATCATGACACTCTGGGTCGCCGAGCCTTTTTTAAGCCTGATGACCCCCAAGATTCAGGTTCATCATATTTGCCCCAATTGCGGAATGGAAGACATGTGCGGGGATGTTTGTTGTTGCGTAAACGCCAAGGCCATGTGCGGCCATTTACCCGGTTTTTACCCCGCTGGCTGCACGCCGGATAACGCTCAAAATCTTTTCTTTGCCCAGAGCGCCATCAAATTTTTGCCCTTCGCCCAACCGGCCTTGTTCAGGGTGGATCTCAAAAGGGCGGTTGTGATTTGTACCAGTTTCTTGCCTATCCCGCCTGCCGATGTATTCTCCCCTCCTCCTCGACTGGACCATTTCGCGTAGTTAACGAAATGTCGTGTCGCGCCTCTTGCGGGGCAGCGGCTATTCCAATTTAAGGAGTTTCAAATGTCCTACAGTTTAAAGTCATTGGGCCTATTGGCTCTGTCATTCTTTTTGTTGTTCATTCCCGGTTTGTCTCAGGCCTGTTCGGTCTGCGGCTGCGGCGATCCTCTGGCTTCCGCGGGAAGCGCTCACCCCATGGCGGATTCATGGCGTTTGGATTTTGAGACGCTTTATCTCACCGCCTCCGCTCTGAGCGACGATCCCGGTACCAATCAAACCGAATCCCTGCGCCAAACCAATTTAAACACGACCTTGAGCTACGCCCCCACCGACGACATCTCGCTCATTGCGATGTTCCCTTTGGTTCAAAAATATTGGTCGCTGGATGAAGGTCCCGGCAATATTGACGCGGGTTCCGGATCAACCCAAAGCATCGCTGACACAGGCACGCCTTTTGGTGTGGGTGATATCAATTTGGGGATTCGGTATTTTTTCTGGCAGGAAACCGACTTCAAAACAAAAACCCACCAGGCTTTGGCCCTATCCGTCGGTTCCTACCTGCCCACCGGCGCCACCAACATTGTTTCCGGCATTACGGGAGATCCGATTGACACGCATGCCCAATTGGGCACGGGGGCTTTCGGGCTTTATGCCGGTTTGCTCTACAACCATGTTTGGGATGATTTTACTTTAAGCGCCAACGCTAATGTCTTGGTACATATGACCGCTTACACCGGTGACACAACCTCGGCGGTCTATGAATATACTTTTGGGACTTCTTATACCGGAGGTATTTCGGGCCAGTTAAAGGTAGCTGATGATTTGTCGGTGGCTTTAGCCGTGGAAGGCCGTTATACGGACCCGGACACCGAGCCAAACCCTAACGATAATAACCCGGACGGCAGTGTGGCCCCCGGCCAGCCCACCTGGAACACACCCAACACCGGCGGCACCGTGATCGACCTTTCACCGGCGGTTTATTGGAACCCGACAGGAACAGCGGTGCTTTACGGCAAGGTGCAGATCCCTACGATCACCAACTTTATCGGGCAGCAAACCCTGGGTCCCACTTATATATTCGGAACCCAGTTCTTACTCAATTAAGTGGTTTTTTGATCTTAAAGCCGTATAGAATTTTCTATACGGCTTTTCTTTTTTAATAAGCCTGTATGATAATTTGTTGCATATGCAACATAACCCATCAAAGGAGTTGTCATGCGATTTCATTTGCAGAACACTTTAGCTTCTCTTTTTCTTTTCGCTTTTTTGGGCTCAGCCAGTTGGTCTTTGGCTGACACAACCCCTATCGACTTTCACGCGACCATTGTTCCCATCCTGAAAGACAGCTGTTTTGCCTGCCATGTGCCGGGCGCGGCTGCCCCTTACGCGGGCACAGACCCGGTTACTGCGAAAAAGATTAAAAAAGAAGTGGGTGACGGCGTGGACGCCTTAACCATGGGCGACAAATTTCCCTTTGCGGATGAAGACCCGGCTGCCAAACAATTGAAACATTTGGAAAAGGAACTTGCCAAGGGTTTCATGCCGCCCAAAGCCCAGGCCAAATTATCATTGGGCCTGCCGCTTTCAGACAAAAACCGGAAAATACTGTTGAGCTGGGTTGCCCAGGAAAAGAAAAAGGCTCAATAAACAATTTAGCCTTTAAAAATAGCCTCTTTCCAAAAGAACGAGGCTGTTTTTTTACCGTGAAAGCTCCAAGAACAGACTATTAAGAATGGGAATTACATACTTAACTCCCAGTCACTCCGTTGTTTCCATGAATATCTTAAAAATCATTCACGGAGTAGGCCGAGTTTTAAGGTGTTGATAGGCTTTTAAAACTTCCGGTAAAAGCCTTCCCATTTCAGATATTCATCGCCACAAAATAAATCACAGGTCCCCTTTTTTGTTATAGTTATCCGTCTCTCCTAAGAAAAGGAAATCTTTATGGCCAAAACGAAAAAGCCAAAGAACCAAACCAATCATGCCCTTCTTTTTATATTCATAACCGTTCTACTGGATATTCTGGCGCTGGGACTCATCATCCCCATTCTTCCCAAGCTGATTCTCAATTTCGTAGACGGCGACAGTATGCAGGCCGCTCAAATGATTGGAATCTTCGGCACCGTCTGGGCTTTCATGCAGTTTTTCGCCTCGCCTATTATCGGCTCCCTCTCCGATCGGTTCGGACGGCGGCCCATTATTTTGCTTTCAAACCTGGGTACGGGAGTTGACTACATTGTCATGGCGGTCGCGCCTACCATCGGCTGGTTGTTCGGAGGCCGGGTTGTTTCGGGAATCACCACTTCCAGCATTTCCACCGCTTTTGCCTATATCGCCGACTCTACCACTCCCCAGAAACGCGCCGCGGGATTCGGACTCATCGGCGCGGCCTTCAGTGTGGGTTTTGTGTTGGGCCCAACGCTGGGCGGAATTTTAGGCGCCATGGACCCCCGTCTACCATTTTGGGTCGCGGCAGGTTTGAGCATCACCAACTTTTTCTACGGGCTGCTGGTACTGCCCGAATCACTGCCCAAAGCGCGCCGGGTAAACTTCAGCTGGAAAAAAGCCAATCCGGTGGGGTCGCTAACATTACTCAAGTCTCATAAGGATCTATTCGGGCTGGCGGGCATTTACTTCATCAACATGCTGGCCCATGTAGTTCTCTCCAGCGTATTTGTTCTTTACGCGCTTTATCGTTATCAATGGGACGCCAAAGCGGTCGGGTACTGCCTGGCGGTGGTCGGCATTTGTACCGGCATTGTACAGGGCGGACTTATCCGGCCTTTTGTGAAGCGCTTCGGCGAACACCCCGCGCTTCTGGTGGGTATCTTCTTTGGTATTGTGGGTTTCGCCGGTTTTGGTCTGGCGCCCAGCGGCTTTTTGTTTTACTTCGCCATACCCCTTTTATCCCTCTGGGGACTGGCCAACGCCTCGGCCCAGAGCTTGATGACAAAACACGTCAGCCATCAGGAACAAGGCCAGCTCCAGGGAGCTAACGGCAGTTTAAGAGCCATCGCCGAATTAATTGGCCCCAGCCTTTTCACTCTCGTCTACGCCTTTTCCATCAACCCCAGCCATTCCTGGCAATTGCCGGGAGCGCCATTTTATTTAGCGGCTCTCTTAATGGTTTTGAACGGACTTTTGGCCCTTTTCGTATTACAAAGAGAACGTTAGACAGTCTTTCCTTTTAACCCCGATCCGCATAAAATCGGGCCTCATTTTATCAAGGAACCACACCCATCATGTTTGATCATTTAACCGACCGAATTCAAAAAGTTTTCAAAAACCTCCGGGGTCAGGGAAAAATAACCGAAGCCAATGTCGAGGAAGCACTTCAAGAGGTCCGTCTCGCCCTTTTAGAAGCCGACGTCAATCTGGAAACCGTCAAACTGTTTCTGGAAAAAGTGAAAGTTAAAGCGCTCGGACAAGATGTGGCTTTAAGCCTGACCCCCGGTCAGGTGATGATCAAAATCGTCCACGAAGAACTCATTCAGCTTTTAACCCCCAAAGATAAAAACGCCACCAAATTTAAATTCGCCCCAGCCCCGCCCACACTGATTCTATTGGCCGGAATACAGGGTACGGGTAAAACCACCACCGCCGCCAAGCTGGCCTTGTGGTTCAAAAAAGACGGACGCAAACCCGGACTGGTGGCGGCCGACTTGGTGCGCCCTGCCGCCATTGACCAGCTGGCCACTTTGGCGCAGGAAATTCAGGTACCCATCTTCAAACCCGAAAACGGCGAAAAGGCTTTGGATGTCTGCGTCAGAGCCGTGAAAACCGCCCTTCAAAACGACTGTAATATTTTAATTTTGGATACGGCCGGCCGTCTTCAGATCGACGAAACCATGATGAATGAAATTTCGGAAATTCAAAAGAAGCTCAAGCCCACCAACATCATGCTGGTCGTAGACGCCATGACGGGGCAAAACGCCGTCAATGTGGCGACCGCTTTTCATTCCAAATTGCCTCTCACCGGATTGGTTCTTACCAAAGCGGACGGCGATTCCCGAGGCGGCGCTATTTTCTCAATCACGTCCGTAACCGGCGTGCCGATTCAGTTTGTAGGCGTGAGTGAAAAGATGGAAGGCTTGGAAGCTTTCTATCCCGACCGTATGGCTTCACGCATTTTGGGAATGGGCGATATGCTGACCCTGATCGAAAAAGCGGAAGAAGTCGCCCGCCAAAGCACCATGGCCCAAAAGCTGACCAAGGCTTCGGACTTTAACCTAGATAACATGCTGGAACAGATTCAACAGCTGTCCAAAATGGGGTCGATGGATGAAATTATCTCTATGCTTCCCGGCGACCATGCCCAAAAGAAACAAATGATGGCTCAGGCTCCTGACGCCAAAAAAATTAAACGGATGGAAGCTATTCTTCTTTCGATGACCAAAAAAGAACGAAAATTCCCCCAAATATTGGACGGTTCCCGCCGCCGCCGTATTTCTCTAGGCAGCGGTACCAGACCCGACGAGGTAAATACCCTTTTAAAACAATATGACATGATGAAAAAAGTCATGAAAAAGGGCGGAATGATGCAGAAAGCCTCCAACCTGATGGGAGGCATGGGAAAAGGCGGTCTTCCCCCCGGTGGTTTTCCCGGAGGCCACGGCGGTTTTCCAGGATTGCCAACCCGTTAGAAACCATTTTAACGCGCATTGACCTCGTAAAAGAAACAACGATACAATGAGCGCCGCCTCACCTATTTCACACCCAAGACGGAACTGATCTTATGGCGCTCTTCGGCAGTAAAGACGACAAAAAAAAGGAACTTTTAGAATCAGGCCAAAAACTCGCCCAGCAAGGCGACAGCACCCGCGCGTTAAAAGAATTTCAAAGAGCCATCGATGTGGACCCTGAATATAAAGAAGCTTATTGGGCGATCGGTTTTCTTTATTCGGATTTGGGCGATTATGAACAGGCCGTCCAAACCTTTAAAAAAGTCATCAAGATTGACAAAAACTCTCCTGAAGCCTGGAACAATTTGGGATTGACCCTCGCCCGCTGTGAAAGATACCGCGAAGCGGTTAAAACTTTTGAAGACGCCATCACCATCCACCCTAAAAACGCGACCTTTCACAATAACCTGGGAAACGTCTATTTCGCCGAGGGCAAATATGTCGAGGCCATGCAGGTTTTCCAAATTGCCATTCAGTTAGACCCGAGCTACGCCGATTCTTACCACCGTTTGGGCATCGATAAAGACGCGGTCGGTAATATGGAAGTAGCTTTGAAACGGCTGGAAGAAGCGGCAAAGACCGGCAAAAACAAAGCCAAGAACGCCTATGACATGGGAACCTTGTACGCCAAACAGGACTTGTTGGACAAAGCCATCAAAGCCTTCCAGGAAGCGATCAAGATTGATCCCCGTTTCGAGGCCGCTTACATGGCGCTGGGGTTTGCCTTTGAAAAAAACAGCGACTTAAGAAATGCCCTGGATACTTTTTCCATGGTCGTGACCCTGAACCCCCAAAGCGCCAAAGTGCATAACACCATGGGGCTTATTTATGACAAACTTCGTCTTTATAAACAGGCCATCAACGAATACCGGACCGCCATTAAGCTGGAACCCAATTACGCTAACGCCCATTTTATTTTGGGTCAGGTTTACGAAAATAAAGGAATCACGGAAAAAGCCATAGCCGAATATGAAAAATTTATCCGTATTCATGAAACCGGCGCCATGGTGGACGAAGCGACCTCTCGGTTTGCCCGGCTTAAAAATATTCCCGTCGGAGAAGTCGAAGCTTTATTGAATATTAAAAAACAAGACGCCGCCGCCGCGAAAACCGCGGAAATTAAAGCGGAAGCCGACGCGGTGGCCGCGGCACAGCCATCCGTTCCTCACGCGGGGGCGGCGGCCGGCATCAAAATGACCGACCCCAAAGAATACTTAAGACAGGTACTGGCCAAAGCTAAAGCGGCGAAAGCTGGAGCGGCCGCTGCCGCAACCCCGGCACCCGCAGAAGCGGTTCAACCTACGACGTCAGCCGCGCCAGCAGCTCCTCCCGCGCCCAAAACCCCTGTGGCGCCTCCGCCCATCCCTCCTTTGCCCAAAGCTGTATCGGTGGCTCCTGTCGCCATTCCTGTTCCCAAACCCATACCTCCTCCACTGGTGCCCAGCATACCGGTTCCAATCGCACCAATTCCCCCCATCCAACCTGTTCCAGATGCTCCACCTGTTCCAACGGTAAAACCCGCTCCGGCGCAACCCCCAGTCCCCGATGTAACAAGCGCTCCAACTGAGGTAATGCCGCCCGAACCCCCTCCTGCGGAATCCTTGCCGATTCCGGAAGAAGAAGTTTCTCAACCTCCTGTGGTTGAATCCGTTCCATTCGTGGAAGAAGAAGCCGCCATACCCGCTTTTAGTCTCGATGCCCCTTTGCCCGCCTCCGCGTTAGATGGCTACGTTTTGGATGAAGATGAGGTTTTTAACGCAATTACCCAATACGACACGAACAGCATCGAAGCGGAAAGTGAAATTTTGGAAGCTATGGAAGTTTTAAGCGGACCTGTGATGCCAGCCGCGCCGTCAGACGAAACACCCGCTCCTATTGCCGTTCAAGAGACTGTCATACCCCCAGAACCCCAGAAAGTTATCCCAAAGCCGCCTCCCCCTGTCCCAACAGCTCCGGAACCAGCTCCAGCGGCGCCCGCGCCAGTTCAACCAGCTCCGGCTCCTCCAGAAGCCGCTACCCCGGCCCCCAAATCGTCCAAATCCAAAAATACGATCAAACACGGCTTCGATTTTTAACCCTCCCTTGAATCTTTGCCGGGTGAAGATTGACCTTCATTAAAGAATTTCTATTTTTGTATTGTTTCTTTCAAAGACCTTCCTAAAATTTAACCGTTGAATGATTCACTCAAGGAGATTCCCATGCCCGATGTCAGTTATTTATCCAATTACGCCCCCTTTAAAACTTTTGACGGAAACGACCTCAGCGCCCTCGGTTCAACAGGCGAAGAAAAGTCTTATCAAAAAGATGAGTTGATTTTCGACGAAGACTCCAAAGGCGACAGCATGTACGTCATTAAAACCGGCGCCGTTAAAATTCAGAAGAAGGTCAAAAATCAGGAAAACACCATCGCGGTTTTAAACCCCGGAGAATTTTTTGGCGAGATGGCTTTGCTGGACGGCCAACCCCGTTCCGCTGCGGTTCGGGCCACCACCGACACAACCGTTCTGATGGTTTCGTTAGAAGGGTATCAGACACTCCGCAAGGACAGCCCGCACACGGCTTTAAAATTGATGGATATTATTATCAAGGTTTTGTCCAACCGTCTGCGGCAAGCCAACAAGAATTTGGAAGTCATTAGTTTCTGGATTGAATAGATACTCCAGAGTCTAGTTAAAGATTTTTCAACTTTAAAAAATCCTTCAAACCTTCCCATTCCAATACGCTCTTTACAGAAGAATCCGTATTTTTCACGCAAAACAAAGCTTCTTTCAACTTACAAATTTTGTCCGGGTAAATTCCAGTGATCAGAATGACAAATGAGACATTGAAGGTGAGTTTTTCAAAGGTTACAATTGCTTTACATTGATGAGCTATTATTTTTAAAAAGCAAAGGTTCTTAATGAAAAAAAATATTATATTTTCAGCCTTATTAATCATTTCCTGCGGCTTTTTATCATCCTCAAAGGCTTTCGCTTATTCTTCCGCCGACTATTACAAAGCCGGACTCCAGCTCTATACAGCTAAAAATTACAGTCAGGCGGTTCGTTATTTCGGCGCCGCCATACAATTGGATCCCAACAACACCGCCGCTTTACAGGCACGAGGCAATTGTAATTATGTCCTCGGAAACTATCCCGATGCCTTATCGGATTACCAAAAAGTTCAAGCCATATCACCTTCCGACGGCTTGGCCCAATTCATTTCTAAAATTCAGGCTAAAATCAATTCAACCTCCGCCGCCCCGGCACCAGAACCAAGCACTCCAAACCCTTATTTCACTCAAGGGGTTAGTTATTTTCAACAAAGGCAATACGCGCAAGCTATCCCCTACTTTCAACAAGCCACGCATCAAGACCCAGGTAATTACAAACCCTACTATTACTTAGGTTTCTCTCAAATGATGATGCGCGACTCTAAAGACGCGGCGGTGGCTTTGGGCATCTGCAATTTAAGACACCCCGATCCTTCTATTGAAGCCTATGACAACAAATTAAAAGCAAGTCTTTCAAGCGATGATGTTCAATGGGTGAACGATCAAATAGCCATGGCCGCGAACCAAACCAGTTACGGAAACTCTCCTCAATACGCGGACCCCAATACGTTTGGCATTCGTTTGGAACCAACTCTTCAGACTTTCAGTATCCCCTTGCTTAATACTTTCGAACAAGAGGATCAAACTGATGCTCAAAATGCCAATACCAGTTTTACTGCCTCTGTTCCCACTGGCGGTCTTGAGTTAACTCTTGAACCGACATTCAGAATCACTTCAAACATCGAGGTCGGCTTACCCATTTCTTATGATTCCGTTGGAACCTATTCAGATACCGAAGGTGTTACGTTTAGTTTTACGGATATTTCCTTTGGTTTAGACGGAAGATATTTCATTTTCACAGGTGATATCCAACCTTTCATCGGAGCGGGAATCGCTTATCACATGTCTTCAGAATCCACACCCAACGCCAGCGGTTCTAGCGGTTCCGGTGGGTCGAGCAATTCCGCGTCCATATCAGGAATTGGAGAGCAAGTTCAGCTAGGCGCGGATTGGCATCTTGATAAGATGTTTGCCCTTTCACTTTATGGCGGGTTTTCTTTTGCCAATCTGGGCCAAAACTGGACAGCCAATGGTCAATCCAGTTCTTCAACCACCAACAACGCTTTAAATTACGATTTAAGCGGTCCCTTTGTGGGCTTGCAAATAGGCGTTTTTTTCCACTAATTCAATAAAGTCCTGAAAATAAAAAAGCCTCGAATGGGGATTCGAGGCTTCAAAGAGGGGGGGACCCCTCAGTGCCCAGCCGTGAGGCCGGAACACAAAAATCAGTTGTTTTGGTTCTGCTTGTTGGCTAATTCCTCAGCGTGTTGTTTACGGCGTGTTTCGCGATCCTCATCCGACTTCAAGGCTCCCATAATATTGCCAATACGGGCCTGAATGCTTTTCAAAGCCTTCTCTTTACCGCCTCCCAAATCGGCGACGATAACCTCGCCAAACGGAGCCACCTGAGTCTTCGCGTAAAATTTGCCATGCTTCTCATAAATCTCAACTTCAAAATCTTTTTCATGAATGTTTACTTTAACTTTTTCGTTCGCTGGCATGGTCACACCTTTAATGAAGTTGTGCTGTTGGGGTCGGTATATTAACTGCCAGATTAGCCTTTTTCAAGAAAAACCCCGGTCCGCCCCAGTGGTTTTACGGCCTCACAGTACCATATTCGCTTGATTCTTGCCAAAGACCTTGAATAATATCCACGAAAACAAGCCAAATTACACGGTTTCAATTCGGATAAATTATGCTCGCTAACATTAGAAGCGCCGCTCTTTTAGGCATTGACGCTTACTCGGTCGAATGCGAAGTCGATATCTGCCCAGGCCTGCCCACTTTTCAAACCGTAGGACTTCCCGACGCCGCTGTCAAGGAGTCCAAAGACCGGGTTAAAAGCGCTATTACCAATTCCCAATTTACCTTTCCTATCCAGCGCATTACGGTCAATTTAGCCCCGGCGGATACTAAAAAAGAAGGCCCTTCGTTTGACCTGCCCATGGCCGTCGGCATTCTGGTAGCTTCGGGCAAATTACCCGCCAAAGCGGTAGAAGGCTTCTGGATGGTCGGCGAATTAGCCCTGGACGGCAAAATTCGGCCTATTCGAGGCGCCTTATCGATTGCTCTCGCCGCGCGTGATCATCAGGTGACCGGTCTCTTGGTACCGGCGGAGAATGCCAAAGAAGCGGCCGTAGTGCAAGAAGTGCCCGTCTATGCGGTAAAAAACCTTAGAGAAACATACGAGTTTTTGACCGGGACCAAAACACTTCATCGCATGGTCGTGAATATTGAAGAAGAATTTAAACAACACTCGACCTACAAAGTTGATTTCGCGGACGTCAAAGGACAGGAAAACGCCAAAAGGGCTTTAGAAATCGGCGCGGCGGGAGGCCATAACATTCTTTTGGTCGGCCCACCCGGTTCAGGAAAATCCATGCTGACCAAACGATTGCCCACTATTTTGCCGCCGCTTTCTTTAGAAGAAGCCATTCAAACCACCAAAATTCATTCGATCGCCGGTCTTCTGGCCCGAAGAAGGGCGCTCATGGGCACCCGCCCCTTTCGATCACCCCATCATACCGTTTCAGACGCCGGTCTCATTGGCGGCGGCACTATTCCCAAACCGGGTGAAGTCAGCCTTTCGCATAACGGCGTTTTATTTTTGGACGAGTTTCCGGAATTTAATAAAAATGTTTTGGAAGTTCTTAGGCAGCCTTTGGAAGACGGCATGGTGACTATTTCACGGGTTCAATCCACCCTTACCTTTCCCGCTCAATTCATGCTGGCGGCCGCCATGAACCCCTGCCCTTGCGGTTATTACACGGACCCATCCCGGGAATGCACCTGCTCACCCAATCAAATTCAAAAGTATCTGGGCAAAATCTCTGGTCCTCTTCTGGACCGTATCGACCTTCATATCGAAGTGCCTTCACTCAAGTGGAAAGAAATTTCAGACACCGAACTAGCCGAACCCTCCAGCGCTATTCGGGAACGGATCAGCCACGCCAGAGCCATTCAACAAAAGCGCTTTGCCGATGACGGCATTCATTGCAACGCCCATATGAACACCGCCCAATTAAGAAAATACTGCCAATTGGACGAACCTTCCCAGACCCTGCTGAAAACAGCCATGGAAAAATTCGGCCTTTCAGCCAGGGCCTACGACCGTATCCTCAAAGTATCACGCACTATCGCCGACCTGGATGGGGAGACACCCCTCAAACCCTCTTACATCGCCGAGGCCATCCAATACCGAAACATGGATCGAAGCGTCTGGCGAAGTTGAAAGAATTTAACCTGAAAGTTACTGCACTTTCATAAAGGTTAGACCACTGACGGTTATGTTGGTTCTCCAAAAGAAAAAACTTTTGGAGGAAGCATCTGCGTATCGCCTATTTTACCGAAAGTCTTCCTCCTCTCACTGACGGCGTAGCCCGCACTTTTACCCGCTTGGCGGAAAC
>Ga0302155_10002755_pt1 | contig 11673 bp, 16 predicted proteins | sample I_Bog_N3_1_FD_193508 | JGI IMG/M metagenome (GOLD analysis project Ga0302155, IMG submission 193508) | Peat permafrost microbial communities from Stordalen Mire near Abisko, Sweden - I_Bog_N3_1 | ecosystem: Environmental > Terrestrial > Soil > Wetlands > Peat | place: Sweden: Abisko, Stordalen...
CAGAAACGCCCATTGGGCCATTGCCGACATCGTCGGCCGACCGCGCATGACCGTGGAACTCATCTAATGCAAGTGCGCAGCCAACAAAACGAAACCCTGGACGGCATCATCTGGCGCACCCTGGGAGATGGCAGCGCCTACCTAGAACAAGCCTTGCAACTGAACCCGCACATCGCCGGCTTCGGCGCGGTCCTGCCCAGCGGCACCCTGATCGCATTGCCGCCCGCCGCACCAGCGCCAGACACGACACAAAGTTCAATCAGCCTATGGGATTAATGCCATGCACTATCAACCCCCGATCACCAAAGGAAACCAAACCATGCCAGCAGAATCGACCGGCGGCATCGCCGCCTTAGTGAAGTTATACGGCCTCAAGGCCGCCTTAGGCATGATGGGCACCGCACTACTCTACATGGTGCTACCGCCGCGCAACGCCGACGGCTCCTTCAACGAACTCGAATTCGCCGGCCGTCTGGCCTGCGCCGGCGTCTTCTCCTGCGTCTTTGGCGATCCGGTCTTCGCGCTCCTGGCGCAGCACTGGCCGACCATTGCCAGCGCCATCGGACCCAAACCGGTCGATTTGATGGTCGGCGCTCCCGCCTGGTGGATCACCCGCGCTGTTGCCCTATGGTTTCAACGCCGCGCTGACAAAGACATCGCCGAGCTCAGCAAGGATGTGAAAGAATCGCTATGACTATCGACGACATCATCGACGCAGTCATCAACGCCGAGCAAGGCTATGTCAACGACCCCGCCGACCATGGCGGCGAGACCAACTACGGCATCACGGTCGCCGTCGCCCGCGCCAATGGCTACACCGGCAACATGCGCGACATGCCGCTCGCGCTCGCCCGCCGTATCTACCTGCAACGCTACGTGAACGAACCCAAGTTTGATCGCGTAATCGCCATCGACAGCCGCATCGGCGCCGAACTGGTGGACACCGGCGTCAACATGGGGCCGCATCGCTCGGCCGAGTTCTTGCAACGCTGGCTCAATGCCTTCAACGACACCGGCAGTCGCTATCAAGAGCTATTCGTCGACGGTCGTCTGGGCGAGATTTCACTCGCTGCGCTAACCGCCTACATCAAATGGCGCGGCAAAGAAGGTAGTAAGGTGATGTTGCGCGCACTCAACAGCATTCAGGGTGCGCGCTATTTGGAAATCGTCGAAGGCAACAAAAGCCAACGTCGCTTCGCCTACGGCTGGATTCGCAATCGGGTAGTGCCATGAGCTTGCCTGCTTGGTTGCGCAATACTGCCCTAGTCGCGCTACTCGCCGGCGCGGCACTGGCCGGCTGGACGGTCCAGGGTTGGCGCAAAGACAGCATCATCACCGACTTACGCCTGGCTGCAGCCCAAGCCGACGCAGCAGCCGCATTAACACTCGCGCGCGCAAGCGAAACCACACACCAACGTGAACAAGACGCCGCCCAAGCACAGCAGGCACGCGAATACCAACTCATCAAGGAAAGAGACGATGCAAAATTTGCTCGCGATCACTTCATTGCTGGCGTGCGTAGTGGCGCTATCCGGCTGTCAATCCCCATCCTTGCGCGTGACGGAAACACCGACAGCGCAGATACCCGCGTTATCAAAGGAAGTCGGCACCAAACGCGTGCCGAACTTGACCCCGAGACTGCGCAGTTTCTTGACGCCATCGCCAGCGACGGCGACGACGCCATCCGACAGCTAAACGCCTGCATCGACACCTACAACACCGTGCGAGAAAAATTCAATGTACAAACCGGACAGCCTCAAACAGCATCTCACTAACGCCATTGCCGACCTGCGCCAGAATCCCGACAAGATGCATATCTTCATCGACGAAGGCAGCGCACTCGGGACCGGCACGGCATCACTATCGTTTCGTTATGAGTACGCGCTGAATGTGATTATTACGGATTTTGTAGCGCCGCTCGACGCACTATTCGTACCGATCATTGCCTGGCTCAAGGTCAACCAGGCAGAAATATTTATGAACGAGGAATTGCGCAAAAAGGCGATCCGCTTTGAAATGGACCTGAACAATCATGAGTCACGCGACATTTCCATCACCCTGCTACTGACCGAGGCCGTCGCCATCAAGGCACTCGATGCCGGTCGGCTGGATGTCACCCATGTGCGCGAGCCACAACTTACCCCGCCGTATGACGATCCGTTTTGGAAGCTCTACAACGGCGACAACTTGCTGGCCGAATGGGCCACGCCGAAATCCATATGAACAACGATCTCACCGCCTTCGAAGAATGGGCCGGTGCGCTGCTATCCAAGCTCGGCCCCGGGCAACGGCGTGTGCTTGGCCGTCAGGTGGCAATTGAGTTGCGTCGCAGTCAGGCCCAGCGCATCGCGCAACAGCGCGCACCTGACGGTTCGTCCTTTGTGCCGCGCAAGAATCGCAAAGAATTTCGCGGCAAGGCTGGGCGCATCAAGCGCCAAAAAGCCGCCATGTTCAACAAGCTACGGACAACCGCTTACCTGCAAACACGCGTCGATGAAAATCAGATTTCCGTCGGCTTCTTCGGACGGGTCGCGCGCCTGACGCATGTGCATCAGGAAGGCTTGGCGGATCGCGTCGCACCGACCGGGCCGAAATACACCTACCCAGTACGTTCGTTGCTGGGGTTTTCGCAAAGCGACTACGCACTAATCCGCGAGGTGCTTCTCAAGCAGTTGGTGCTTGGATCGTAATAAATATTGACTACACTTGCTATTGCCTGAAAAATCAAGAAAGCTCGCTGTGGATGACGTGTGAATTCGAATATTTCTGATAAAGTTTAGAGGTTTAAATGACCGTAATCGTCCAACAGTGGACATGCAATTCGTTAAGAAGTCCTGTCTTCACAAGTATTGCTCCTTATCCTGAGGATCTTTGAAAGTACGTATCAGAATGGAAAATGCAAAAGAAAGAATTATTAAAATCCTCTTGAGAGTAATTCGATTAGCAAACCTTCCTATCTGGCACCATACCAAGGCGATGCTTACAGTGATACTGATGCTCTGGGGGAGATTGGTTTTTCTGCGCTTCAATGAGGCACAGCGATGGGAGGTTCGAGGCAGTGAAGTGATTCAGATCTCCGTTCTGGGTAGCGCCTTCATCCTCGCTGTGTGGCTTCTCAGTGGTTTTGCCAATTATTGCCAGTACTCACGATTTCCCGCTTATTTGAAATTGGTTTCTGCCAGCAGATTTATCGGACGAATTCTGTGGTACGGCGTTATTAGCTCGGTGATTGTGCTCGTTATACTTGGTGTCTTATTTGGTGTTGGTACTTAAGGCCGCAACCGACCAAAAGCAGACATCCATCAAAAGCAAAAGGTCCGCATTTGCGGGCTTTTTTTGATACAGTTATCGATGTCCGCAATTGGCTAAGAGTGGAAAGCCATAGACGAACATAAGTCCCCGTCTCTCAATTCATAATGTTTATAACTAATCAGAAAAGGAAATATTGTGGGCCCGACACTCATCAGTTTTTTACCGATGTTTATCATCCAGTTGATTTATGCAGTCTTTGTTGCGCAAATAGCGGCACGAACAAATAAGAACATCCCTGTTTATGTCGTAGTCACTCTGATTCCCATTGTTGGTATGTTCTTCTTGATCTATGTTTTCTGGTCGACGATCTTGTCGCTCCTTGACTCAGTAAATCAGTTAAAGCAGTCGCTGACCAGCAAGATTGAAGGAACATGAGTGAAACGGACATCCGAAGAAGCGTAAAGCCCGCTAAATGCGGGCTTTTTGCTGTTTCGAGAAAATGCTCGGATACACTTCGATAGCAAAGTCCAAGCAGGGAACACTATGTATTAAGGGAACGATCAATCCCTTCATAATCATATAAGGAAATTGTGATGAAGTATTTTGTTTGCTTGTTTTGGGCGTTTATTATTTCACTGGAGTTATTTATGCTCAATGGAGCCATTGGTGATTATTTCTCGTATTCACACCCACCGATGAATACCTCATTGGAGGATGAAACATTCTTGATTCTTAAGGCCTCAATGAAGGTGCCAAATTTTAAGATTTTGAGTGCGAATGGTTCAGAAAGTTATTTATCGTTTCCTTATAGTGTGATGGGCCCACCAAAAAGTGGCGTGAACGCAGAGTTTTTAAAGAGAAGTGATATGGATTCCCTCCAGGGGTGTAAGGCTCACGCCAAGGTTGCCAAACTTTCTTGGTTGTTTGTGAACCGTAAGCAAATATGGAGTATTGCATGTGAAAACGGTGGAATTGAGTTTTCATTAAGCGAGATTGAGAGTCATTACACTCAAGGAGCGATCACAAAATTGATCATTGGGTTAGTCCTGGCGGCGATAGTGCCGTGGCTTATCCTAAAAAAGCTAAGGTGGATTTAAATCTAAAGGTGGTTAGGAAATATTTCTGAATTTAAATCAGAAGGAATTTCAAAGGTAGTGCCCCTTGAGAATTTTTAATCATCGCTAAAAGAATAATATTTTTGTTAGGGCTAGCATGCGTCTCCTGAATATCCTCATAGCTTCTTTACTTTTACATCAGCTCGTTGCCTTTGCAGAGTCGGCAAGTTGTTTGAAGTATGAGCCAGAGGTTGTTACGATATCTGGGAAACTGGTTAGAGAGACATTTCCTGGTCGTCCTAACTACGAAAGCATTGCAGATGGAGATGAGCCAGAAACTGGCTTTTATTTATTGCCAGAGACGCCAATATGTACAGTCGCTGAAAATGCAATAAATCAAACTGCATTTAATGATGTTAAAAAAATTCAGCTCGTTCTCAATGAAAAACAGTACGACGAACTCAGACCTAAACTTGGTACAACGATTCGACTAAGAGGGCAATTATTTTCTGCATTCACTAGGCATCATCATGCAAACGTATTACTTCAGATTCTTAACTGAGTTGGAGCAGAAAATAAAATGAATTTGGTTACTAAGTATTTTCCTGCCATGGTATTGGTGTTTATCGGTTTATCAAACGCCTTTGGTGCATCATCCACAGACACCTCAGATCAACCCAGTTTTTCCTGTTTATCTCCGACCAAACTAGAGGCAACTATTTGTGCTGATCCGACGTTGACTGCCCGTGACCGAACTATGGCGGCCCTCTATGCGGTAGCCCACAACGGCATTTTTGGTTCCCGCACATCACAAGAAGAGACGCGGCAAAAAAAATGGCTCAAGGATAGGGATGTACGTTGCCCAAAGGAGGAAACATATACTTGTCTCGTGGATGCTTACGATGATCGCTTATATGAACTGGCAGTCGCAGCACTTTTCCAATCCCCTACTCTTGCTCTCGCTGAAATTCGTCGCCAAAAGCCGAAATCTGCACCGATTTACGAGGCCATTTATAACTATGTAACGCGTGATCAAGCATCCGACAGAGCCAAGATTGTAGAACCATTGATTGCGCCGTTATTTCAAAACGTCGACGAAGATCTACGGGATCGTATTTTATCTGGTGAAGACATTCTAGACGCGCATGCGGCGGTAGCATCCGACTTTGCATTCGCGTTAATTTTGGATGTCGCATCGATTAATGAAACAAGGCTGATCTTGCCGTGTGTAGCTTTAATTCGTCGCCCCAATCTCGTTGATGCTCTGGGTCCACATTACAGCGGCGCCCTTGATGGTTCACTTATCCGATCGAATTGCATGGAGGTACTCCCATCTATTCCGGGAGTGGATCGTCTTGTCAATACCGCAGTGTCTGTGCAGCCATTTTGTCCAGGAACTATAAGATTTTCACTTGCGCGTGCCTATGATCAGACCTTAGTTGAAATCCGTCTTCACCTTAGGTATCCGTGGAAAACAGTTGGTCTTCCGGAAAGCGAGCAAGCTAATGAAAATAATTTCCGTTCGTCACATCAAGCGCCAATTGAAGCGGCAATTGCCGAATTAGCCAACTATTATGCAGAATATTTTGGCATTTCAAAACAGCAGGCTAGGATCGATGCGAATTCTGCAATCAATGCCGTTATTGGAGGCGCATTTAATCTGTGTGAGGAGGGGTAAAGCTGTCATCGGAGGTATTTGTAGATCCCCATCAGCGTCGATGAAGAAGCGCTTATTGAGTAGATACTCATTCCCTTCTAACCATACTGTCCTTCACTGCGACATGTATCTCGCTTGATGAAACTACTAATTTCTTCCCATCAATGAGATATGCATTGAACGTAATCAGACTAGGAATCACCCACTGCAATGAATTTTTTGAATACATTAATCCGGAATATCACAACAATCATTGTCGGCCCTGTCGCAGTCTTGATGGCCTATGGTGATTGGGAAGGACAATATCTTTATTTACCTCCCAGCGAACGACCTTACGGCTTTCTGATGAGCGCGTTTAGCGCATCGTTTTCTCTAGCGATTCTTGGCATTTATCTGGCTTTTGATAAAGAAAGTGAAAACTATTCCATTAAGCAGCGACTAATTTTGATCACAAAAGTCGCTTTCATTTTTTTGCTCCCGTCCATCATCATGGATACATACAATCAATTCTCGTTGCATTCAAAAGTGGACGTCGAGCACGGTACGCGCAATTACCTTGTTGTGAATTGCATTGCCATAACAAGTGGTGTACTTGGTATTCAAATAGCCATGAAAAAAAATGTCTGGGATGCAAAAATTTTTGCTAGCGTCGCTTACATACTATTTTCCAGCGCATATTATATTTTCATGCTCTTCGTTCTCATGATTGCTCTATCTGGAAAAATTCCCTAACCGACAAGTTCAAAAAATATCGTCACCACGTTATCTCTTTCCCATTCACTTTGACGCACTAGATTAGTAAACCGTATACCAACCCGCCGCAACGTGCCTTCTCACGCGCGATCCGGCACCATGGGTTGCATGAGTTACGACCTCTCCGACATCGCCCGCACGCTTACCAATCTGATCCGCACCGGCGTCATCGCCGAGGTGGATGGCGACAAAGCGCGCGTGCAGTTGGCCCCCAATTTATTCACCACCTGGCTACGCTGGATCACTGTTCGCGCCGGCAATGCGCGCACCTGGTGGTCACCCTCCATCGGCGAGCAAGTGATTGTTCTCTCACCCGATGGCGACCTGAGCAAAGGCAAAATCCTCGGCAGCATCTACACGCTCGACGCACCCGCACCCGAGACGAACCCGCTGGTGCATGCCACCCACTATCCCGACGGCGCAGTCGTCCGCTACGACGCCCAGGCGCATGCCCTGAGTGCCATTCTCCCCAGTGGTAGCACCGCAACCGTCAAAGCCGACCTCGTAACGGCCGACGCAAAACAAACTGTCTGCACCGGCGATGTCGAAATCAAAGGCGACCTGGTCGTACAAGGAACAAGTGCACTGAACAACGGCGCAACCGTCAAGGGCGGCAGCGGCGGCGCGGCGGTCGTCATCAAGGGCGACGTAAGCGCCACCGGCGACGTCAAAGCCGGCAATATCAGTCTGCGCCATCACAAAACCACCGGCGTCAAACGTGGCGACGAAGTCAGCGACGGGCCGACAGCATGAGCGGCATGAACTCCCTCACCGGTCGTGCACTCGCTGGCTTGGATCACATCCGCCAATCCATCCGCGATATTTTGACAACGCCCATCGGCTCGCGCATCCGTCGCCGCCGTTACGGCTCCGACATCCCCGAACTCATCGACCAGCCGCTAAACGCGCCGACCGTGCTGCGCATCTACGCCGCAACCGCCTACGCCATCGCGGCCTGGGAACCGCGCATCTCGCTGACCAGCGTCAAGCTGTCGCGCGACGCCGGCGGCGTCATCTATGTGCTGCTGGAAGGCGTCGCCAACGGCCAGAGCCTTGACCTATCCATCCCCGTGCGCAATGGGGTGACGCCATGAGCGCACCTATCGACTTGAGCTTGCTGCCCATGCCGCAGCTTGTTGAGACTTTGGATTTTGAAGACATTCTCGCAACACGCAAATCTAACCTCATCGGCCTGATGCCCGAGGCGGAGCGCGAAGCAACCGCCGCCATGCTGGAGCTCGAATCAGAGCCAGCCGTCAAGCTGCTGGAAGAAAACAGTTATCAAGAAATCGTCATCCGCAACCGCATCAACGACGCCGCGTTAGCCGTCATGCTGCCTTACTCCAAAGGCAGCGACCTCGATAACCTGGGCGCCAACTACAACGTCCAACGCCTGACCGTGGTCGCCGCCAATCCGACCACCACACCGCCGACGGCCGCCCTCATGGAAGAGGAAGAAGCCTATCGGCTGCGTATTCAAGCGTCGGCCGATGGCCTGTCAACGGCCGGGCCGCGCAGTGCTTACGAGTTTCATGCACGCAGCGCCGACGGTCGCGTCAAGGACGTGCGCGCGATTAGCCCCGCGCCCTGCGAAGTCGTGATTGTGGTGCTATCCACGGCCACCGATGGCATTGCGCCACCCGACCTATTACGCGTGGTCGAGGAAGCCGTCAACGACGAAGAAAAGCGTCCACTCGGCGACCTGGTGACAGCGCAGTCCGCGACCGTCGATGACTACGCCGTCGAAGCAACCTTGTATGTCGCCAAAGGACCGGAAGCGCCTATCGCACTGGCCGCCGCACAAGCGAACGCCACCACCATCTCGACGCCGCGCCGACCGCTGGGATTTTCCATCTACCGCGCCGCCTACATCGGCGCGCTCAAGGTCGAAGGCGTCGTCAATGTCGTATTGACCAGCCCAGCCGCCGACATCCTGCGCAATAAAACACAGGCCGCGCGCTGCACGGCGATTCGCATCAAGACCGCCATCCTCGAAGAGGCCGACGATGCATAACTTCGTTGCCACCCTGCCGCCCAACACGACCCCTTTAGAACGCGCGCTCGCGACATCCTGCGCTGCCCTGGTCGATATCCCGGTGCCGCTGCGTGACCTGTGGAGCACAGACCGCTGCCCGCTGGCACTGTTACCGATCCTGGCCTGGTCGTTCTCAGTTGACCGTTGGGACGATTCCTGGAGCGAAGCGACCAAGCGCGCCACCATCAAGGCATCGCGCTACATCCATCAACACAAGGGCACCATCGCCGCCGTGCGGCGCGTAGTGGCTTCGCTGGGCTACGTGATCAAGATCACCGAATGGTGGCAAACCATACCAAGGGGACCGCGTGGCACTTTTGGCCTGGAAATCGGACTACTCGACTCCGGCATCAGCGAAGAAATGTTTGTCGAAATGGAACGCCTGATTGCTGATACCAAGCCATTAAGCCGACATTTAATAGGACTCGCGATCCATCTCGAAACACGCGGAACGATATTCATTAGCGCGCTGGCTTATCACGGCGACGAAATGACTATCTACCCATGGTTAGCAGAAAAAATCGAAGTGCGCGGCATCCTCACGCAGGTCGGCGCATCCCAAACTATTGACACCATGACGGTTTATTCATGAGCACATATTTCGCAATTTTGACAAAAGTCGGAGAGGCCAAGCTGGCCAATGCCATCGCGCTCGGCACAAAACTGGACCTGACGCAAATGGCCGTAGGTGACGGCAACGGCAATCTGCCCATGCCAAGCCGCGAGCAAACAGCGCTGACGCATGAAGTCAGGCGCGCCGCAATAAATCAATTGAGTCGTGACGCCACCAACAACAGTCAGATCATTGTCGAACAGGTATTGCCGGAAAACGTAGGCGGCTGGTGGATTCGCGAAATCGGCATCTACGACGCCGCCGGCGACCTCTGCGCCGTCGCCAATTGCCCGCCGAGCTATAAACCACAACTGGCTGAAGGCAGCGGCCGCACGCAAGTAGTGCGCGTAATTCTGATTGTCGCAAGCAGCACCGCTATCGAACTCAAAATTGATCCATCGGTCGTACTCGCCACAAAGAAATATGCCGATGACAAGATGATCGAAGTCATTACCTTACACGAGGGAAAACTCAACCCGCATCCGCAATACATGAACCAAGTCGAGGGCGAGCAAAGTATTGCCGCTGCCGTAACGGCTTTGACTGACAAAATAGCGCAAAAAGCCGATCTCGCCGGAACAGAAAACCAGACTTTCAAGGTCGGCAAAGCCACGTTGCCATCACATGCCATCAATCTCGGCCACGCCGATAGCCGCTACATGCCGGCAAGCGGTGGCGAGCGCATCGGCGAAATGGTCGACTGGCCCTATCCAAGCATCAAGCCCAATACCTTGCTGTGCAATGGCCAAGCGGTATCAAGCACGGTATATGCAGCGCTGTTCGCCTTCGCCGTCAAGGTAAAAGTCGGTGCAACCATCGCGATGGCCGCGCCCACTGTAGTGACCTGGCCGAATCATCCGCTCTATATCAATGCCCCCATCAAGTTCACCAGCACCGGCGCATTGCCGAACGGCTTGGTGACAGGTAGCACTTACTACGTCATCGGCGGGCTTAACTACGGCGCCAACACGTTCCAGATCAGCGCAACCATAGGCGGCCCGGCCATCATAGCTAGTGGCGCGCAGTCTGGCGTACACACCGCAATTCACGCGGTCCACGGCTGCGCCAATGACCTCAGTACGTTCAACTTGCCAAATGTTCCAGCCGGTTTCGCTACGATTCAAGCAGCAAACACGGAAGGCACGACGACCGTCGGCCAGGTGCTTGAGCACAATCACACCAATGTCAATTATCGCGGTGACCTTGTTGGCGGCGGCGGTAGCGGTGCGCTGATCTCGAATACCTATGGTTCTCAGTATTTGATCAATGGCGGCGGCGGTTCTGCCAACCTCGCCGCAGGCTTGGCCGTGCGCAAGTGTATTTATTTTGCATAAAGGAATGTCGCCATGGATGCAATTGCAGACGCATTTGCCCCGCTCAATACGACATTTGACGTACCGCCAAATTTTGCCAACAACAACCGGAGAAATGCATGTCAACCGATTATCACCATGGCGTTCGCGTCATCGAAGTCAACGAGGGCTCACGCCCGATCCGCACTATTGCAACAGCCGTCATCGGCCTGATTGCTACGGCCGCAGACGCGGACCCCGCCGTCTTCCCGCTCAATACGCCGGTTCTCGTCACCAACGTGATCGCCGCACAAGCCAAGGCCGGCACCAAAGGCACCCTGCGTCGCGTGCTCGAAGTGTTCGCCGCGCAGACCAAACCACTGACCGTCGTCGTGCGTGTGGCCGAAGGCGCCACCGAGGCAGAAACGAGCTCAAATGTTGTCGGCGGCGTCTCCGAAGACGGCAAGTATCTGGGCGCCCAAGCCTTGCTGGCGGCGCAAAGCAAGCTCGGCATCAAGCCGCGCATCCTGGGCGCACCGGGTCTTGATACCCAGGCCGTCACCAATGCGCTCGCCAGCGTGGCACAAGCGCTGCGCGGTTTTGTCTATGCCTTCGCCCATGACTGCGCCAACGTCGTCGAAGCCACCACCTATCGCGGCCAGTTCGGCCAGCGTGAAGTCATGCTCCTCTGGCCCAACTTCCTCTCCTGGGACACCGCGACCAGCGCCGACAAGGAAATGTCGGCCGTCGCCTACGCCATGGCACTGCGCGCCAAAATCGACGAACAGACCGGCTGGCACAAGACACTCTCCAACGTCGTCATCAACGGCCCGACCGGCATCGCCAAAGACGTGTTCTGGGACTTGCAAGACCCCGCCACCGACGCCGGCGTCTTGAACGCCAAGGAAGTCACCACGCTGATTAATGCCAGTGGCTATCGCTTCTGGGGCTCGCGCACCTGCGAAGTGCCAGGCGGCTTCTTCCCCTTCGAGAACTACACCCGCAGATCGGAAGAG
>Ga0302155_10002756_pt1 | contig 11672 bp, 10 predicted proteins | sample I_Bog_N3_1_FD_193508 | JGI IMG/M metagenome (GOLD analysis project Ga0302155, IMG submission 193508) | Peat permafrost microbial communities from Stordalen Mire near Abisko, Sweden - I_Bog_N3_1 | ecosystem: Environmental > Terrestrial > Soil > Wetlands > Peat | place: Sweden: Abisko, Stordalen...
ATGGAAATACTCACGGCGCACAAGGGGTTCTCGGCGTCAATGAGAACTCAGAGTTGGGTATTCAGCCCACCGCTGACCGAGCCGAACATATCAGTGTGGATCAAGCTCAAACTCTGCACAACTACATTGCAAACATGATTGGTCAAGGTCCAAACGCTTGGTCCTATGCTTGGCCCTGCTCCGGTTTTGCTGACGTTGGATGGAATCTCGTGACAGGTGAATCCCTTGATCCCCAACAAGGAGGAATTCTGAGTAGTCCAACTAATCTCCAGAACGCCATAATAAAGGCAAACGGTGGGCAGAACTTTTGACTTGTATCCAATCCTTAGTAAATCAGAGAAAGGCAACGATGAAGACTCCTCACTACGTATTACTTGCGATCTTGTTGCTCGTGGCAACCATAGCAGTGTACCTATTTGCATATGGTAGCCCTGTATCACGGAGAGGTCTCCGTGAACTTCAAGTAACTGACCATTCCTTAAATCATCCTGCAACGGTGATTATTGATGGAGGAATCGTCAGTAGTTCTCTTGCAGTGAGCAGCGTAAAGCAACATCGGAGCGGTCGTTGTGTTGTTATCGTTGTTAGAGAAGTACCAGTTCGAGAGGGCATGAGATCGGGGACATTCCACATTGAAGTACCTGTATCAGATGAAATTGACGCAATTGCCTACGGCGACTCGCACGATGTCATCTGGCATAGGTAACTGGTTGTCCCCCGCCAGAATGCCATCCGGGGGGAACGACGGCAGGGTTTTGAACTCGGCGGATGAATCGGATGTTTTTTTCAGACTGAGGAGCCACGGGATAGTGACCACGAACTAGCAAGAAAGGAAAGTTGAGTGGGCAGAGATTGCTCGGCGGACACAGCTATCCCTCATTTCATCCTCAATCTTGAGGAAAAATGTTCGCAGCGGCTCAGGCGGCTAGATCGTAGCGATGATGCAGTCCGCCGAGCCTTGGCATCGCAATGACTCTGCTGCGCACTTCAGAGTTACTCAATGCTTCGCGGCCAGCAGGCGTTCCCTTCGCCAGCGCAAGATGAGTTCGGTCCTCGTGGTAATAGCGGACGTACTCATTCATGAGGCGTTTCAGATGCCGTTCGTTGAGAACGATCACATGGTCGAGCAGATCGCGGCGACAGTTGCCGACCCAACGCTCCGCAACGCCGTTCTGCCACGGACTTCGGAAGCTAGTTCGCTTGGGTTGGATGCCAAAGCTTTTTACCGTCTCGATTATTTCTTCGTTGAATTGCGTGCCGTGGTCGAAGATCAGATAATGCGGCACAGAGTCGTAAGGGAACGCTTCCCGCAATTGCTGAATCACCCATGCGCTCGTCGGGTGTTTGGTCACATTGCAGTGCAGGATGCGCCGCCGGTCATGCGCAATGACGAAGAAGCAGTAGAGAACGCCGAAGCTCAACGTCGGCACGGTGAAGAAGTCCATTGCGGCAATCGCTTCGCGATGGTTGCTCAGGAACGCCGCCCACCGTCTTGCCGGGTCGGGATTGCGCGGAGCCTTTCGCATCCAACGCAGCACGGATCGCTCCGAAATATCGAAACCGAGCATCTTCAACTCACCGTGAATCCGCGGCGCGCCCCAATTGGGGTTGTTGGCGACCATGCGGAAGATCAGTTGGCGCAGTTCTTTTCTCACGCACTTTCTTCCCACACGGATCCGACGCCTCGATAGCCACGTCCAGTAGAGCTTGAACCCCGCCCGATGCCAGCGGACGACGGTCTCCGGCTGGACGAGGATCAATGCCACTTTCCATCCCGGCCACAGCCGGCGCAAGATCACCCAGAACAACGTCGGATACGGCAAACCGCGGCTGAGGGTGCCTCTGTTTCAAAATGGCAAGCTGTTGCCGAAGGGCCAGATTCTCCAAGAGGAGGTCGCGGCGAGAACAGCAGGACTGAACGATCAGATCGAAAAGAAGCTTCAGCGAACGCAGCATGAGCTTGTTGTAGCAGAAGCGTCGGTGGCTGCGAAGCAGATTGTGTCCGGTTGCCTTTGTCCTTGGTTGCTATGGCAGCAGCGTCGGCTCTGGCAAGGACGGCAACGCTAGTTGAACCTGTTGCGGCGCTTTGCGACGAGTAGTTGCTCAGCGAAAACGCGCTCTAAATGCGCTCTGTTTATCGGATTTAGGCTGCTTTTCATGGTCTAAGGTGTCATCCGCTGACCTGCATATTGTTGAAAATACGTTTGATTGATGATTCGAGTCCTACCTGAGGAGCCAAAGATTCAACAACTTAGAGCAGTTTCAAGCATCCCAGAAAACACAAAAAGACGGCGATTGTGCCCATTTTTGTGCCCACGCTATTTCAAAACGGATGCAATACCGATAGTAATCCTGCTCAGGTTTTGGCTCCCACCTCGAAACTCTCCTCCCCTCTTCGTTTACAGACCGCGTCTCGCCGATTTGCACGAACAAACCTCCTGCCTCACCCTCCATTTGCGCCGACTGCATTTGTACCGGCGCCTCACGAGGAACAGGAGCAGAATATGACCACCCACGCTACCGGGTACTCATCAGCGAGTCATTAGCACCGCAGTTTGAGGCTTTGGCGAGCCTCGGCAGCCGTTGCCTGGCTGATCTTGCTCCCCTTGCGCAGTTCAGTCAGGGTCAAGCAACTCTTCACAATGGCTAGTAACTTAAGCCTCTTGACAGACGCTGCAATCGGCGTCAAACTATGACCATCAGTCGTTATTGTCTCATCCTCATCTATGACGAACAGTCACATATCGCGAACAGCCGTCTGCGCCAACGTCCTTGAGTCCGGGCAATTGCTCCATAAGGCTGGAATGGGACGCCGGGCACGGCGCGGCGCGGAGACGCGCGTGCGGCTTTTCCGGTGCGCTCTGCAACTGATTGCCGAGCACGGCTTTCCGAACGTTACGGTGGAAGACATCACCGAAGCTGCCGATGTGGGAAAGGGAACCTTTTTCAACTACTTCGAGACCAAGGATCATGTGCTGGGCGTGATGGCCGAGATTCAGCTTGGCAAGGTACGAGAAGCCGCTGCGCTGGCGGCGAAGGGCAAGCAGACTGTCCATTCCGTGCTGCACGATCTGGTGCTTCATCTGGTCGAGGAACCGGGGCGCAGCCCTAGCCTGGCGCGCGCCTTCATCTCCTCGTTTCTAGCCAGCGAGGGCGTTCGCAAGATCATTGAATGCAATATGCGCGAGGGCCGCAAGACGATTGCCGAGGTTGTGGCCGCCGGGCAGGAGCGCGGGGAGATCGACCCTAGACTGAAGAAGAAGGTGGTTGCGATTCAGCTTCTGCAAACCTGCATGGGGACCGTGCTCCTGTGGTCACTGCATGGCGAGCCTCCGCTCAAGGCATGGATCGAGGACAGCTTTCAACATTTCTGGAGGGCTATCGTCAGCCCCAATCATGAGCAGGAATCATGAAAACCAAACTTCGCATTGCCGTTCTCGCTGGGCTGGCGAGCCTGATCGCCGGCCCGATGCCTAGCGGAACCTGCGTAGCACAGCAGCCTCCTCCGGTCCGCCTGACTTTGCAGGACGCGATCCGAAAGGGACTCGAGGCCCACCTCAGCGTGCTGGTTGGCGGAACACGGGTTGATGAGGCCGAAGGCACGCGCGAGCGGCGCTTGTCGGCAGCTCTGCTTCCTCGGGTCAGCGCGCAAACCTTTGCCAACGTGCAAAACCGCGACCTGCGCGCGTTTGGAATATCTGCGCCGGGCTTTCCGGATGTTGTGGGGCCTTTTTCGAATTACGATTTTCGCATTTACGCGCAGCAGAACATTGTCGATCTCCAGAGTTATCGAGGACTAAGGGCAAGCGAGCGGGCGCTCGATGCAAGCAAGATGGACTTGCAGGATGCGCGCGATCTGATGGTACGCGCGATAGCAGCTCTGTATTTGAACGCGCAGTCTGCCGCGGCGCGTGTGGACGCCGCGCATTCGCGGGTGACGGATTCAAATGCACTGTTAAAGCTGGCAAAAGATAAACACGATGCCGGGTCGGCGACAGGCGTGGACGTGCTGCGCGCACAGGTACAGCTTGCGAACGACAGGCAGGCAGAACTCGTGGCCGAGAATCAGTTGAAACAGTCGCTGTTGGCTCTGGCGCGGAATCTCGGCATGAGTCCGGGCACGCCTTTGGAGCTGGCCGAGCCGCTGGTTTACCGAACGCTGAACGGGCTTGACCCGGCAACACTCGCCCCCGCTTCGTTGCTCTCGCGGGCAGACTACCTTTCGCTTGACCGCCAGCGGCAAGGTCTGATTGAACAACAGCGCGCCAACCATGCGCGCTTCTATCCAAAGCTCAGCATCAATGGCAACTTCGGCGCGATTGGGCGCAGTATTGGCGGTGTGCAACCGACGGGCCTGATTCAAGGCCAGATCGACTTTACCGTCTTCGATCGCGATCGCGATGGCGAAGCGCAAGAGCTTGCCAGTCGCGTCAAGCGCATCGACGATCAGATTGCCGATCTGCGGCGTGGGATCGATGAAGACATTCGCGAGGCGCTGCTGAATTTGGATTCTGCTGCCGAGCAGGTAACGGTTGCCGGGGAGGGCCTGGGCTTTGCAAAGCGAGAACTCGAACTCGCGCAGGATCGCTTTCAGATCGGCACGGCCAACAATGTCGAGGTAGTTACCGCACAGGACGAACTCGCGCGCGCGCAGGAGAACTATATTCTTGCCGTTTCCAGTCATGTGGATGCGAAGTTTGCGCTCGCCCGCGCGATGGGCGACACGGAGAAGAACTTTGTGCAGTTCATGGGGAATCCTTAAACCGGCCGTTCTGGAAAGTCGCTGGCTGGATTCCTGCGTGTGAGGTTAGGTGCTATGAAGCGAATTATCCCTGTTGTGATTCTGGTGGCGGCAGCGATTGCAGTTGGCGTTTATTTTTATCCGCGGCTCATGAAGAAGCCGGCGCCTGCGAATCAGCTCACGCTCTCCGGCAACATTGAGGCGCACGAGAGCCTGGTGAGCTTCAAAGTGCCGGGGCGCATTGTCGAGTTGCCAGTCGAAGAGGGCCAGCAGGTCGAACAAGGCGCATTGCTGGCGCGGATCGAAGACGCGGATACCAGGCAAAAGGTGCGGATCGACGAGGCAAGCGTGCGCGTGCGCGAATCCGACCTTGCCCTTACTCTGGCCGGGACCCGCGAACAAGAGGTAAAGGCCTCGCAGCAGACCATGAAGGATGCGCAGGCGGACCTTGACCAAAAGAAACTCGACAACGACCGCGCGAAACAGCTCTATAGCAAAGACGAAATTTCGGCGCAGGATCGCGACCTGGCGGCAACCGCACTGAAGCGCGCCGAGGCAATCTTCAAGGCTGCGCAACAGCGAACCAACGAGGCCATCGAAGGGAGCCGAAAGGAAGATATCGCGATTGCACAAGCCAATCTCAACGAAGCCCACGAAAACCTAGGACTGAGCCAGGTGAACCTGAGTTACGCGATTCTTCATGCGCCTTCCAGCGGCGTAATTACTGTTCGCCAGGTTGAGTTGGGAGAAGTGGTAGCGCCGGGTTCTCCGGTGGTGACACTTGCCGACCTCGATCACATCTGGCTGCGCGCCTATATCGCCGAGACAGATCTGGGCAGTATTCACTGGGGTCAGGAAGCGACAGTCACCACCGATACTTACCCAGGTAAGCAATATCATGGGCGCATTTCATTCATTGCGCCCAACGCGGAGTTCACACCGAAGAGCGTGCAGACTTACACGGAGAGGGTGACTCTTGTTTATAGGATCAAGATCGATATCGATAACCCGAATCACGAATTGAAACCCGGCATGCCCGCGGACGCACACGTTGAACTAGCCGCCGCCAAGCCTTCAGGATCTGCGCCCGCCAAACAATGACGGATCAATTCCAATCCGCGAACACCCCTGCGATTGTGGCCGAAGGGTTGACGAAGAGCTTTCCGGGTGTGCGCGCAGTGGATGGGTTGAGCTTCGATGTGCGAGCTGGGGAGATATTCGGCCTGGTCGGTCCCGACGGGGCAGGCAAGACGACAACGCTGCGGATGCTCGCGGGCATCATGCCACCCGATGCAGGTAAGGCCACGGTCGCCGGCTTCGATGTGATCCGCGATCCGGAGGGAGCCAAGCATGCGCTGAGTTATATGCCGCAACGCTTCGGGCTCTATGAAGACCTGACCGTGGATGAAAACATCCGCTTCTACGCCGATTTATTCGGAGTAAAGAAAGCTGAGCGCGAAGAGCGTTCCGCGCAATTGCTGCAAGCGGCGGGAATGAGTGAGTTCAGGAAGCGGCTTGCGGGTAAGCTTTCGGGCGGCATGAAGCAGAAGCTCGGTTTGGTCTGCGCGCTCATTCATCGTCCGAAAGTAATCCTGCTGGATGAACCGACTACCGGGGTCGATCCTGTTTCACGGCGCGACTTCTGGCGCATTCTTTATGAGTTGGTCGCGGAAGGTGTGGCAATCCTGACTTCAACTGCCTACCTTGATGAAGCGGAGCGCTGCCACCGCGTGGCGCTGCTCGATAAAGGCAAGCTGCTGTTTTGCGATACCCCGGCGAACCTAAAAGCCAGGATGGGCAAAGGCGTTCTGTCTGTTACTTCGGCGGAGCCGCGCAGGCTGCGGGATGCAGTTGAACATGCGGATGGAATCTCAAGCCTGGTACTCACCGGCGACGGGCTGCACGTTGTGGTGGACGATGCCGCGCGGCGCATTCCCGAGATTGAAGCGCGGCTGAAGAGTGCGAACGTGCCCTTCGATGCGATTCAACAGGTTGCGCCGTCGATTGAAGACTTGTTCGTCGATGCTGTACAGAGCGGAGCGCCGCCTCATGCCTAACGAAGACTACTCGGTCGTGGTGGAGAATCTGGTGAAGCGATTCGGCGGCTTTGTGGCCGTCGATCGACTCAATCTCGAAGTCCGCAAAGGCGAGGTCTTTGGATTTCTTGGACCGAACGGGGCTGGCAAATCCACCACCATCCGTATGCTTTGCGGGCTGCTGAAACCTACTTCAGGCCACGCGACCGTTGCGGGATTCGATGTTGCCCGCGACCCGGAAGCCGTGCGGCAAAACATCGGCTATATGTCGCAAAAGTTTTCTCTGTATAACGACCTCAAAGTCATTGAGAATTTGCGCCTCTTCGCCGGCCTTTACAGCGTGCCCTCAAACAAGTTGCAAGAACGAATTGAATGGGCGCTTGAGATGGCGAACCTTAAGGGCCAGGAGAATCTCATTACCGGCACGCTTCCGGGCGGATGGAAGCAGCGGCTGGCGCTGGGCTGCGCGGTGCTGCACAAGCCGCAGATCCTTTTTTTGGATGAGCCGACCTCGGGCGTCGATCCTATCTCGCGCCGTCAGTTCTGGGATCTGATTCATCAGATGGCGGAAGAGGGCGTGACCGTCTTTGTGACAACGCATTACATGGAGGAGGCGGAATACTGCAATCGTCTCGCGCTGATCTTTCGCGGCAAGATGGTGGCTCTCGGTACGCCCTCGGAATTGAAGCGGGACTCAATGAACGGCGAACTGCTTCTGATTGAGTGCGAGCCGCTGGGCAAGGCCGTGGAAGCTCTGCAATCGGCGCCGGACGTGATGGATGCGGCGGTGTTCGGCAACGCGTTGCATCTGGTTGTGCCGGATGCCACTGCGGCTACGCCGCGGATTGAGAAGTATCTTGCGAACAACGGAATTGTCGTGAACCGCGTCGAGAAGATACGCCCCAGCCTGGAAGATGTTTTCGTTTCTCTCACAACGGCAGGTAATGCTGGAGAGGAGCGCAAAGCATGAGCTTCACGCGGTTGCTGGCCGTGGCCAGGAAAGAAGTCATTCAGATTCTCCGCGATTCGCGCAGCCTCGCGATTGTAGTGATCATGCCGGTCACGCTGATGCTGTTGTTCGGTTACGGAGTGAATCTGGATCTGAAAGGGCTTCCCGTTTATGTTTTTGACCGCGACGGCAGCCAGCAAAGCCAGGATCTGTTAAAGCGCTTCCAAGCCAGCAAATACTTTCATGTCGTGCGCGTGGTAAATGATTATTCGGCAATCACGCGCGCGCTCGACGACGGCCGCGCCAAGATGGGCATTGTGATTCCGTGGGATTTCTCTTCGCGCTTGGGCAACGGCGGCCCAGTGCAGGTTCAGGCTCTTGTGGATGCTACCGACGACAACACCGCCAACGTGCTCATGGGCTATGCGCAGGCCGTAGTTCAGGGTTACTCCGGGGAGACTCAAATCGACTGGCTACGCAAGCGCGGCCAGCCGATCGAGCCTACAGCGTTGAGCGTGGAAACTCGCACCTGGTACAACGAGGATTTGGAGAGCAGTGCATTCATCGTTCCCGGCGTGCTTGCGCTCGTGATGTCGGTGATTGGCGCGTTCCTCACTTCTCTTACGATTGCGCGCGAGTGGGAACGTGGATCGATGGAGCAATTGATCTCGACTCCCGTGGGCGCGATGGAGATCATGCTCGGCAAGCTGGCGCCTTATTTTGTCCTCGGGATGTTCGACGTGATTGTCTGTGCTGCGATTGCAATCTGCTGGTTCCACGTGCCGTTTCGCGGGTCGTATGTCACGCTGCTGGTCAGTTCCGCTTTGTTTCTTGTCGTTGTGCTTTCGCTGGGGTTCTTCATTTCAGTGGTTGCCAAGAGCCAGTTTGCGGCCAGCCAGATTGCGCTATTGGTCACGTTTCTTCCGGCGTTCCTGCTCTCTGGATTTCTGTTTTCGATCGATCAGATGCCCGTCCCGCTGCAATGGATCACGCGTGTCTTGCCGGCCCGCTACTACGTTTCCGTACTGAAGAAGATATTTCTCAAGGGGACGCCCACGGCCATGCTTTACGCCGATCTGATTCCCCTGGGCGTGTTTGCGTTCGTGCTGGCGCTGCTGGCTACACACGCATTCCACAAGCGGCTGGACTAAAGGAGAGAACGCATGTTTGGGCGCCTGAAGCAGATGTTGATCAAGGAATTCATCCAGGTCTTCCGCGACAAACGGACGCGCTTTCTGTTGTTTGTGCCGCCGATCATCCAGATGCTGGTGTTTGGATACGCGGCAACCTACGATATTCATCATGTTCCTACGGTTGTGCTGGATCTGGATCACAGCCAGCAGAGCCGCGAGCTGGTTTCGCGTTTCGCGTCGAGTCCGTATTTCGACGTACAGCGGCAACTGACCGACTCGCGCCAGATTCACGATCTCATCGATCGGGGCCAGACTACCGTGGGGCTGGAGATCGATGCCGGCTTTGCACGGAAGCTGGGCGCGGGTGAGACCGCGCCGCTGCAAGTGATTGTGGATGCAACTAACTCGAACACGGCCCTGATCGCATCGAGCTACATTACGCAGATTGCGCTTGGCTTTGCGCGCGATTCCCAACAGGACCGCATCTACCGGATCGCGCCGCAGTTGATCGAAGCCATGCCTTCGGTCGAGCTTGAACAACGGCCTTGGTACAACCCCGGACTGAGCAGCCGCTGGTTCTTTATTCCGGGAATTGTCGGCAGCCTGACGCTGGTGCTGGTGATTACACTGACGGCCTTTGCGGTGGTGCGCGAGCGGGAGATCGGAACTCTGGAGCAGATCATGGTGACGCCAATCCGCCCGGCCGAGTTTATTCTCGGCAAGACGCTGCCGTTTTTTCTGATTGGCCTGTTCGATGTTTCGCTGATTGCGGTGGTGGGGACGTTTTGGTTCCAGGTCCCGTTTCGCGGCCACGTCTGGGTGTTGCTGACGGGATCGGTTCTTTTTCTCTTGTGCATGCTGGGTGTGGGCCTGCTGATTTCGACGGTCTCGTCAACGCAGCAGCAGGCCATGGTGACTGCCTTCTTCTTCATCATGCCGGCGATCAGCTTTTCAGGGTTCGGATTTCCCATCAGCACCATGCCGCAGTGGATGCAATATCTCAGTTATATGATTCCGCTGCGCTATTTCCTGATCGTTCTGCGGGGTACTTATCTGAAGGGCGTGGGGATGGAGATTCTTTGGCCTCAGATGGCGGCGATGGCAGGCCTGGGAATCAGCCTGCTTGCGATTGCCATCCTTCGCTTCCACAAGGCGCTGGACTAAGACCCGCGGCGCCCCGACGGGGCTATGGCTGCCAACTGGGATGCATTCCCAGGGTTTCACCCTGGGCTATTCTCACGGCCTCCCGCTGGGAGGCTTGCAGGCAACGGCATGCGGAGATGGCAAACGGGACTTGGTCCGGGAACGAGAACGTTCATGCGATTTCCCGGCCCCCGGTGTGCTGCACCGGCAAGCCTTGGCCCTGAGAGGCTAAAATCGAAAGGTTCAGCGGCTTGATTCCCTTTGGTGATGGCTCGCCCTTTCTATTGGTGGTACTTTACCCTTTTGGCCGCTTTTTGGGCTGGGTTTGCGCTGGCTGCGTTGATGCCGGCTGAGTTTTGACCGGAATAGTGCGGTGTTGCGGCTGGCGGCAAAAGTTCGGGAGCAAGGCTTCTTTTATGATGGAATTCCATATTTCCCGGGATGCGCGCGAACGTTATCAGTTCACGCAGTCCCTTTTTTCCTACACAGGGAACGTCGTTTTCGCCAATGTTGCTGCCTGCCGCGAGTTCGCGCAGCGGATGAACCAGGTGCGCGAGGTAGAAAAGCATCCCGAACTGGCGGTTCATGCCGGTTCGCTTTATGCCATGGGCCTGATCGACGAGGCCAGCCACGTGCTGATGGCGCGCTACCGCGAGCAGTTTGATCCGGAAGTGATGACGAGCGCGCTCGGCTGGTTCTCAGCGCAGGTGGGTGTTGAGGCGCTGGACAAGCTGCTGCTTACATTTGTTGAGGAGTTTCCAGGGGCCAGCGTGACGAGCGGACTGGAGACGCCCCAGCAATGGCTGGCAGGCTCGACCGATGGAACGCCGCACCGGGCTGCCGCGCTGGAAGAGTTGCTGCTGCTGTGGACCGCAAATAAAAATGAGGCCTTTCAGCCCTTCGAGGAGCTTTTTGCGGACAAAGCCCTGGCGGAAAAGACGGTTTATCGCCAGGTAACCCAGCAGTTGCCCGAGTACTTTGCCAGTCGCCCGTTGATCCCGCTGGCCGACTCCGCCCCAGTCAACTTGCTGGAACTGCTGCGCGCGCCGGCTTTGCGCTCTCCCCGTTCCCTGAGGGAACAGCTTGAGATCATTCGCAACCTCTGGAAGCCGCTGATCGGCGATAGCCTGGAGCGCTTCCTGGTGATGGCCGGCGAGATTCTGCACGAAGAAGAGCTGGCTATCTGGATGCAGTTCAATCCTCCTGGCAGGCGCGGACGGGACGGCCAGCAGCAGTGGCCCTCCGAATTTGTCCATTCGGAGGTGCCGACCTTTGGCGATCCGGCCCATGAATACGAGAAGTTCAGTGCCGACACGGCCTGGATGCCCAGCACGGTGCTCATCGCCAAGAGCACATACGTTTGGCTGGCGCAGCTTAGCAAGCAGTATGGCCGCGGAATCACCCGACTCGATGAGATTCCCGACGAGGAGCTGGCGACGCTCGCGCGGCGGGGGCTCAACTCGCTGTGGCTGATCGGCGTGTGGGAGCGCAGCCGCGCGTCGAAGACGATCAAGCAACTGTGCGGCAACCGCGACGCCGTGGCGTCGGCCTATTCTTTGTTCGACTACTCGATTGCCGAGGATCTGGGCGGCGAGGCTGCCTACACAAACTTGCGCGACCGGGCCTATCGCCACGGCGTGAGGCTGGCCAGCGATATGGTGCCGAACCAC
>Ga0302155_10002760_pt1 | contig 11665 bp, 14 predicted proteins | sample I_Bog_N3_1_FD_193508 | JGI IMG/M metagenome (GOLD analysis project Ga0302155, IMG submission 193508) | Peat permafrost microbial communities from Stordalen Mire near Abisko, Sweden - I_Bog_N3_1 | ecosystem: Environmental > Terrestrial > Soil > Wetlands > Peat | place: Sweden: Abisko, Stordalen...
GCCGCCGATGTGCGATCCGGTGAGCTGGTGACGTTGCATGATTAGGCTGAATGCTGACGGCGATGGATGCGGCTCCGCAGGTGCGCCTACCAAGGTCATCGTTCCATCGGTCTTGAGCAATGCCAGGAATGCATCCAGATTATGCGGTGCTGCTACGGTATCGAGGATGAAGTCGAGTTGGTTTTTATGCCGTTGCATCTGCTCCGGATCGGAGGAAATGATCACCTCATTTGCACCGAGCTTCAGCGCGTCTTCTTTTTTCCCTGGCGAGGTCGTGAATAACACGACGTGGGCACCCATGGCACGAGCGATCTTTACGGCGACGTGTCCCAAGCCGCCCAGTCCGACGATTCCGACTTTCTGACCAGGCTGAACGTTCCAGTGGCGCATCGGAGAATACGTAGTGATGCCGGCGCAAAGCAGGGGAGCTGTCGCGGCGGGATCGAGCGACGCTGGTATGCGCAATACAAACTTTTGGTTGACGACGATGCTGGCGGAATAGCCGCCATAGGTTATTCCGCGACCATGTTTGTCTTTGCCGTTATATGTTCCGACGAAACCCGTATCGCAATACTGTTCGAGTCCATCATGGCAATTTCCGCAAGTTTGGCAAGAGTCAACCATGCATCCAACACCGACCATATCGCCAAGCGAAAATCCCTGTACATGGCTACCCAAAGCCGTGATCCTGCCGACAATTTCATGTCCTGGAACAACCGGATAGACCGTGGCATTCCATTCATTGCGAACCATATGTAAGTCGGAATGACAGACGCCGCAAAACAATATGTCGAGCTGAATGTCATCCGGCGCTGGCTGGCGTCGCTCAATGCGATGCGGCTCTAACAGTGATTGGGCAGAGCTGGCTGCGTAGGCGATGGTATTCAATGAAGTCTTCCCTTGATTGGTTTTGAATCAAATCGGTTTTCAATCCGAATTATTAATATATCTGTAATATATCTATGTTGCCACCGCAGAGTTTTTCAAGTCAAGTCAAATGACCTTGCCAGACCTGGTTTTGGCATGCATGCAATCGATACAGCCAATTACTTCAATCGATTGGATTGATGCGGAGGATTCGCATATCGTGGCGCCTTCATCAACAGGAGAATCTAAAATGTCGAAACGGATAGCGCTGGTTACCGGTGCAAACAAAGGAATTGGCTTCGCCACGGCACGTGCACTGGCAAACAAAGATGTGCTTGTTCTGGTTGCAGGGAGAAATTCTGTGGCCGTCGAAGATGCGGTCAAAGAATTGAAAGCGGAGGGGTGTGACGTCGATGCATTGGTGCTCGACGTTACCAATGAAAAAAGCATCGATCAGGCGGTCGAGCAGGTTGAAAAAAAATACGGACGGCTGGATATTCTGATCAATAACGCGGGCGTCATGAAAGATGCATTTGACAAGACGCCATCTGCGCAATCGCTGCAGATATGGCGCGATACATTTGAAACCAATGTATTTGGCCTGGTGGCTGTAACCAATGCCTTTTTGCCGCTGATCAGGAAAGCGCCGGCTGGACGGATCGTCAACGTTTCCAGTATTCTTGGCTCGATGGCGGCCAATACGGATCCGACTTCTGCGTTCTACGGATTCAAGATTCCGGCATACAACATTTCCAAATCAGCGGTAAACGCTTGGACAGTACACCTTGCCTACGAGCTGCGTGATACCGGAATTAAAGTCAACGCGGCTCATCCAGGTTTTGTGAAAACGGATCTCCATGGTGTTGATGCTCCCATGTCCTGGGATGAAGGCGCCGTTACCAGCGTAAGTCTCGCCTTGTTGGCCAACGATGGTCCAAATGGAGGCTTCTTCCACGAAAACGAAGAGCAGCCATGGTAATGCTTTAGCGCGTATCGGCTTCTACGTTCTCGTGATTCCCGATGAAATGAATTCCAAAAGAGGAGCAAGCTTTGATTCATGAATTAAGAATATATACCGTAGCACCAGGGAGAATGAGAGATCTTCTGGATCGATTTCAGAACACCACGCTGAAAATATGGGCGAGACATGGAATCCGACAGGTTGGTTTTTGGACGACGTTGATTGGCAGTTCCAATCAGCAGCTTACCTATTTGCTTGCATGGGATTCACTGGCTGAGCGCGAGCAGAAATGGAAAGCGTTTGCCGTGGATCAAGAATGGATCGACACGCTCGCACACACCGAAATGAATGGTGTATTGGTCAGCAACGTGCAGAATTCTATCCTTCAACCGACAGAATTTTCATCTTGCTGATTCGCTGGGCATGATTGCGTTCGGCACTAAAAATAGTGCCGTCGACGGTTTGGGATATTCGCTCGGCGGCACACCTATTTTTATATAACTCCACTTTTAAAGATATTGTCATGACGAAATCACTCAAACGCCTGGCAGTCATTTTGATGTTAGGTATTTCGTTCGTTCAAGCAGCAGTCGCTACCGAACAAACACTTCACCTGCGTGGTGTAATTAGTGAGATAGAAAATGATGAGTTGATCGTCGTTGCCCGCGACGGTAGTAAAAATTCTATTCGACTGTCCGATCAAACGAAGATTTTGGACGTATCGCGTGTTGATCTGTCCGTAGTAAAAGAAAACACCTATTTGGGTGTGGCGGCAGTCGATGCTCCAAGCGGTAAATTGCGCGCGCTTGGCATGATAATTTTTCCTGAAGGCGCGCGTGGACTCAACGAGGGGCATTTTCCGTGGGACAAGGGGCCTTCCAGCAGCATGACCAACGCAACCGTTGCCAAGCTCGTCAAAAAGAAAAATGGTGCGGAACTTGAAATGCGATTTGGAGATAAAAGCAAGATCGTCGTCATCGACTCCAAAACCAAATTAAGCCAATTTGTGCCAGGAAGAAAGGACCTACTTGTTGCTAAATCTAACGTTATGGTCGTCGCTCAGATGACCGAAGGCGGCGTGGTGAATGCGCAAGTCATTCTGGTTGGACGCGATGGCTTCATTCCTCCGATTTAAAGCTCTGCGTCAACGATTAGGGAGCAGGGAGGAACGTGCGGCCGGCTCCGGAATCGATGGCCAAGATCGTGTCTTTTAGGATTGATAGGATGCCCACATTGACGTGGTAGCGCAACGCATTTTCGACGGCATGGTATGGAATTTGATACATACCGCTTGAGGTTTTAAAATTTGATAGATGGAAGGAGTATACCTTGGCTGATAAAGGTCAAATTCTGCGGATAGGCATGCGGGACGGTGCTTTGCTCGACGTGTATTGCGTTGCTGCGTCTGGAAATCGGCGTGGCGGTGTTGTATTGATGCAGGAGATATTCGGATTGACTCAACATATCCGCGAACAATGTGACTGGTTCGCATCAGAAGGCTACGATGTGTGGGCGCCGGCCATTTTCGACAGGGAGGCTCCAAGATTGCAGCTAACTTATTCCTCCCAGGACGTCGCAACCGCCATTGCTCTCGTGAGTAAGCATAAGATCGAACAAGCTGTTGACGACGCAAGTATCTGTGTAGAGGCGTTGGCTGAGAAAGGGCCCGTCTTCATCACCGGTTATTGCTATGGCGGCTCTGTCAGTTGGGCAGCCGCGTGCCGTATCCCGGGGCTCTCGGGGGCTTCTTGCTACTACGGCTCTCGCATCCCAGATCTTGCGCATGAAATCCCTAAATGTCCAGTCGCTCTTCACTTTGGTGAGTTTGACCGTGAGATTCCTTTGGAACGCGTGCATCTGATTCAAGATCAACACCCCGATGTTGAAATGTGGACGTACCCGGCCGGTCACGGCTTCAATTCGGATCGACGTGACGACTTTCATGCTCCGAGTGCCAAGTTGGCCAGAAAAAGGACATTGGAGTTATTTTCGGCTTGAATCGTTTGCGAACGCCACCAGCGCTTCAAAAATTGGAGTCTGTTTTAAAAAGAGAACCCAACTGAGTTGCGGACAGCAGCGGTTGGTGAAGTTAATAGCAGGCTAAAGAAGTCGGCCAAACGCGAGGCAAAAATTCATTGGCAGCGCGCTGGCCGGTTCGCATTATTTGGCCAAACCTGCAAGCTCAGGCAGACCGCTGTTGCCGTCAGCGTAGGCCGCTTTGAAGCTTGGGCGGAGCTGCCAGCGTTTCCAGAACGCTTCCAGATGCTCGAAACGCTCATCCAGTGGCGTCGCGTTGACTGGGAACTTTGAGAAGGCAATGGCGGTAGCTAAGGTGATGTCAGAGAAGGTAGGTTCGTCACCACCCAGCAGCCATTGTCGTCCGTCCGACAGATGGCGATCCACCAGCGCTGCATGCGCCAGCGCTTCCTTTCGACAATGCTCGCCCCAAGCCTCGTTCTTGGTCAACTCAAGTTTAAATCCGAGGCCGGTATGCAGGACATGGAAGGCTGTGACTATGCGGTAAAGGATATGAACCCAGATACGGTTGTCCCACATATTGTCTAGGCCTTGTTGCAATGGGTCTTCACCCATGATTTTTCGCCCAGGGTAGGCTTGATCTAGATAACGGGCGATGGCAGCCGTCTCGGAAATAAAGCTTCCGTCGGCCAGCTGCAAAGTTGGTGTCTCACCCCACGGATTCATTTTCAAATGCGGCCATTGGCGTTGTTGGCCTCCAGGTGTCATATCGTAGACATGTTCATTAAACTGATCGGCGATCCCCTTCTCATACATGAACAGTCGCAGACGTTGTGGATTAGGAAAAGCGGAAGGAGAGGTAAAGAGTTCAAGTTTGGTGTTCATGATGATGGTTTCCTATAAAGTAAAAATGTGGTGGCAGTTTTCTGAAAACTTGCCGTTTAAGCTTGATAAATGTTTTTCTCAAGCAGTGATCGAAGTGTATTGGCTTGTTTGCGCTGGATAAATGGGGTTAGAATCATTTCATTTGTTACATTAGGGAATGAAATGGGAGCAACTGATTCGACCCAGTTAGGCAGTATTGAGCAGTTCTGTAAGGCGGCTGAGTTAGGTAGTTTCACTGCTGCTGCTGAGTACTTTGGCGTCACGCCTGCGGCAATCAGCCGATCCATCAGCAGACTTGAGCAACGTCTTGGTGTACGTCTGTTCTCTCGTACGACACGTAGTATCAAAGTTACCAACGAAGGCGAACTTTATTGGAAAGAGTGTCAGCTGGCGCTGGAACAGATTGCTGAAGCAGAGCGCGCAGTAACTGGCGCACAGACTGTTCCTAGCGGGCTGCTACGCATTAGTGTAAGTGCCGCTTATGGCACATATCGGCTACTGCCTTTGATGCCAATATTCACTGCGGCATATCCGCAGATTGAGATTGAGTTGAGCATCTCAGACAAGATTATCGATTTCGTTGAAGAGGGCTTTGATCTTGCAATACGACTAGGTATACAGCGCGACTCACGATTGGTCGCCTATAAGCTAGAAGATGTGTTCTTGGGTGTCTTTGGTACGCCTGAGTACCTGGAAAAAAAAGGAATGCCTCGTTCACTCAATGATCTTGAAGAGCACGACTGTATCCAGTACATATCGCCGAATACCGGACGTCCAATGATTTGGATCTTTAAAGGGCCTCAGGGAGAAGAGATTGATTACCCTGTACGCAGCCGGATGCGCATTCTCAACGATGCGCTTGGTTGCCTTGCGTGGGTCAATGCCGGGGGGGGGCTCTATCAAACCTATCGTTTCGCTGCCCTCGGAGCCGTAAAGCGCGGTGACTTGGTAGAGGTTCTTCAAGAACACGGTGGGCGCTCCCGGCCATTTTCTATTTTGTATCCGCAGAATAGACACCTGTCTGCAAAGGTGCGGGCTTTTGTTGATTTTTTGCGGTCCACTTTGACCGCCCAACCAGTGCAATAGCATTTGATTGTGACCATTTGTTCTCACTTATTTAGCCAGCAAACCTCAGGCGGCTATGCTTTCCCGTAAGTTGGTTGTTACGACAGACGGGGAAGCCATGCGCAGCCAGAATGCATCTGCTTGTGCGCCAAGGCGCGAGGGGCTGCGCAAAATGCATACCTGCAGGGGAATGTTGAATTGGCAGCCTCCGGCGCGCATCAGTGTTTTACTGTTGAGTTCGTTGCGGACCATGGTCTCTGGGAGCCAAGCGACGCCCAGTCGCGACAATGCCATTCCCCGCAATCCGTCTGCCAGGCTACTTTGGTGGTAACGTACCAGATTCAGCAGGGGGAATGACAGCAAGGCATGATCCAACGCCCAGCCCAGTGAACACTCGCCCGCATAACCGAGAAATGACACCGGACCAGTGTCGCGCCCCTCCAGCGGAAACAACGGTCGTCCTGCTGCATCGGGAGCACAAACCGGAATCAATTGCTCATTACCTAGCACGATGGCTGGATATTCTGTCTCGCGTCCGCGCAAGCCGACACGTTCGAGTATGGCCTGAGCATCGTCCACCAACGTCACCAGAAAGTCGGCGTTGCCGCTATTGAGGGCATCCATACATTCCGGCAGATTATCCGATGCCACATTGAAGCGAGCAGATTTGAATTCGCTATGCAGGCGCGGAATCCATTCAGGAAAAAAAATTGCCGACATAACGTGTGGGGCGGTAAAGCGGATCTGCTCACTACGATCTTCCAAAGTGTGACGCACGGTCTTGCGCAGGCCTTCCAGGGCATAAGTCACCTCCGTCGCCACGGATTGCAACTGACGGCCGGCATCCGTCAATTCAAGTGACGCCTTGCCGCGATCGAAGGCGGGCGTACCCAACCAGGTTTCCAACCCTTGTATGCGTCGGCTCAAGCCCGACACCGAGACATGGCAACGCTCCGCAGCCCGACTGAAACTTTTGGTCTGGCAAAGCACGAGGAAATCTTTCAAGGCGGCAAGATCAGTCATGATGTTTGCGTAATTGGCAACGATGGAGGTATTTGTTGCAAGTGATAAGCCTGCAACATTGATAATACGCCGCTTCTCGATTTACGCTTTGCGTAATCCGCAAATGATTCGGCAATATGCGCAACCCCTAAACGGCACAGCCCGCCTACGATGCAATCACTCCAACATTTGAGGATGCATCATGCCAGCCGCGCAGACCAAGGATTTTCACCCAGTAAAACTTCCCGGCGTGCTTGCCCCCGTTTTGACGCCGTTCGACGCGGACCTGCAGCCTGACGCGGCAATGTTTGCGCGGATGTGTCGCTGGTTGGTCGCACAAGATGCCGGACTGGCGATGTTCGGTACCAATTCCGAAGGCAATTCATTGTCGATCGATGAGCGTAAGCGCTTGCTTGAGGCCGTGCTGGAAGCTGGAATTCCCGCCACCAAGATGTTGCCAGGTACCGGTAGCTGTTCGCTGACAGATGCGGTGAGTTTGACGCGCACAGCGGTTTCGAACGGCTGTGCGGGGGTGCTGGTGCTGCCACCGTTCTACTACAAAGGCATATCGGACGATGGTTTGTTTGCCTTTTTTTCCGAATTGGTGGAGCGCGTCGGAGACGCTCGCCTGCGCATTTATCTCTATCACATCCCGCCGGTCGCGCAGATCGGCATCTCTGAAGAATTGATTGATCGCTTGCTCAAGCGCTATCCCCAGGCAATTGCCGGCATCAAGGACACCGGAGGTGACTGGACCTATACCGAGCGTGTAATCGATCGTTTTTCCTCGACCGGATTTGAGGTTTTCGCCGGGACCGAAACTATCTTGCTAAAGACTTTACGCCGCGGTGGATGCGGCTGTATTTCGGCGACCGCAAACGTCAATCCGGCACAAATCATCGCGTTGCATCGTCAATGGCAAGACCCTGAAGCTGATCAGATGCAGCAGGCGCTGAATGACTTACGGGCAGTGTTCCAGGCGTACCCGCTGATTGCCGCGATGAAGTCGGCCCTGGCCGATGCCTCCGGGCTGGCCCAATGGAATCGTCTGCGTCCGCCGTTGCAGGCACTTTCTGGACAGCAGGCCAGCATGCTGGCCAGACAACTCGACGCGCATGGTTTTTCCCTGCGCGATTTCTGAACACAATCCGAATCACCATTTCTTAAATCAAAAAAAGGGAGTCTTGCCATGCGTCGTCTGAAATCACTTGTCTATTGCTGTATCTCCGGGGTAGCCCTGCTTGCTTCCTTGCTGACGTGCGCGCCAGTGGCTGCCCAAGGGGCAGGACCGATACTCGCACGCATTGCTGAGCGGGGGCAGATCAACGTCGGCTATCGCGAGTCTTCGGTGCCATTTTCTTACCTCGACGAGCAGAAGCATGTCGCCGGTTACACCATTGATTTGTGCAGCCGGATTGTCGATGAGGTAAAGAAGAAAATCGGTAAGGACATCAAGGTCAACTATGTACCGGTGACTACCGCTAATCGCATTATTCAGATCAGCAGCGGCGCCGTCGACATGGAATGCGGCACCACCACCATCACGCTGGCGCGTCTGGAACAGGTTGATTTCTCCATGCCGTTCTGGCTCACCGGTACCCAGATTGCCGTCAAGAAGAAGCTGAAAGTGAAAGAGGTTGAAGGCCTGAAAGGAAGAACCGTTGCAGTCTTGCAAGGATCGAGCAACGAGCGCGCATTGCAGGCGCTGTCGCAATCCAAGGGACTCAATTTCAAATTTATCTACGTCAAGGATTACGCAGAGGGCTTCTTGGCGTTGGAAACCGACCGGGTCGACGCGATTGCCGGAGACGGCACACCGATCGCAGTGTTCGCGTCCAGCAAGACGCGCCATCCGGCAGAAATTGAAGTGGTCGGACGCCTGCTCACCATCGATCCTTACGGCGTCATGTTTCAGCGCGGTGATACCGATTTCCGCGTGTTGATCAACCAGGTGCTGGCTCGTTCATTTGCCTCAGGCGCTGCACTGAGCCTGCTGGACAAACATTTTGGGCCGGTCAACATCAAAGCCAGTGCAGACCTGGCTGCACTGTACCGCGCTCAGTCGATTCCGGAATAAAGCCGAAAGCCAGGCATGAACTATCAATGGCAATGGGGCGTATTGATTCGCGAACCCTATCTAGGCTGGCTGCTGGACGGCATCAAATGGACTTTTGCGATCAGCGTTGTGGCATATGCAATCGCCATGACGCTGGGCATCGCGGTTGGTATCGCACGGACCTTGGAAAACCGTCACGCGCGCCGCGCCGCGGCAGTGTACGTTTCGTTGTTTCGCAGCGTGCCCTTGCTGGTGCAATTGTTCCTCTGGTATTTCGTGGTGCCGGAAGTTTTACCCGAATCGCTCGGTCATTGGCTCAAGCGTGATCTGACCAACCCCGAGTACTGGACCACTGCGGTTGGCCTTGGCTTGTTCATGTCTGCGCGGATTGCCGAGCAGATCCGTGCAGCCATCAACGCCTGCGGTACGGGTCCAGGCAACGCTGCCCGTGCACAAGGGATGAGCACGGCGCAGATTTATCGCCACATCCTGTTGCCTGTGGGTTTGCGCTATGCCTTGCCAACCTTAACCTCAGAGTTGCTTAACACTTTCAAGAACTCGAGCCTGGCGTTGACCATCGGCATGCTCGAACTGACAGGACAAAGTCGTCAGATTGAAGCCTATACCTTTAAGGGAATCGAAACTTTTACGGCATCGACGGTTATCTACATCTTGATTTCTCTCATTGTGATTTTTGCCAGTCGACATCTGGAAAGCATGTTGGAAATCCCGGGAATGCTCAGCAGTCGTAACAAGGAATAATCATGGATTTCGATATCTTCGTTATTACACGCAACTTCTCCTTGCTTGCCGAAGGCATGCTTACCACCTTACGTCTGACCGGACTGGCATTGCTGTTCGGACTGGTCTGGGGAACGATACTGACACTGGCAAGACTGGCGCCTGGCCGACTCTTATCTGCACTGGCTACGCTCTACGTGAACGGTATTCGCGCGGTGCCGCTCATCATGGTTATTTTTTGGATCTACTTTCTGTTGCCGGTGTTGAGCGGCACACAGATCGGGCCATTTTATTCGGCGCTAGTGGCATTCATCCTGTTTGAAGGCGCGTACTTCAGTGAAATTATACGGGCTGGCATCAAGAGCATTTCTCAAGGTCAGTTGCGCGCCGCACTGTCGACCGGCATGACGTATCTGCAAGGCATGCGCTACGTCGTCTTGCCGCAGGCATTTCGAAAGATGGCGCCAGTCTTGTTGACGCAGAGCATCGCTCTGTTTCAGGATACCTCGCTGGTGTATGTAGTGGGCCTGATGGACTTCATGACGGCCAGTGCCATGGTCGCCAGCAGGGATGGCAGGCTGGTTGAACTGTACACCTTCGCGGCCTTCGTCTACCTGGTTATCAGTCTTGTCGCAGCATCGGCCGTGCGGCTTATGGAAAAAAAATTCAAGGTATGAAGCAATGATCAAATTCGACAAGGTTTCAAAATGGTATGGCACATTTCAAGTGCTGTCCGATTGCACGCTTGAAGTGGCCAAAGGCGAGGTCATCGTCGTGTGTGGTCCATCGGGTTCAGGAAAAAGTACGCTGATCAAATGCGTCAACGCGCTGGAGCCTTATCAGTCAGGCTCCCTAAAGGTAGAAGATATCGAAGTCTGTGGGAGGAGCACCGATCAGCGAAAACTGCGTCAGCGCATCGGCATGGTGTTCCAGAACTTTGAACTTTATCCGCATCTGAGTGTGCTCGATAACTTGCGGTTGGCACAGGTCAAGGTGCTCAAGCGGAATATCAGCGGTGCCACCGATGTCGCCATGCAATTGCTGGAGCGTGTCGGCATGCAAGCGCATCAAGCCAAGTTTCCCGGACAGTTGTCAGGAGGTCAGCAACAGCGGGTCGCCATCGCGCGTGCACTCGCGATGAATCCGGTAGCGATGCTCTTCGACGAGCCAACCTCGGCGCTGGATCCTGAGATGGTCAGCGAAGTGTTGGACGTGATGACACAGTTGGCGCAACAGGGCATGACCATGATGTGCGTTACGCATGAAATGGGCTTCGCCCGTCGCGTTGCGGATCGGATTGTCTTCATGGATGGCGGTAGTATTGTCGAAGAAGCTCCTGCGGAAGATTTTTTCAACGCGCCGCAAAGTCGCCGTGCCAAAGATTTTTTATCAATGATTCTGGCGCACTAAGGTCACCATTTTTCTGCAGGGAGTACAACATGAGCGATATCGTTCCTATTTTGCCCAAGCCGTCACAGCCGGGGGGCAGTTATTCCCCAGTCGTCGTTCACAATGGCATTGCCTATGTCAGCGGACAACTGCCTCGACTTAATGGTGAGGTGCAGTTTCCAGGCAAGGTGGGCTCCGATATTGATCTGGCCACTGCCCGTGAAGCGGCGCGGCTATGTGCGATGCAATGCCTGGCGGCGTTGGACAAGGAACTGGGCGGCCTGGCGCGGGTGGTGCGTTTGCTGAAGGTCAACGGCTATGTAGCTTCAACATCAGGTTTCATCCAACAGCCAGCGGTCATTGATGCCGCCAGCGAATACTTCACGGAGGTATTGGGCCTACGCGGTCAGCATGCACGTGCGGCTGTAGGCGTGGCTGAATTGCCGCGCGGTGCCGCTGTTGAAATTGAACTGATGGCTGCGATCAGGGAATAAGAGGATGAGTCACATGTTGTTGGGGCCAATGTCGGTAGGTGAACTGGAGCGTCTGCGGGCCGATACGCCGGCGTGGGGTGAATACGCGCATTTCGCGCACGGTTCGATCAGTCTGCCGCCGCGCACTGTATTCGACGCCATGCAAAGATGGCTGCAATTGGAGTCGCAGCAAGGTACGCATCGCGCCATTGCGGTAGTACGAGAGGATCTGGAACAGGCCCGAGAAAT
>Ga0302155_10002761_pt1 | contig 11664 bp, 17 predicted proteins | sample I_Bog_N3_1_FD_193508 | JGI IMG/M metagenome (GOLD analysis project Ga0302155, IMG submission 193508) | Peat permafrost microbial communities from Stordalen Mire near Abisko, Sweden - I_Bog_N3_1 | ecosystem: Environmental > Terrestrial > Soil > Wetlands > Peat | place: Sweden: Abisko, Stordalen...
AGGAAAACCGCTTCCATAAACCCACATGATTTGATCCCGAATTTCAAACCCGGCATCTTCAATTGCACAGGCCATCCTATGATAAGTGCGGCTACCGCCGAACGCTAATAAATGGCCACCTGGCTTTAATACCTCTAGGCATAGTTTCCATAACTCGACATCATTAGCAATGCCAGACTTATCCCAGCCTTTGTTCATAAACCCAAGTTCATACGGCGGGTCAGTAACAATTGCATCTACCTGTTGACCCTTTGCAATCAAATCCCTTATCGCATCTTTACAATCCGACAAGACGCAGACATATCCCTTGTCTAACACTATTCTTCCCTATGTTTGTGGGCTATTTCTGCACTTTTAATTACATGCTCCACCGCAGTTCTAGCATTTTCGGAATCAACCTTTTCTTGCTCAATTCCAAGTTTGATTTGGTTCTGATTAATTTGCGCCATAATCTGCATAAACTTAACATCAGTTAAGGTCTTCTCATTAGCAACTTTAGCAGCTTGGATAGCTAGCTCTCCTTCTTGTTTTTGTTGTTGTTGCTGAATCTTAGCCATCTCAATTTGTTTAATGGCCTCAGTTTGCTCACGCATTGCGGTTTCTTCAGGATTGCCTTGCTGTGCTTGTTGTTGTTTTTGTTCTTCTAATTGCTTCATAAACTGAACGGCTTGAGCCTTAAGCCCCTCAATACCTCTAATGTCCATGTTATCTAGAATTGTTTCTAGCCCCATAGTATTAATAAACTCAGCAAACAATTGACTGGACTGCATCATTCTAATTATTTGATCAAGCGCTACTTGTTTTTGTACTGCGCTACTAACCCCTGCTTCAACCTTAATCTGTAAACTATTTGGGTTGTAACTAAAGTCTACGCTTTCAGGATTATTTGGGTGATTAATAATTTGGTAAGAGCGCTTACCGTCAGGCGCCTTTACTGGTAAGCTTCTAGGCGTTACATAATACTTAGGAATTAAGTCAACAACTATTTGGGCAACCCTATTTAAGCCTCTAATATAGCCCTGTAAATAAGGAATGGCCGCAGCATTAGATTGCATTGCTCCTTGCTGTATGGCGACCCCTGATATTTGCTTATCGTTAGTTCCTAATATGGAATCATACGTACCTAATATAGTTTGGGTAACCTGATCGGTCCCCATAAAAGTCATATTAACAATGTCGGGAGTAGGGGTTCGTTGAACTTCTCTTGGGGGCGGTAATGGTTGCTCTGGATTATCTTTATAAAATGCGTTATAAACCAACGTAGATGCTTGCTGTACGTTTTTATAAGCGTCCGCATAATCCTCTGGTATAGACTCAACTGCTACCATAAATTTATGTTGCACCATGTTTTCAATTTCGGCAGCAACGGTCTGTCCTGAGAAGTTTTTAAGTTGTTGCACACCTTTAGCATGATAAACAAAAGGCCTGGTCATCTGCATTGATGCACCATCTTCGTTTTCTCTAATTACCACACTATTGCCATCAATAAATACTAACGGGAAGAACTTATAGGATGTTTCTTCGTGAGACAGTACTTTATCTTCACAAACCATATAGCGATCAATTGTTTCGATAATGGTTTCTCTTTCATCTATAAGAATGGGGGCTTGTTCAATAAACCCTTGATTACCCCATAGTTTAAGGAATTCCTCATAATGTTTTTTAACAATAGTATGGCCGTTAGAAAGTTTTACGATCTTCTCTTTCTTCTTTTTCTTGCAGTAGTAATCGGCAACCAGTATGATTTCTTGATCTTGATTTAAATAGCTCCAATTAAAATCGCCTACATGGCTCGATCTTTCAAACTTCATATTGTCGGCCGAGCCTTTACCGAATTCTTCTTCAAAATCTTCTTTTGATTTAGGGATTAACTGAAAGCAGTAATTACCATCGCCCTTATGTGATTCTCTGGCTAACGGATCGAAGCCAGTTAAAGTTGGATCGAATACTCGCTCTACTTTAATATTTTGCTCAAAAGATAGCTCGTTAATGTAGCCTGTATAAACGTGGACAACACTATAACCACCAGCTAATAAGTCTGAATAAATGTTATACTCTAGTGCATCGTTGGAGGCGTCAAAGAAAATCTCTCTTAAATGCGCCTCTATTATTTCTAATGTTTGTAAAAATTCTGGGGTTAGCTCTTCAATTCGCACACCGTCGGCAGCTCTTGCCACTATTGATGGTTCTTGTTTCGCGAACTCGCCTCTTAGCCTTGAAATCATCGCTTCTAAGATGTTAAATTCTATTGCAGGTTTTTGTAGCACATCTAATTTAGTGATGTCATCGGACGATAACGAAGTCTGGAAGACAAACTTCATAAAGTCATTAAAGCGATTAACATTCTTTATAAAATATTCGTGCGCGTGCTCAATATTTTTCTTGATTTCGTTTAACTTATCCGTGTGCTTTTTAGCTACCATTTGAAATCCTTTTCTGGTGGTTGAACTACTTAGATAGATACATTCCTTATATCTAAGTTTTTAGTATAGTAAAATCTAAGGAAATAACTATAAATGGGGATAAGAATGGCACACATAGATACATTACAAGTATACAAAGAATATTTATCTGGGGGCTACACAGAAAGCCAAGCAATTACGGCTGTAAAGGCCTTGAATGCCTCATTTGACGGCGCAGCCACTAAAGAAGATTTAAATAGCCTAGAAAAAAGAATAGATTCAAAGTTTGATGCTAAGTTCGGTATGCTAGAAAAAGCCTGCATAGCAATAATTGTGCTGCTTCTGAAGGTAGCTTTTTGGTGATTCATATTTTTTCCCTATGGTTGCCTCTAGTGGCTTCAATCCGTTGATCTATCCAGTTGTCTACCTCGCTCTCAAGCCAGCCAACCGATCTGGCTGAAAGTTTTATAGGTTTAGGGAAAACACCTTTAGAGACTTTTAAATAAAGACCCGATCTAGAATCACCAGTCTTATTTAAAACATTTTTAAGACGTAATATTTTCATTGTTTATCTCCGTATAAAAAATGCCAATTGCATCTAATACAGATAATGAATGTTTTTTTAAATAATTAAATAAGATACCGAACCCTATTGTTCTTTATAATAGGGTTCATAAAGCCATAACGCATTGAAAATTAAGGAAATTAAGGTAGACCCTATTGTTCTTTATAATAGGGTTCATAAAGCCATAACGCATTGAAAATTAAGGAAATTAAGGTAGACCCTATTGTTTTTTGGGAGGTCCTTTTTTTGCCCATTCTGGCCTAATAAAGCTAGCCATGCGCTTTGCTGTAGTTGGGTCAAATTCTTTATTACTTAACCAATCAATTACATCTTGATTCCTTGGATGCTGTTTTTCTGGTTTGTCTTTTAAGCCAACCCAAAATTTATGCGCAGCCACTAAAGAAGATTTAAATAGCCTAGAAAAAAGAATAGATTCAAAGTTTGATTAAAGTTATGATTACAGTATAATTTATTTGATGTTCTTTATTAGCCGTTAGTAGTTCTGCAAAAACACTAACGGTAGCTTTTTGGCCTTAATTATTTTCTAGACCTCCTAATGGCTGTCAGTTTAGTATTAAAATCTTGCGCCAATGATTTAAGTATTGGTGCGCTTGGGTTTGGCTGTTCCCTAAATGCCGTAACAGGATAAGCAAAAGTTAAACAAAGCGCGTCCGCTTCGTCTGACGACCTGATTCCCCTCTTTTTCATATCTTCCTTTTTCTCCATAACCAATCTAGAGTTGGAATCAAAACTATAGCGTATACCGCATAAATCTGCATGTAAGCTGTCTACATCTGGTATTTGTACTGGGATATCCTCTAGCCAATTGGCGCACTTACCCCACATCTCAGCACGCTTATTTGAATACTTCTGGTCGTCTAAGCTTTTTGAACCAGCGTTAACCGCAACGACAGCCTCCTTGTGGCCTAATTCATTAAGCCTGTCGACAACACCAGCTCCCAATCCGCCGACATCAACAAACACCTTTAAAGGCCGATGCTGTTCAATCAATGAATGAACAATGCCAGTTACCTCCATTGTGTCTTTCTTGGTATAGCTTTGTAATCCAAAAGCGACACGCCCCTGTCTAAATATAATGGATGTGCGATCATCGCCAAAGCGAGCTGGGTCTACCCCCATAATTAGTGGCCCGTACTTTTCTGCTGCACATTTCCTTGCTCTCATGACAACGCTTGAATCGATAAATGAATTCTCGCCTTTAAGTTGGAAAGCCTCATTTGGATTGCATGGATATTCCTGGCAAAAGCTTTTCTCCCCGTCTTGACCGTTAACTGATAAATCAGTAATTTTAAATCGCCGCCAGGCTATCTGCTCTAAGGTTAACCGATAAGCTTCAATTAAGCGTAACTCTATATGATTAGGTTTAAAGTCCGGCGACGTTTGTCTTTTATATTCGTCTTGCCAGAACCATGGAACAAAGATAGCTATAAAATCAGACATGCCGCCCTCTGCTTTTTGCCACATCTGATGAAAGTAATTACCAACCCCGTTAGCGGTTGATTCCAATATGATCTCTGTTCCTGTTGCGTCTGGCACGGCTTGCAGTATACCTTTAGTATGCTCGTGAGCATTTGCCCAAAAGGCAATCTCAGAGCCATGGAATAATTGAATAGTACTGGAGCGCCCAACCGCTTTATTTTCGGCTGTTCCTAGTTTATATCCGCTATCTAACCGCCCAAAGATAAGCTCTTTAGAGTTGTTGGTGCTAATATCAGGCTGAACTAAGTTTGGGGTATTCTGATAAAACCGCTGCGCCATCTTAAATAGATTATTGGTAGCATCTAATGCATGAGTTAAGATAAAGCATTGTGTCCCCTTATTGTGGGTGGTCTTATGATAGAAGCGTCCGCCCACATAAGTTGAGTTGTGCGATACTAGTCCTTCGCATACGTATGTTTTATTGCTTGTTTGTAAATCTATAACTCTTTGTTTTTTTAGGTGAGTTATTTTGATTATTTTTGCCCAAGGCTTGATACCATCTGTAGCTGCCTTCCCTGGTAACTCATGCCCCAAGTGCCACTCATCCTCAGTAAACCTAGTTGGTCTGCATCTTGAAAATAACTCCATTATATAAGGAAGCCTATGGATATCTAAGCGATGTACTGGCTTATCCCCAAGCTTGCTGCTTATCCCAGAAGTTCTACGATCTAGAACTTCACAATAAGGCATCTCAATGCTTTTAAAGTATGCCTTTATTCTATCTAAAACTGGGCCAGCTGTTTGGTGTACACTAATTCTTTTTGTGCCACCATTTTTACCTCGCATACTTCCTTCGCCATCGATAATTCCACCCATCCAGCCATCCTCGTAAGATGACTTATAGTTTGGCGGCCGCATAACCACCCTTACATGATCCCCAACCTTAAAGTCGGCTACACGCCGCCACCTTTGCTCACAGCCACCCCTTTGTTTGCAAAGCATCCTATGTTCTGGGGTTACAACTAGTCTTGCACCATTATCAAATAAAATTTCATAAGTCTGTTTATAGAAAGTAGCCTTCGCTTCTACGACAGAAGTCCTAAATTTTCTTGATTGTTTGCGCCCTATTTTGGTAATCCCAGCAGAATTTTCATCACAACTAACTAGTTTATCTCCCACATTAATTGTTCCTATGGGCAACCATTTATAATCAGCTGTTAGCACGCGCATATCAGGGGAAAAACAGCAGCCCTGTTGTCTTCCTTTCAAGATCAGTGCTCTAACTCTACCTGTTTGTCTTCTTTGATCTTCTAATCGCTCATGTATATACTGCTGCGCTTTATTTAAGACAAACGGCGCAATCTCACCTTGCTTAGTGCGGATTTTAAGACAACGCGAAGCATAATGTATAAAGTTGTCTTTTAAAAGTTGGCGTGTCTTAATCTCGTCATCAGTCATCGTATGACTTATTGTTTTTTTCGTCCATCATTTTATCATTCCATTTATACGAAGCTTTTTTCCGTAAACTCTTTATAGCGTTATCTCTAATTTGAGACGGCCTCGACCAGCTCACTCCAAACGTAGTGGCTATTTCTCTAAAAGTTAAGCCGTCTCGATAAAAAAAGTTTATTACCTGCTGCTGCTTAGTTGGTAATTGTTTAATATAATCTGGCAATTCTGTTACGGTTATAAGTACACGCCCTTCAAAGTTACCGTTAATTAGCTCTAATAATCGCTCAAAGCTATGCGAGCGCACACTATAGTTCATCTTTTATCCTTGTTATTGGTGCTTGCTTTTGATGGGATTCGTGTTTTTTACGTATTAATTGTAATCTTTTAATATTCTCTTCTAAAGTAAAAAAGCTCGCCAAACTAAAGGCCAATCGTTTTGCTTGCTCTATCTTTTTTGCTAATTTATTAAAACACTCCGCTGTATACCCACATCCTGTAAGTGGGCTTATATTTTCTAGCGTTTCCTCTATCTCATAGAGGTTTTGTACTATTTCACTTACCAAATCACTTGCATTTAATTCACTCATTCTCTTAACACTCCTTCTAACTTTTGTTTAAATTCTGCCAAAGTAATTGGCGTTACATCAATGGTGCTTGGTGTCATAAACTCGTAGAACATTACAGCTAATGCATAAAAGTCTCCTGGAGTTAGCGCATCAAATTCTTTGTTGTTTATAATAGGCGGCCAATTCGGTCCTTGCAGATCTGGTAATGGCCTCATTTCAAAAGCTCCAGCGCATCCTCATGTTTAATATTAACTGTTGATTCACTATGAACTCTGTCGCCATAAATTTTTGGTATTAGTTTTGATGTTAACCATTTACGAGTGTCAACTCGTAGTCTTGCGTGTTGTATTTCTTCACTAGTAATTTTTGGTTCATCACAAATATCTATAATTTGTTCTGCGAATAGATCGGCCTGAATAAGTTTAGCCTGTGCGTAGCGTGCAGCAAATTCTGGGTAATTAAAGCGCCATTCCATAAGGGTTTGGCAACAAGGAAAGTCTGGATTTGAATCACACATTCTGCGCATACCATCTGTGCAAGTGGATACCTTGTGGCAAATTTTATTTGCTAATGCTTCCGTATAATTTGTTGGTCTGCCACTAGTGTGTTTACTTTTTACGCTTAACTTGATTGGGGGTAGTTTTGCTATCTGTTTTTTTAACTTCTCGCGATTCTTCTCTTTTTGCGTCATTGGTGACATCCTTGTCTATTGTTGGTTTAACTTCCCCATCATTTAAAGTAATGCTATCGCCACTCCATGGCTCGTCTGGGGTTTTTTCTAAGCCTGTGCCTTTACAGATGCCGCATTCACCCATTATCATCCCTAGTTTCATAATCTTTTTATTGCCGTTACAGGCTGTACATCTGCGCTTCATAATATGAACCTCCTTGTTATATTATAGTTTATTAATCATTTACAAAGCATGCCAATTATTCCGCCTAAACCAGCTATTAAAAATGCCATAATCCAACGGTGGTTAATGCTCATCTCGCTTCTAAGTAAACCAATTTCTGTTTTTAAGTCTTGTCTTGCTAAATCAAATTTAGAGTCAATTCTAGTTTCCAGATTGGCAATATCTTTTCTAACTAAATCAAATTTAGAGTCAGTTCTAGTTTCCAGATGTTGTAAATATTCTTTAGTTGCCAAATGACTAATAGCATTATCAAATGCCATTGCTTGATTAAATGCTTGTTCGTCTGGTATTCCTGCTTTAACTAATTCATGGTAATAAACTAATGCGTTTGATGTTGCCATATTCAATCCCCCTTTTTTATATTATCCTAAAGTACTTTAAAACGATTGCTACAATAATCGGTAATATAAAACCTACTAATAATGTGCTTCCTAAGGAGTACACGAAGAAAATTTTTAAGTCTTTTTCTAGCATTTGTAATCCATTAGTAAACTCATTTTTGGTTAATAATAAATCTTCTTTGGTTACTAAATCAGAATGATAAACTCCTAAGGACTTTACCGCTGTCATTGCCTGAGCCTCAGTATAACCACCTTCTAAGTATTCTTTGTACATTTGTAATGTATCTATGTTTGCCATATTCAATCCCCCTTTTTATTATTATCTTCTTTTTTAATTCTTTCTTCCAGCCAAAATCTAGCCAAGCTAGATGGCGACATGCCCCTTTTACGTGCAAGTACGCTTAATTTATTACGCGTTATGGATGTCAATCTCACACTTAAAGGAGTTCCTAATAACTCTTTTTCTGTTTTATCCAACATTTTTATAAACTACCTCTTGACATTGTGTCGTTTTGTATTACAATGTAGTTATTATTACACAAAAACATAAAAATTACAAGAAGAGGCAAATAATGAGAACTTATACTATCAATACAGAATATGTCCAAGAGCGTCCGTTTTTTAACTGGATAGCCAACCTAGACAATTATTCGGGTGGCGATTGCCTTGGAAAAGGTGATACCGAATTCGAGGCAATAGAAGATTTATTTAATCAATTAGAATTGAACCAGGAGGAAATAATATGATAAACGGTATATACGACAATTTAGACATTAACGAATACCACGCAGATAATAGCATTAGCTCAACTGGTATCAATTTGATACTAGATTGTCCTAAACGGTATTACTACGAATATCACGTAAAACGTACAGAGTTAGACGAGAAAGAATTAAAGAAACAAGCAGAAAAATATAAGCTCGGACGTGCTGTTCATACACTTGTATTAGAGCCAAAAAAATTCGATAATACCTTTTATTGTATGACAGAATCAGTGAATTTATCTACAAAGATTGGTAAAGAGATTTACGCTCAAGCTGAGATTACAGCTAATGGACGAGATATTTTAAGAACTGGCGAATGGGAAGATATTAAAGACATGGCTAACGTTATAGCTGCACATCCTGTTTGGAACGAGCTAAAAGACGGTAAAGTTGAGCAATCTATATTTTGGGAAGGTGGCACATTTGATACACCACTTAGATCAAGGCCAGATATTTTTAATGATAAATTAATAATTGATCTTAAAACCACTGATTCAATTAAAGCGTTTTCAAATTCTATTTATCAGTATGGCTATCATAGACAAGCTGCTATGCAGATAGACGCATTAAAACAATTAGATGGTAAAAAAAGATTCTTTGCCTTTTTCGTAGTTGAGAAAAAACCGCCTTATTTAACAGCCTGCTTTACTTTAGACGAAGGCTCGTTAGCGCAAGGCAGACTAGAATATCTAGATGGTGCAGCTTTATATACTGAATGTGTAAGATATAAAGAATGGCCAGGGTATGAAGAAAAATTCCAATTAATATCATTACCTAATTGGGCAAAAATGAAAGAATTAGATAATCAAGCAGGGGGATTAAAATGCTTAGCTCAAATGTAAAGCCAATTAAACCAAAACAAACGTTAACAGAACTTTTAGCGGATACTGATAGCAATATCTATTATACCCTTAAAAATTCGATTTATCCTGGCGCTAAAGATGAATCTATAGGAATGGTTTTAGCATATTGTAAAGCTAAAAAGTATGATCCAATAGCAAAACCTGTTCATATTGTGCCTATGAGTGTAAAAAACAGTCAAACTGGTAGTTATGAATATAGGGATGTTTTAATGCCTGGTATTGCATCATATCGTATTGACGCTGATAGAACTGGGCTATATTTGGGAATTAGCGAACCTGAATACGGTCCAACGATAACAGAAAGGTTGGGAACTATAGAAATATCTTATCCTGAATGGTGTAAGATGACTGTAGAAAAATATAATCCTACTAGCGGTAAAAGCTCTTTCTTTTCTGCCAAAGAGTATTGGAAAGAAAACTACGCAAACAAGGGTAAAATAAAAGGAACATCACAAGTTGATGAAACCCCTAATGCTATGTGGGCAAAAAGACCTTTTGGACAAATAGCTAAATGTACAGAGGCTCAAGCACTTAGGAAAGCTTTTTCAGATGTTCTTGGTGTGCATCCAACCTTTGAAGAAATGGAAGGTAAAGAGCCGAAAGATGTTGTTAGTGTTGTAGATCTAGTTGATGTCGGCGCTACCGTTACTGCTGAACAATTAGATATTGTTAAAAGCAAAATAATATTGTCGGATAGCGAAGAAATAGCGTTATGTAATTATCTAAAAATTAACAGTTTAGATCATATGCTAGCAAAAGATTTCGCTGATGTTATAAGGCAGCTTGATAAAAAAATTGATAAGCAACAAAAGATTAATAGTTTGCCTATTAACACAGTGTTTGAAGAAATCAGCACAAATGACTTGCAAGAGGCAAATTAAAATATTACCATTATACTGCATTTTTTTATTCTTAGATCTGTTAGTGATTTGAAAGACCGCTAACAGATTACTCCTGACCTAAAGGAGCTTATAGAACTTCTTTAGGTTAGCTTAATGAGAATATCCTAAATTGTTAATTAATCATGGCTGATATTTAGCCCTTACGGTCCTCCCTGGGTTTCCGTATGGGCTAAATTTTTTATGGCTATTAATGTCTGCTTTTTTGTTGTTCTAAGATTTTCCTAAGATAAGCCCCCTTGTTTTTTATTTGGATCCCTTTTTTCTTTTCGTGTTCTCTCATAGCTACAATTATTTCAGTTAGTGCAGTAAACCCAAACTCGTTAACCCACCTATCTACCGATTTCTTATTTACCTTCATCATCAACAAATCATTTTTTATATCAATTTGTTGCTCTTTAATCATATGATTTTTATTTAATGATTGTGATATATGATTATGGGTGGGCGCTGTGACTACAGCCCCCCTGGTCTCTCTGGGTACAGCTCCTATGTTCTCTGGGACTATAGGTAAAGAATTATCCACAGGGTTATACATAGAAATTGGCATGTTATCCACATAGTTATCCACAGCGTCAGTATAAGTAGGCATTTGAATAGCTACGTGCCTTGGAAGTAACGACAGGTTAATTTTATATTCGTTAGCTTTATGCGTTTGACTGTTGCCCTGCTTTATTAAAACTATCCGTTTTTTATCTAATAAAGCTTTTATAGTTCGTTGAATAGTACTCTTAGAAAACTTAAGTTCAGCAACTAGAGTGTTAAGGCCAGGATAAATATTAGTTCCGTCCTCGCTGGCATATAAGGCCATCCTGGCGTAAACAGCGGTCTCAATTCCTGTTAGTCGATACTTCCCATTAGAATCCTTGGCCTGGTCGCGAAATGCAGCCAGCATTAACATAAAACACATGTAATTTACTCCCTGTAAATAACTGACGTTTGGTTTGACTTTAGTGGCTAATCGTCTGATACTTTCCCTTTATCCATGCAAAATAATTTTGCCCTAGGAACTTAACTCCGCCTAGGGCGTTTTTATATTAAACTCTGTACTCTTAAAGCCGTCAATTATTAAGATGCTTTAAATATAAACAACCAAAAGATACCACTAGCGCATTCTAATGCCGCTAGTGGTTAAGGAAATTAAATGTACATTAACACATTAGACTGCGTTTTAAAATTAACTATAGTACTTGCTGCTCTTGATGGTTGTATCCGTTATGACTCTAAATATTCAATACCCATAACGGATGTGATTTAACCATCAGCTTATTATAATAATTCTTGTTCAAATATGAACAATTAAAAAGTTTGTTAATTTTTTATAACTTGCTGCTCTTGATGGTTGTATCCGTTATGACTCTAAATATTCAATACCCATAACGGATGTGATTTAACCATCAGCTTATTATAATAATTCTTGTTCAAATATGAACAATTAAAAAGTTTGTTAATTTTTTA
>Ga0302155_10002765_pt1 | contig 11652 bp, 6 predicted proteins | sample I_Bog_N3_1_FD_193508 | JGI IMG/M metagenome (GOLD analysis project Ga0302155, IMG submission 193508) | Peat permafrost microbial communities from Stordalen Mire near Abisko, Sweden - I_Bog_N3_1 | ecosystem: Environmental > Terrestrial > Soil > Wetlands > Peat | place: Sweden: Abisko, Stordalen...
GTTCAAACAGGCAAAAAATTTTAAACCATCAGATGAAGATTTTTCCACAAACCACATCGAAATTTTAGCGAAAAAAATTTTGAACCTTAATATCAATACACAAGAGATATCGTTTTTGAAGAGCGTCATCGAATAGGGCCGAAATAGTGACGCACATATTGCCTGAAGCCATTGAGAGATAAGGTTCCGTAGTGAAATCAGTTTTTTCAAGCCCTTCTTCTATCAGCATATAGTAATAATCTTTCATCGTATGGTCAGTTCCTTTGGGAGCGGGACGAAACAAAGTCTTATTGCGGTGAAAAGAATCGAAATCATTAAAAAAAGTTTTGCTCACCTGAATTCCCTGTTCATCTAAAACATAAAAGCACTCAATATTGGCGAAACGACTGGCGACCCGCTCCAGTTTTTGATCAAAATCTAATGCGGATACTTTGGAAAGTTCGGATTGTAGTTCAGTAATCATGGAATGGTGTTTTGCGTTGTGAATTCGTTTGACGCTGATTTTTTGCATCTCACTCGCTCTAAAAGCAAAGGCTAGATCAATTATTTTATCTGTATAGGATTTATGAATGCATTCACCCGGTTCCAGCGGTTCAGAAAAATAAAAACCCTGAATCATGTCCACACCCAGTTGAAGAACCGTCAAAGCTTCTTCCTTCGTTTCAACACCTTCGGCGATGATCATCGTACCCAGTGTACGGCTCATGAAAACCAAGGATTTAAAAATCTGCTGCTTGTAAAAATCATCCTGAATATCCCGGATTAAATAATGATCAATCTTGAGAATATCGGGCTTCAGCAGCGGAATGCGGTTGAGATTGGAATGACCGGCGCCCACGTCATTGAGCGCGATCAGAAACCCATGATCGCGGTAAGTATCCACGAATTTTTGCAGTTCTCTCAAATTCTTCACGTTGGATTCAACGATTTCAATGCAAACATTTGTAGGTTTATAACCCATAGTTTTTACCATTTTGAGCAGGTTTCCCGAACCCACCACCCCTTGGTCAATAACAGACGCGTCAAAATTAAGGGTTAACAGCATGTCTGGATAAGCTTCGTGAATAGGTTTGAAATGCTCTAGAACTTTTTTTCGACAAAGGCGGTCCAGCGCCAAAGTGAGGTCAGCCTGGGAAGCCTCAAAAAACAGGTCAGGAGGCGGGATAAGACACTTGGTTTGGGGATGAATGCCTCGGGACAACCCCGCAAAACCGATCAAAGCTTTTCGCTTTAGCGAAATGATCGGTTGATAGCGCGCCGTCAGGAATTCGCCCTCAATGATGTCATTAATTTGAAACTTGTACGGCATTGTTTTTTTCATTGAAATGCCTGGTTGGGTGTATTTACACCCAACCATAAAGCAATCCTCATGCCATGTACAGTTGTTATGTTTAGCAAGCCTTTACCTGACTATCACCGACAATAATGTAATTAGGACGTTTATCGTTGATTCTAATTTGAGGATTTAGAAAAATAATCCAGTAATGCGGTTCAACTAGATCATTTATTTTTTCAAGTTTAACGAAGCACTAGGACTTTCAGAAGTTGATGTTCCAGAATACCGCCATTAACGTCCCTCACTTCAACCGCCACGATATAAACACCGCTAGCCATTCCTGTAGCAGTCCATTGATTTGTCGCAACTCCGGGCGTACCCGGTATGGACGCAACTAATTCTCCGGCAATCGTATAAACTTTCGCGCTTAATATCGACGCATTGGTAATACCGCTTCCATTGAATGTCGTCGTTAGGGTCGAGCTCGGCTCCAAGACGTTCGGCTCCGCCAATACAGTTCCACTTGCGCCGCCCGTCATCACCACCACGCTGCGGGTTATGTCTGTCGTTTGACCATTCCCATCATCCCAGTGTAATTGAACTGAGTAGGTACCGGAAGTCACATTTGACCCTGTATTGTTGGTTCCGTCCCATGTCAAGGTAACAGGCGTAGCTGAAGTATTAATGAATATCTGAAGGAGCGTCGTGGAGCCGCTATTGGCGGTTGATCCCAAAGTCATCAAATTCGCGCTCAAATTTACATTGGTCATTTGGGCGTTTGTTCCCTGACCGGTTGTGTAATACAAAGTCCGGACTAATTCGCCAGATGAGTTATAGATGTTAGCCGTTATGGTAGCTATGTGCCGGTCGACGACGGCCTGTTGGTCCACGCTTGTTACCACGCCTGTCGGAGACACGCTATCGACCTTAATTTCATAAGTGCCGTTTGTCACAGGATTTCCACTGTTGTCCGACCCATCCCAAGTGCTGATTAAAACTCCGCCGTAGTAAATAGAGATAGTGCTGTTCGGACCTTGCAATTCTGTGATCGTATTGGTTTGAGACAGTGTGATATTGTTTATCGGCTGCGAATATTCTTTCACTTTGATGGTTTTGACCACTTCCCCAGCCGAATTGTAAATATTGATGTTGACCGTATAAAGCCCGGTTACCTGAACATCGACGCTGGAAGTCAAAGGCGCCGCTAATCCCGCAAAGGTCAACTGGGCATTATTAATGAGATCTCCCCCGGACACTAAATTATCAACCTGTGCCGTGTAGGTCAGCTGGTAAGTCCCCACCGCCAAAGGCGAAGGCAATATCCACTTTAAATTCTGTCCATTTGAGCTTGGGGTAGTTCCTGTAGGCATATTCCCAAAGGACACAAAGGTTAATCCGGACGGCAACACATCCGTCTCTACCAAATTATTCGCGCCGCCACCTGTTACCGTGATCCCAATGGTATACGTCAGTGTCCCGTTTGCCTGAGCTGTAGTGGACGAAACGCTCTTGGCCATCGTTACGCCGGGCAGAGCTGTCGGAGTCCAGGTGGGAGTGAAAGAAGGTGTAAAAGTATTGGTGTGGGTTGGAGAATTAGTGGGGGTGTTCGTCGATGTATTGGTGGCGGAATTAGTGGGTGTATTAGTAACAGTCTTGGTTGGTGTGAAGGTCGGCGTATTTGTCCAAGTGTTAGTCGGCGAATTAGTCGGAGTATTCGTGATGGTGTTCGTATTAGTAGAGGTCGGTGTATTCGTCAGCGTGTTTGTGGGTGTATTCGTGAAAATGGAAGTATTCGTCGGTGTATTGGTGGGTGTATTCGTTGTTGTATCAGTAGGGGTATTGGTAACGGTGAAGGTATTGGTCGGAGTAAAGGTATTCGTCCAGGTATTGGTTGGCGTGTAAGTATTCGTATTCGTCCAAGTATTTGTCACTGTGTTCGTGTTTGTATAGGTTGGAGTGTTTGTCCATGTGTTGGTCGGCGTTGGCGTAGAGGTATTGGTCCATGTGTCGGTAATCGTATTGGTGTTTGTTGCGGTAGGGGTATTTGTCACCGTATTGGTGGAAGTGGCGGTTGGCGTATTCGTAAACGTATTGGTCGGCGGCAAAGTCCCGGTCGGGGTGAGTGTGACTGTATTCGTAATAGTATTCGTTGGTGTATTGGTAGCCGTGGAAGTGGCCGTGTTCGTTGGTGTAAGCGTGGGCGTTTTCGTGGCTGTAGCGGTTGCGGTATTAGTGGCTGTAGCTGTGGCTGTGTTTGTTGGTGTAAGCGTGGCCGTATTGGTATCCGACGCGGTTGCGGTATTCGTTGTCGTTGAGGTTGCGGTATTCGTCTTTGTCGCGGTCACGGTATTGGTGGCTGTGGCGGTGTTCGCGTTTGTGGCCGTATTGGTCGTAGTGGCGGTAGCGGTGCTCGTGGTAGTAGCGGTTGCCGTACTGGTTGTCGTAGCCGTCGCTGTATTCGTGGTAGTAGCGGTGGAGGTATTGGTCGTGGTTGCAGTTGCGGTGTTCGTGGTTGTGGCAGTCGCCGTATTCGTGGTGGTAGCGGTGGAGGTATTGGTCGTGGTTGCAGTTGCGGTGTTCGTGGTTGTGGCAGTCGCCGTATTCGTGGTGGTAGCAGTGGAGGTATTCGTCTTTGTTGCCGTGGCGGTGTTTGTGGTAGTCGCTGTCGCCGTGCTGGTAACGGTTGATGTCGCCGAGTTGGTGGCTGTATTGGTCGCGGTACTCGTAGGCGTTGGTGTGGGCGTCGTACAGGTACCGGTAAATTGAAAAGATTGATATGTGGCAAATTGCTGGTTATAGGCCATTAAGCCCATATAACCACCCGTACAACTGCCGTTATAAGTCGCCAAAGGCGTAAATGGCCCGGTAGGGCTATCACTCAAAGAAACTTTGTACTGACACGACGCGGTGATGATGACCTGAACGTAGCAGGGACAGGCACAAATAGTGGTCGAACTGCTAAGACTGGTAGTCGTAATCGTGGTAGGCACACCCGAGGCATAAGACACAAAGTTGATTTGGCTGCCGGAATTCGCACAACCATTGTCATAAAAATTTATGCCATAACCATTTCCGGTTGTGGGATTCATGCCCAACACAATTCCGTTTAAAAGCCCTCCATTCCCCGCCCCCACGCACATAGAAACGAGCATAGTTCCCGGTGCTGTGGCAACGGTGTTCTCTAATAAAAAGTTATAGGTTGGCGCAATTCCACTTCCATTTTGATATTTAATAGAACCGCCGCTTTCGGTCCAGTTACCTTCACCAAAAGGAACTTCTCCAATCTGCCATCCGGGAGGTGGGCTGTTTAAGGTTTGGTTAAAGTTAGTCGTCACTGAACATTGGGAAACCGGATTACATTCGTACTGGGCCACCAACGCCTGCTGCCAAAAACTAGCCTTTGCGTTTTGTGTGTTGAGATAAAGCGCCCATTCAATGCTGGTAGCTCCGCTATTAAAATTCGCTCCCAAGTTATAGGTTCGGTCGTGATCGCCAGGCGTATCCGTCCCGCCGCAATTGAGTACCCCGGGAGGTCCCGCAAAAATAGCGGGGCTTCCGTTATCAGAACCGCCTCCCGTATTAGTCACAGGCCCAGAACCATAGGGCACGACCCAGTCCTCGTCCCCGTCAACTACAGGATCAGCGCAATTATTCCTTCCGCCAATAACCGACAACTTGGTATTCGAAGATCCACAACTCAACCCCAGGCAGCTCCAATTTAGATCCGCATCCGGCGGAGCTCCACCATTTCCAGGATTAATGACATTACTTTCTTCAATGTGCCATGCGTTATTTCCATTCCCGATGGCAACTGCGTTGGTGCTGGTTTCAGCCGGATTGGTGTAAAGCACCAGCACGGATTGGCCCACGCAGCCACCTGTTTCGCTAGTAGAGATTGTGTATGTATTAACACTGCCGCCAGCCCCGCCACCCGTGAACCAGGAACCATTCAAGTCATACTGCATGTTGTACCAAAGATTTTGATAACTCGTCCAAGTAACAGGCGCTCCATCCTCGATGGCCGCAGGCGTGTGTCCGGAAAAGTTGATTGGATTAAAATTAGGCGCTCCCGAATCACCGCCAATGTTGTATTCCACATAGGCATAGGCAGTCACCGGAACCGCCCCCGCCGGCAGAGTAACTGTTAAAGGCGTTCCGCAATTTCCTCCTGCGACTGTGTAATCCAGTCCTACCCCATAGGCCACGGTTTGTTGCAACTGAGAATAACCAGGCGCGGGATCACCCGCAGGGCAAGTTGTATAGGTAATTTGAGCTTGAGCAAATGCCACAAGGAAAAAGAAAAATGAAAATGAGACAAAAAATCTTAAAACGGTTTTATAGGACTCGTTGGAGGGAGAAACTTTAATTTTTTTGAGCTTTTTAAACTTTTTCATTACTCACTTACTTACCAAAAATGTTTCGAGGGTATGAAAACGATTTAAGGCGTAGTTATTACCAAAAAACCAACAAATAAGGGCTATTCGGTAAATATGTTCTAGCTAAATTATACCCCGTTTTGGACCCAACAAGGGTGGCCTTTTATTAAAATCGACGGGAATTAAGGGGCTAAATATCAGCCAAAAAGGCCCAATAAACGTCTTTAAAAGCTTTTGTGGTTCTTTGTCGTTCTATGATTTCGAGCATACTCAATGAACATCGATAAAGGGAATTATCCGTAGCTCTAAAGCCCAAAAGAATTTTGATCACGGAGGGCTAAAAAAAAACAGTTTTTATTAGTGTAAAACTAAGATTTTCAAAAGCTGATGTTCAAGAATACCGCCACTGGCATCACGCACTTCAACCGCCGCAATATAAACACCGCTGGCCATTCCTGTCGCAGTCCATTGAGTTGAAGCGTTCCCCGGCGTGCCAGGAATTGACCGCACTAATTCGCCCGCGATTGTGTAGACTTTTGCGTTTAACATCCACGCGTTAGCAATTCCGGAACCATTGAACGTTGTAGTCAGAGTAGAATCTGGTTCCAACACATTCGGTTCAGCAATCACGGTACCGCTTACTCCTCCCGTCATGACCACCACGCTTCGCGTGATATCGGTTGTTTGTCCGTTTCCATCATCCCAGTGCAATTGAACCGAATAGGTTCCGGACGTTACGTCCGTTCCCGTGTTATTGGTGCCATCCCAGCTCAAAGTAACCGGCGTTCCCGAAGTATTGACAAAAATCTGCAAAAGGGGCGTGCCGCTGTTGCTAGTTGAACCCAAGTGCATGACATTCGCGCTTAAACTCACGTTGGTCATTTGGGCATTTGTTCCCTGACCCGTTGTGTAATACAAAGTCCGTACCAGTTCACCCGATGAGTTATACACATTAGCTGTTATGGTGGCGATATGGCGGTCGACAATAGCTTGCTGGTCCACGCTTGTCACAACGCCCAATGGCGAAACACTATCCACCTTTATTTCATAAGTACCATTCGTCACAGGATTTCCGCTGTTGTCCGATCCATCCCAAGTACTAATCAAAACTCCGTTGTAATAAATGAGGATAGTGCTATTGGGGCCCTGTAATTCAGTAATTAAATTGCTCTGCGACAGAGTGATATTGTTGATAGGTTGAGAATATTCTTTCACTTTAATGGTTTTAACCACTTCGCCGGCAGAGTTATAAATATTGATATTCACCGTGTAGAGGCCGGTGATTTGTACATTCACGCTAGAGGTCAAAGGCGTTGTCAATCCCGGATAAGTTAGTTGGGCGTTGTTTGTGATTATCTCACCGGAAACAAAACTATTAACCTGAGTTTGATAGGTCAGTTGATAAACCCCGGGCGGCAAGGGCGAAGGCAGTGTCCACTTCAAGGGCGGCGGATTCGCATTTTTGCTTGTACCCGCTGGCGCGGATCCATAGGACACAAATGTTATGTCCGCCGGCAAGATGTCAGTTACTACCAAATTATTCACGCTGTTACCTGTCACCGTAATCCCGATAGCATAATTCAATAAATCCCCCGCGTTGGCCGATGTTCTGGAAACATTCTTTCCCATCGTCACGCTGTAGGGTGGCGTGGGTGTGGGTGTCAAAGTAGGCGTCCAGGTGGGTGTGATAGTTGGTGTGTTTGTAGGTGTATAAGTAAATGTAGCCGTAGGTGTGTTGGTGGGGGTATTTGTGTAAGTATTGGTGGGTGTATTCGTAAAGGTGTTAGTAATTGTATTGGTGGGCGTTGCAGTGAATGTATTGGTAGGGGTATTCGTATTGATTGGTGTGTTGGTAGGGGTATTTGTGTAAGTATTCGTCGGCGTGGCCGTAGCGGTTGCGGTATTGGTAATCGTTGCAGTTGCGGTATTCGTCGTGGTCGCCGTCACGGTATTTGTGGCCGTGGCTGTGTTCACCGATGTAGCTGTGTTTGTCGCAGTCGCAGTTGCGACACTTGTTGTTGTCGCGGTTGCGGTACTGGTCGGTAGAGCCGTGGCTGTGCTTGTTGTGGTGGCAGTGGCGACACTCGTGGTTGTCGCTGTTGCGGTGCTGGTAGTAGTGGCTGTCGCTGTACTCGTAGTGGTTGCAGTCGAGGTATTGGTGGTCGTGGCGGTTGTAGTGTTTGTTGTGGTTGCCGTCGCTGTATTTGTCGTTGTACTAGTCGTCGTATTTGTGGTCGTTGAGGTTGCAGTGTTTGTTTTGGTTGCCGTCGCCGTATTTGTAGTAGTAGCAGTCGCCGTGCTGGTAGACGTGTTGGTGCTGGTCGCTGTCGCCGTGCTGGTGGTTGTAGCCGTCTTGGTTGGGGTATTTGTAAAAGTACTGGTTGGTACGACACAGGCGGCATTACAACCACCAGCTAGCATATTTACCCAGTATTCCTGTTTATAAGCGATATTAGCGTATCCTAAACCCCAAGTTATCTTATTGGCTCCGGACATAGGAACCCCATTAAAGTCCCCATCGAATTCCAAAGGCTGTCCACATTGGGTACCAACACATTCCCATTCAGCCGCACCTGGATCAGATAAAGGCGCAGTCGCACCAGTTGGTGCCGTTGTACCGTAGAAATTGTCTGTGAACGGAACCGTTCCCGATTGCGTGTCTACGCCAACATCTAAACCTTGTCCAAAACCATATTGACTACCGCCAAATACAGAAAAGTGATTGGATCCACAACTTGTACTTGGGTCAACACAACTCCAATCAACCGTCGGAGCGAACGGAGTAACCCCTTCCCGAACGTTTCCATCTCCATCATCAAAATAAAAAAGCCCGTCATCAATAGCCACTGCCCCACAAACACCCGGAGCCGGAACTGTATAGACAATAACTAACGACGCTCCCCAAATTGCGTAATTAGTACAAGGATTGGGGTTCGTCAGTGAATAGGTAAACGTGCCTAACGAAACAAGAGCTGTAACGTTATACCTAACGTTGATTGCGGTTTGATTAGGATAATCACTAGATTGGAGACCATACCTGGGATCAATCCAGTAATTCCAAAGATTGCCCGTCCCAGCCAAAATCCCCGTACCAGTCATGCTGCCGGCAAAATCCACAGCGTTCAAACAAGGGGGCGGACCACCCCCGTCACTACCGTCATAACTAACAACATCCAGATAAGCTGCCTTAATCGTAGCGCCAGCGGGTGGCGAGCATTGCATTGTGATAGTTAAGTTCTGTCCAGAAGAAGTTCCCCCTCCTGCGGCAGCGGCTCCTGCACCGCCTGAATTTCCTCCGCAATAAAGAACCGAAACCCCTGAAGCACCATAAGCGTAAAACTGGTTGATGCCATTGGTACTAGGGGCGGATAGAGAAGGACAATTATCTCCCGAAGCTGTTTGCGCAAAAGTACAAGGACCGTAAAATGGCGCGACATAAACTGATGAATCGTTATAAAGACATGTTTGGGAATGAATTAAATCTGGGCTTATGAGTAAAACGAGAACAAAAAAAACAAAGACTATACCTTTTATACCGTCAAATTGCTTAAAACGTTTTTCGTTGTTTATGAAAATATTCACGTCATTCTCTCATGCTAAAAAATGATCAGGGCTGCTTCGCCAAGACCGAGATGGAGCCAAATGGCAGGTTGATAATTATAAAAAAGAAAGAGTTCTTTTTGTACGTCATCGCAAATCTACCAGAAGTCAGTGAACTGATCTGTACGGATAATGACAAGGTGTTTGAAAACGATTTTTGCAAGTATGGCAAACTTTGCATGATTCCAAGCTCCCATAACGGATAAAATAAGCTCAAGAAAAAAATTATTTTATTGGTTCAATACTTGCTATTTTTAACCCATTTTAGTTGTATTTATTTTTAATTCGACCCGACGCACCGACGCCGAATTACCAAAACTAAATTGCATAATTAGAATACCACGGTTTATGCTAATCCACCGTTGCTATAGATACCCCGTCCAGGTATAGAAAAGACACATTTTCAATAAAAATAGTGACAATTTTGAAACGAGTGAGAAAAACATGCGATTGATGAAAACCGTTCTTTTTTGCTTGGTGCTGACTCAAATAACCATTTCCCTGGCATGGGCGGACTTTGGAAACTGGTTTGTCGTCAACCAAAGGCTTTCCACAACGTTGGATTCGTCTGAAAAAAAGCTTTCCTATCGATTTACCTGCCAAGCGGACATGAATGTCACAGCAGCGGCTGTTTATTGTGTGGACGCCGATAAGCCTCCTGCTTACATTGTTGGTTTGCAGGAAGACAACGATGGTATTCCATCAGGTGTATATCTAACCTTTTCTAGTTATATTCCTCGTCCGCAAAGTTGGTCCGCCATTCCGCTGGATTCTGTTCCTCTTACTAAAGGAAAGGTTTATCACCTTGTTGTCGAGCAAGACATCAAACGCGGCGGAGACCACCCGGTCGGAAAGATAGGACCGGATAACCGTGCGTCTTTTCTTTCAACAGACGTCTTAAATCATATTCACCCCAATGACGGAAGCCCCGATCCTCAGACAAACGTATTCTTCTTTGAAAACGACCATTGGAAAGCTTTAGATCAGGAACCGGTTTATGCCATCTACGGTGCCGGTTCTCAACTGCAAGGAAACCCCTACGATGATCCAGGTGTTCGCCCCATTTACGGAAGCGGTGATCCCAGTGATAAAACCCACCAAGTTCTCCAGGGAGAAGCCCTGCATTTTCATTGCGGCACATTGTCCAGTGCTTTCGCGATCAGAGTGAAAAAAAAGGGGAATCCCAAATATCCTTTGAATTACATGATTTTGAAAAATAACTTCCAAATCCACAAAACCTACCCCATTCATACCGCGATAGCCCTTACCCCTGACCAAGTTTCTACGGCCTTTCAATGGGTCACGATCGGTTTTGACAATCGGAGCGTTTCCAATTTTTCTCCGGAATGCTGGTTTTTGGTGTTCCAGACAGATTCGGGGCATCCTTCTAAAAATGATGTGGGTTGTGATGATTGCTACCTTATTTCGGATGCCGGCAATTCCGGCGGTTTGGCCGACGCGGCCAATCTAACTTTTGATGGTGGCCCGCATCTTTCACGAGCTGTTTATTCAGCCGATGGCGGCAGCGCTTCCAATTGGATTGACGAATTCGAGCGGGATGTCAACTTGGGTGCAATCGGGCCTACCTGTCCACCGTTGCCCGAAAGGGTTTTCCCTTCTATCCCCACACCCTTACCCGTGATGGGAGGCAATTAAGTTGAATCAAATTATTTTACGACTGGCATTAACTAATACTTTATTCTTTATTCTAGTTCCTGTTTGGTGCGCCGGTCCCTTAATGGACGGAAGCATTATGGATGATTCTCAAAACATCGCTTTGAATTCCATCAACGATGGAAAATTTACGGAAGCAATATCAAATGAAGAGAAGGCGTTAAAAATTGCTCAGGAACAATATGGCCCCCTCCATCCTTCACTAGTACCGTTTTATAACAGTTTGGGTTCTTTATACCGATATGTGGCGGATTATGGAAAAGCCGAACAAGACTACAAATGGGGACTGGCTTTACTCGAAGAAAATTTTGGACCTGATAATCCACAACAAACAGAATCCTTAGAAAATCTGGCCGCCCTTTATATCGATCTCGGGCGTTTCGATGAAGCCGAACTGGAGGCAAAAAAAGCTCTTCAACTCCAAGAAAATGGCGCCAATTCCGATCCCGAGAAACTTGCCAAATGCCAGTCCTTGTTGGGGCACGTTGAGCTAAATCTTCGCGATTATGTTCAGGCTCAAAAGCTCTTTCAAAAGGCTATGGAAAACATTGAAAAGACTGCCTCTGCCGATCCCTCTTTCACGATAAACGCGTTAAATTATCAGGCTCAAGCTTACGAATTGGGAAAAAATAACGAACAAGCTCGGCTTTGTCTGGAAAAATCTTTGGCTATAGCGCAAAAGAATTTCCATTCGGACGATATCCAAGTAGCCGACACAATGAACCG
>Ga0302155_10002768_pt1 | contig 11644 bp, 8 predicted proteins | sample I_Bog_N3_1_FD_193508 | JGI IMG/M metagenome (GOLD analysis project Ga0302155, IMG submission 193508) | Peat permafrost microbial communities from Stordalen Mire near Abisko, Sweden - I_Bog_N3_1 | ecosystem: Environmental > Terrestrial > Soil > Wetlands > Peat | place: Sweden: Abisko, Stordalen...
GAACCGCGAAATCAACACCATCGGCTCCAAGGCGAATGACGCGGTCATCTCGCGCGCGGTCGTCACGCTCAAGGCGGAACTGGAGCGCTTCCGCGAACAGGCCCAGAACGTGGAATGAAAACGCCCGCCCCATCCAGTCCGCCGGAGAAACGCGCGCGTCCGCCGCTGCTCATCCTGATTTCCGCCCCCTCGGGCGCCGGCAAAACCACCCTGGTCAACCTGTTGCTGGCGGCGCAACCCCAAATGACTCGGGCCATCACCTGCACCACCCGGGAGCCGCGCCCGGGCGAACAAGCCGGGGTGGATTATTATTTCCTGACGGCGGCCGACTTCTTGCAGCGGGTGCAGGCGGGCAATTTCCTCGAGCACGCCACCGTCCATGGCCACAGCTACGGCCTTTTGAAGTCGGAGCTGCTCGGCAAACTGCGCGCGGGGCGGGATGTCTTGCTCAACGTGGATGTGCAGGGCGCGCACACCATCCGGGAGCAGGCGAAAACCGAGCCGGAATTGCACGGCGCGCTGGTCAGCATTTTCCTGACCACGCCATCCCTGGCCTTGCTGGAGCAGCGCTTGCGGAACCGGGGCACGGACGCGGAAGCCGTCATTCAAAAGCGCCTGGCCGTGGCGCGCCAGGAAATCGCGCAATGGAAACATTTTGACTACTTGGTGGTCAGCGGCGATAAGCCGGAGGATTTGCGCCGGGCGCTCGCGATCATCGAGGCGGAAAAAATGCGGTCGGCGCGCTCGGCCCCGCCGGAAGTCTAGCTGTGCAAATCGTTCCAGAGGGCGAGACGGTGACGCAACAGGCCGCCCTTGATGCGAAGTTCAAAAAGCTGGGCCATCATGTGCGATTAGGCTTTGGGCTGGGAGCAGCAGCCGGTTGACACGGAAAAGAACCTGACGACCGTGCGCGGAGCCGTGCGGGAACAGTGGCAGAGGGCGCATCTGCGAATGAGGGCGGATTTGCTGGACTACCAAATCAGCCATTGATACAAATGGATCACGATGAAGGCATTTCAGTGTCAAGGCCGGTTGGTGGATGAAGATCAGCTCCAATGGTTGCAGGGTTGGATGGCGGAGCATCGCGACTGGAGTCGCAAGCGATTGGCGCAAGAGTTGTGTGTTTGTTGGGATTGGCGCAACGAGCGCGGCCGTTTGAAAGATTTTGCCGCCCGCAGCCTGCTTCTGAAACTGGAGGCTCGCGGTTGGATTGAATTACCGGCCTTGCGAACACGGATGCGCCGCAGTCGGCCTCTGCCGCCAGCGCTGCCTGCCTGGGAAGAACCTGCGGTCATGGCGTGCGCCTTGAGCGACCTGCTCCCCCTGCGGTGGCTGGTCGTTGAACCGGGGACCGCCGCGGCCAAGCGGTGGGCCTTTTATCTGGAGCGTTATCATTATCTGGGTTTGCGGGTGGTGGGGGAAAATGTGGGGTACCTGGTTTGTGACCGGCAAGGGCGGGACGTGGCCTGCCTCTTGTTTGGTGCCCCCGCCTGGCGCTGCCAGGTGCGCGACCGTTTTTTGAACTGGCCTCCCGGCGAGTATTCGGCGCGGCTTGGCCGGCTGGCCAACAACACCCGTTTTTTGATCCCGCCGTGGGTGCGGGTGCCGCATCTGGCCAGCCATGTGCTGGGCCGGACGGCCCGCCGCATCAATGCGGACTGGCAGGCCAAATATGGCCACGGATTGGACTGGCTGGAAACCTTTGTGGATACGCAGCGTTATCGTGGCATCTGTTATCAGGCCGCCAACTGGCGCGCGGTGGGCCAAAGCACTGGCCGCTCCCGGCAGGATCGGGAGCACCGGCTGCAAGTCTCGCCCAAAGCGGTTTATCTCTATCCACTGCACCCATGAACCCGCTCTTGAGTTTGGAACAAAAGATCCTGGTCCAGGGCCGGGAATGGACGCGGCAACAATTGGAAATCCAGGCACAAAAGGCGGCCGATGAGTGGGGAAACCTTTGTCCTCAAAGCGGGGAACTGTTGCAACGCCGCAAGCGGCAGACCCTCAAAATCATGACCTGTTCGGGCATGATCGAGTTGAAAACCTGGCGCGGTTATTCCGTCGCGTTGAAGCGCTGGGTCAACCCCGCTCGTCACCGCTGGGGTTTGGCCCCAAAACAACGCGTCAGCCCGGAACTGCAATCCCGCCTGGGGTTCACGGTCACCGCGACGGGTTCCTATCAAAAGGCGGCTCAAACCGCCGCCCGCTGGGGCAGTCCGGTCAGCGACGATCTGATCCACGCCCTGGTGCAACGACTGGGGGCGCAGGCGGCGCTGTTGCCGTTGCCCGAACCGACGCGTACGGCGGTGGAGCCGGAGTTTTCCCTGGTCATCATGATGGACGGATGGATGGTGCGCCAGCGCGGCCCGGACTGGGGCGCGGGCCCCCGCAAAAAAGCGGCGGACCGGGTGAACTGGAAGGAGGTCAAATCGGCGGTGATCTACCGTCTGGAACAACGGGTGCAAAAAGACTCGGGGCGCGGGATGTTGCTGGAAAAATTTGTGGTGGCCACGCCGCCGGACACCGATCCCGTGGACTTTGGAGCCGCCGTTCAAGCCGAGGCCCGGCGGCGGGGACTGGGGCGCGCACGGAAAGTCTATGTCGTCATTGATGGCGCGGTCTGGCTGTGGAAGATAACGGCGGATCGTTTTCGGGAGGCGGTTGCCCTGCTGGATTTTCATCACGCCAGCGAACACCTCTGGGCCATCGCCCAGGTGTTGCATGGCGAGGGCACTCCGCAAGGGCGGGCGTGGATCGAGCCTTTGCTCCATCAGTTGAAACACGGCAAGGAAGCAAGAGTCGTCACTACTTTGGAGGCGCTGCTCCAACCCCAAGCCGCTCTGGCCGGTGATACCCAAGCCGCCCTGCGTGTGCCCGTTGAGTATTTCCAAACCCATCGGGAGCACCTTCATTATCAAAAAGTGGCCCGGCAAGGCGGCCCGATTGGCAGCGGGTCAGTCGAATCCTTCAACAGCCAGCTTCAGGACCGCTTCAAACGCACCGGGCAGTTCTGGCATCCAGACGGATTGCGGCACTTGCTGGCTCTCGATGTGCTGTTGCGCAATAACGACTTCGACTTTCTCTGGAATTAAAAAATACGCCATCTCAATCCAGGGTATTAACCGTCTGTCTGTCCTCATTCGCAGATGCGCCCAGTGGCAGAAGGAACGCGAGGAAAAGCTTGCCAAACCACCCGCGACGAGTCTCGATATAACCAAGGAGCAGGAACCACCTGAACCCGAAAGGGATTGATAATTCCCGGCAACGATTCGCGGCAACCATTAAACTCAGACGAGAACCATGCGTGCGAAAAACTGTCTAGGATAACAGCCTTGTGGCGGCTGATTCAAGCCTGCGGTTTCGTATCATCACGTCGTCCCGGTTTCATCAACAAGCGAATGACGGCGCGTAGCAGAAAGACAGCCACAGCCCCAAGACAACCCCAGTAAATAAACCAGAGCGGCCAAGCAACAATCAGATTAGCCAGACTGTCCGATGGAAAGGGATGGAGGTCTTCGGTGAGCCATTTCAGCGGCAAAGTCAGAACGGCACTGACAGTCGGAGCTTCAAAAGCCACGAAAACGCCGACAACAACGCCCGTAAAGGAACCAATCGCAAAAAATGTCCTCGTTTTCATAGGCGCAGTATTTTGTAAAAGAGACGGTTCTCCGCGTGGGATGCCCTCATCTGGCGGCTGAGTTCATTGTACTTGGATCACCCTCCAAATTTCTGGAAGCATTCGTATTGATGACACCGCCAAAACTGACGTTCATCAATCCATCCGGCTCGATGTTGATGTGGAATGAAAGTCTGAGCTTGCCGTAAATTTGGCCATTGCGACTAGTCAAAAAAAACCCCTGATGAACCGCCTGATACCATGTGTTGCTGCTGGTTGACATGGTAAATGTCTCACTTGGCTGATAGCCGCTGTCCGGGGCTGCGTATGTGATCACCTCTTGCCCGCTTGAGTCTATCAACCCACCGTTTACCGCTTCGATTTTCAAACTCCAATCTTGCGGATTAGTCCCCGAAACGATGCCCGATGGTCGGGCCACCGTGAGTTTAATGTCTCCACCTTCCGGCACGGCTTTTCCGACCACTAAATCAAAATTGATGGGCGCTTCAGTATGGGGGAGCTTGTACTGCTGGTTTATGCTCAATAAAGGTTCTGCGCCTTGCAACTTCCACATTTTAATTACCACCGGATTGTTCGGGTCTGGATGCGCTCGCTGTTCTTCTGGAGCCAACAGCGAATAATTCCCGCCGCCATTTAACGACGCCAGAGCATACCCCTTTCTGGACGGCATCGTGCTAATGTCTTGCCCTTTCCCGTGGAACTGAAACAAGCCGTTCGCGTCACTGGTCGTGGTGAGCCAATCAGTGCCTTGCCGAACGCCACTGATTACTCTGATGCTTCCCTTTATCTCCGCATCTGCAACAGGGGTTCCAAACTGGTCCTCAAGTTTGCCGTAGAAGTCAATCGGCACGTCGTTATATGCCGATAGAACTTCGCGCATTCGCTCTGCTTTGCTTTCGGGTGGTTTGGGCTCGCTTGTGATAGCGATTACCTTGCCTGCATTTGCTGTCGGAGCATTCGTGTGAATGACAGGGACGGAAACAGACGGACGGGATTCGCTTGTTTTGGGTGCAATGTCGATCAGTGTCTCAGTTGACGGTGGCATCTCCACGGGTTTCTTCTTCCCATACCAAAACATCAATGCAACAAACACCGCAGCGATGACTGTCAGAAAAAAAATGGAGCGACGGATTTTCATGGCTATTTGAGATTAAAAGCATCCGCCCCCAGCAACTCAGCCCAGTAACCTTGCTGTTGCCAATAGTCGCCACGAAATTGGGCACTGTGATAAAAGTGTTCATCGAATGGGTGGGTGGGATGTGCTAAATCAGGCGGCCATACCTGGCCCAAATAGATGCTGTCAGCCATGTGTTGAACTCCATGTGTTGCTCCCAACGCGGTCGAATAAGACTGTGCGGCAAGCGCCATGACTTCGTAGCGATTAGTAAGAACGTTGACAATATCGAAATTTACATGCGCTATTCCAAATGACTTGGCTTTCAAGAAGTTATTCCAGGGCGGAGGATCATTGGTAGCACCTGTATAAGTATAGGTCCAAGTCGCGTCTTGTTCCGACACTACCGCGTCCGGTTTGAATAACTGATTCAATTGCCAGACTGATCTCTGCAAAGCAAAATCGTTTGTATTGTAAAAATTAATCATTTGACCAGCCCCGCCTCCGTTGTTCCCCAAAAACCAGTTTCCATATATATTTGGCGTAGCAGCAGTAGTTGACCATGGTGAATAAGAAAACGAATAGCTGGCAATGTTTGTGTCGTAAGTATGCGCTGGAACTGCCGCCTGGCTCGCAACATAGGTGTTGACCACGCGACTGCTGGATAGCCGCAATGCCTCGCCCGCCACAACATTGCCCATGCTGTGCGCCAGCATATAAACGTGGCCGGGATATTTGGCGTTGATGTCGTTCAATTTGTTCCGCAACCCCTTGGCCGATTTCCAAGCGGTGTATTCGCTTCTGTCGTAATTGTCCTTCTCGCTCGGGGTGGTGGCCAAAGTGGATATGCCCTTGAACCCGCTTTCCGTTGGCCAGCGGAAGCCGCCAAAGCGTCCCTGATACCCCTGCCAGTAAAGGCGCTTGAATGCAGATTCGGCGAAACGGTCTTTTTCCCACCGCACCATGTTCCAGCCGTGGACGTAAAGAATATACGGCGTGTTCGTGTCGCTGGTCTGGGAATAGCAGAACGCTGATGCGCCCACCGGCAAATCTTCCGTTGCGAGCATCGCGTTGGTCAGCGGCTCAATACTTGGCTGGTCGCCCACCGTCCACCGCTCATACATCTGCTTGATGTCGATGATTTGAATGTAGGCCGTAGTCTGCGCCAGCGTGTTGCCACTGCCATCGACAATCGTCAGTGTCAAACCACCAGTTCCATTGCTGACACCGCACCAGATAAAATGATTGCCTGCCCAACTGTTGGCAAACTGGCTGGCGTTTAGCTGAATGCTCTGGCCGGGGCCAAGCCGCCCGATGTAAGGGCACATTAAAGAATTGTCTGTTTGAATTGCCGCAGTAATGCTGTTCGTCAGATAACCGATGCCGCCGTCGGCGTCCGCTGCTGGAAACAGGTCAATGGTTGGATTGGCGGAGTTTGGATTTCCCACGTCGCCCCAACTCAAGGTGACGGTGCTGCCTGCTGGCAACTGGGCCAGCAAATTCGTAGTAATGCCGCAGACCCACAGACGGGCAAAGTCCTGCAAATCGCGCTCACAGGAAATTGACCGATTGCCCGCCCCGTCTTTGAAGTTGTAGTCAGGCACAGGAGTATTTGGTGTGAAATAATCACCCCTAACCTGCACGTCGTCGTCGTAAAAAACCTGATCGTCGGCATCCAGCGTATTCCGATCAAAATTATTATTTGCCCAGAAGACAAACGGCGAATTGATTGACGTGGCATCCGGCCCGTTAAAGGACAGGTCCATGGTGCCATCATGGTTTTTGTCCAACTGCAAAGACACGACATACACGGTGCAGGTGCCTTGCTGATACGGAGGGTCAACGTCCGGCATTGTCAACAAAGCTGCCGGGCCAGGTTCGGTGGCGAAGAACTGGCCGTAAGGCGAGAGAACCCCCGTGGGCTTGGTGGTAACCGTACCGTTGGTCATTTCGTAGGCTGTGTCGAAATATTGGCCGAGATAAGCATATACGCCTGTGTATAAGCTGTTCGTGACTTCCAATTTAGCATAGCCAGCCACTGTCAGAGAGGTGCCAACCCCCGTAAATAAGAGTGGCGGGATATTCGTGGGCGAGAAATCAGGGGCACCGGGTAAGGGGTACGCCCATGTTTGGCTTTGGGCACTCCAGATTGTTGGTTGCCAAAAATCATATTCCACCGCCTGAAACTTTGGCGGTTCGGTTTCCAGATAGCCGTTCAGTTGATTTTGAAAGTAACCCCAATCGGTCAGAACGAGGGAGTTCCCCGCCGCTATCACATTCGTTGCCAGGCCAAGAGCGTTATAATTATAATCAAGCAGTTCATAGGCGAGATTCACCGAAGTATATTTTAAACCAAACCAATTCCGATAACCATTGGTCATTGAAAATATATAGTCGTTACCGTCGTATTGAAGGTTGAGCAACCCGACGCCAAAGGCATCGTCAAAATCACTGGCTTGGTCATAATACAGCCAGCGGGTGTTGTTGGTTGCCAGCAAAGCCGGAAACGATGTCCAATTTGTCTGGCATTGATAAGTCATTGGGCGGCTTAAGAGCGGACTGCTGTAAGTATTATATGGGCTGACGCCAGTGGTTAAAGCACCGCTTTCATCCACGTCCGCAAGGGAAAAGACGAAATTTCGGAACAGGCAGTTTTCTTCAAATGGCAAAAACGGGTCCATAGCACCACTCCATTCGAAATAGGACCCCTGCGAAGGGTTGGAAAAAGGATACAAGCCGGCATACGCATAATTGGTGGGATAGGTGTATTGGCCGACGTATCCACCAAACGTTCCACCGTCATTAACATTCGTCGACGGAATGAGAAAGTGAAATGGAGCGTCCATCGCCGCCACCCGCAATTGAAAAATCAGATTCTGCTTTAGCTGCACCCGGCCATCATAAAACGGCGGCACCAGCCAACTGGTTTGGTAGTTGTCTTTAGGAGTGGTGAATTGGTTATTGCCAAGATATACCCCCGCGCCATACTCACCATTGGTTCCAATCGTCCGGCCAATCCAATAATATCCGAATCCATTATTAGTCTGTGTCCAGTTTGGAAGACTGCAACTCCCGTTGTTGAAACTGCTGATGGCAATGTCTATGTTGGTTGCATAATAATTGGTATTAAGCCAATCCAGCGCGTCCACACTCAATTCGGTAAGCCGGATGGCGGCGGTATCGGCTGGCAAGCCAGAAACCAGCAAGACCGGATTGCCTTGCGGCCCCGCCACAATAGCACCTGAAAAACTTGACGATTCCAACGGAACTTCGCTGCTCCACGCCGAATTGCCACCGTCATAATTCGCTTGCACTTTAAATGTAGTCGGATAGTTGGCTTGTTCCCACGGATTAGGAGCCCCCAACAGAGCGTTATCTGTCAAAGAATTGGTGGAAGTCGTGTAAGTTTGTGTTTGCGTAGTCCCACCTGTCCCATACGGAGGATAATAGGTACTGATAACAGTGTAGCTTGTCACCGGCCCCGGTGACGGCAACCAGTTCACCGTTGCAGTGTTGTTGCCACCATTATAACTGACCCTCACCCCCTGCGGCGCGGGTGGAGTGTAAAACACATTCGGATTCATGCCGCTCTGAAATTTTTGAATATTGCTCCAACCGTCCCCCTTGGGGTTGGCGTTGGGGTCAACCCCTACATAACCGAAGTATTCCAACTGCCACCAAATCGGCAGGCCACTGCCGTCATCCGCCCACGACTTCAAGCGCAGAAACAAATTGGTCCGTCCGTTTTGGGCCACGCTCAATGGCGTCCAGTTCGTGAGTTCGTCGCCACAAATAAAGCCTTCTGATTGCCAGTCGGATTGCATGAGATTTGTCCGGGACTGGATTTCATATTGCACATCGGCTATCGTATTTGAACCGGTGCTTGCCAGATACCCACCCGCAACGGAGCTTTGCGCAATCCAAAGATTTGTCCCATAATTGGGGGGAGAAAAGCTGTTTGCTAAGCCATTGGGGGTGTATGAACCGCCATTGATGCCAAAACCTGGCGGGCCGGACAAACTACTTGCCATCCCCATTGATTGCAGGGCGGGGCTGGCCGAAGCTGTTTGCACTTGGTCAATCAGATTGGCCACTGCCGTTGCTTCTGTTTGCACGGCGGCGGTGGTGGCGCTTGTGGCGGACATGGCCATCATGGCCGTTTGGCGGGGATTCACCGCAAGCTGGCCGTTTGAGGCATCAACCAGGAAAATGGTGTCCGTCATGGCGTAGATCGGAAGGCTTGGGTCAAACAAAGGTGCGGGCAAAGGTGCCATGCCCCCGCCAGGCATGACTTCCCAATAGGTCCCATACGGGGGCAAATCCCCATACGCAACTACTTGAAGCCCTTGCATTTCCGCAGTTATTTGCACAATGGAATCCGGCACCGCTGGTTGCACCGGCGCGAGATCATTATTGAAACCGCCGACCAAGGCCGTTTGTGCGTGGAGCGGATCAGGCGATAAAACCAAGCCCGTCGCCAAAAGAATTGCCGTGATTGTCTTCATGATTTTTCCAAAACGCGAAACCTTCCCCGGAACAAAAGAGCGCGACTCAACCCGCCCTAACCAGAGGCACCCAAGCCGCGCCATCTGGCGCGTGCTTGAGCAATCTGCATTGGGCAGGAAAATTAGTGGTTTTCTGGTTAGCCCCGTAGCCAAAGCTACGCAAATTGTTTCGTTCTATTGGTTTTACATTTTTGCTATGAGTGGTTGTCCCCAACGGTCCGATTGTCGCCATTCCCCGGAGTTTGCCAAGATTTTTCGTATAACTGTATAGCGTGTATCACAGCGGTTTTCGCGCCGTCGTCGCGACATGTTTGTAGAACCCAGCCAACAAAAATATCTTTTGCCGTAACCATGCGGTGGAATTTAAACGCAAAGACGGAAAGACGCAGATGTGCAATGGTTTTGAAAGAGTTTTCACAAGGCTTGGACATCCCCGGTTGGTGAACGCAAATGAAAGCCTGACCAGATCCATTTCCCGGTATCAACATTGCGCCTTGGCGTTGAATCGTATCACGTCCAATTCGCGTCTCCTCCGCCGGGATGGATGCGCCCAAAACACTTTTCCGCAAAAATATTTCATTGCGCGACAACCGGTTGCGAAAAACACGTTAGCCGCTAACAACCCGGTTTTCCGGAAACCTGCCATACTTGGGCTGTTTATGGGCCACCACCCACAAATCAGCGCACGGGCCGGCCCGAATGTCCCGCCCCCGCAACGCCGGCCAGGCCCCTCGCCATCCGCGAGCGTCCCCTCGCGCTTGCGAATCATCCTCATCCTTGCCGGAAAAGGTCGCCGGAATCGGTCACCTCGCCTGCCGGATGCCTCATCACGCATTACGCATTACGCATCACGCATGATTCCCCAAAAACATCAAAAACGCCCGAAATATCACTTTTTACGATTGGTGTCATGGAATGCCGGGAAAAAGAGCGGTCAGGATCGCCCGTGTTGCGCTCTGAGGGCGATTGGGGAAGTCCATTTTGCGGGGGTCGCACGAAGTCTCCCGGAGCCCAAAAACCGCGCGAATGCAGAATAAATACGATTATGCTTGCCCTGAGCATCAGGGTCTGGAAAAAAAATTTTATTATATGTTTAACAACAATTTTAATCCAACCCTCGTCTCCGCCGTGCAGGAGCAATTCATCCAACCGCTCAAAGCGGCGTATGCGCTCACCCGCACCCGCCAGTGTCCCGCCGAATCCGATTGGGACTGGCTGCTCAAGGGCGTCGAACGCGTCCTCCACAACTGCCGCAGCGGACGCGATTTTCTCCAATCCCATGAGCCGTTTTGGGACAACCCCCTGACGGTGAGCGCGTATTTCAACAAGCTGTCCAGCCGGCGACGGCTGAAGATGGTCGAGGAATGTGCCCAGATCTTATGCCGCCGGGTCGATGACTCCCGGTCTTCGCCGCTGGCGATTTACAAGGAACTGGCCGACTTCGACCTGTTTGCCGGGGACGGTCATTATTTGGCGGCCCCGACCCACGCAGACAAGCGCGAGGGCACCGCGTGGGCCACCGGCCATTTTTTCGCCCTGAATTTGCATACCCAGACGCTTACCCTGCTGGCCCTGGCCGACCAAACCAAACGCAAGCTGGAGCAGGATCAGCACATGCTCAAGCGACTCAGTTCAACGGACTTGCGCATGGGCGCCCCCAAGGGACGCAAAGTGCTGTGGACCTGGGACCTGGCCGGCACGGATCTGGAGTTGTGGGATCGTCTGCGGCACAAGGGCGTTTACTTCTTGTCCCGGTGCAAAACCAACCTGTGCCTGGCGGTGGAAAAGACGCGCCCCATCGCCGATCTGCCCATCAATCAGGGCGTCGAATCCGATCTGGTGGTCAGCGACCGGCGCGGCATCCGGTTGCGGGAGATCACCTATCGCGACCCCAATGACAACAAGGTGTATGTCTATCTGACCTCGGAAATGAACCTGGAACCGGGCATGCTGGCGCTGCTGTATAAAACCCGCTGGGACATTGAGAAAACCTATGACGAAACCAAGACCAAGCTGCAGGAGCGCAAATCCTGGGGCACCAGCGTGACCGCCAAGCAAATGCAGGCCCAGTTCATGGCCATCACGCATAATTTACTGCTGCTGGTGCAGGACCTGCACGCGGCGCAAGGGGTGGAGAACCAGGCGGAAAGCCAGCGCCGGCAAAAGCGTCTGGAGCAACAGGAACAGGCCTTGGCCCTCAAGCGAGAAACCCTTCCGGTGTTGTACCGGGTCTGCGCACGATTCACTCAAGCCTCGTTTAAGCTGATTCGCTGGTTGCGAACTCACTGGCACCATCCGACTTCACTGGTGCAAGCCCTGCTGCATCTGCGAGCCTTATACGCAAAACTTTGACCTCCATTCCATGACACCAATCGTAAAAAGTGGTAT
>Ga0302155_10002769_pt1 | contig 11643 bp, 12 predicted proteins | sample I_Bog_N3_1_FD_193508 | JGI IMG/M metagenome (GOLD analysis project Ga0302155, IMG submission 193508) | Peat permafrost microbial communities from Stordalen Mire near Abisko, Sweden - I_Bog_N3_1 | ecosystem: Environmental > Terrestrial > Soil > Wetlands > Peat | place: Sweden: Abisko, Stordalen...
CATCGTCATCAACACCCTGGAAGCCAATCTGCGCACCGAAACCCTTCTCAAAAACCTGCAAAGCCAGCAGGAAGAATTACAAAAATCCAACCAGGAGCTGGGCGAAAAGGCCGACCAGCTGGCCCTCAGCTCCAAATATAAATCCGAGTTTCTTTCCAACATGTCCCATGAATTGCGCACGCCGCTCAACAGCATGCTCATTCTTTCCCAACAGCTGGCGGAGGATTCCAAAAGCCTCACGCCCAAGCAGGTGGAATACGCGCAAACGATTCACGCTTCCGGCGGCGACCTGCTCCTTTTGATCAATGACATTCTGGATCTGGCCAAGGTGGAGTCGGGCGCCATGTCGGTCAATCTGGACACCGTGACCTTTGTGGAGATGCGCAGCCGTCTGGACCGGCTGTTCCGCCATGTGGCCGAGGGGAAGGGATTGAGTTTCAGCGTCGAGTTCGACCCCAGCCTGGGCAGCGACATTTATACCGACTCCAAACGGCTGGAGCAGATTTTAAGAAATCTTCTTTCCAACGCCTTCAAGTTTACCGAAAAGGGCCAGGTCAAACTCCGGGTGGCGCCCGCGGTGGGCGGCTGGAGCGCGGACCATCCGATTTTAAGCAAGACCCCCGAAGTCATCGCTTTTTACGTCAGCGACACGGGCATCGGCATTACGACGGACAAACAAAAAATTATTTTCGAGGCCTTCCAGCAGGGTGAGAGCGGAACCAGCCGCAAGTACGGCGGCACGGGGCTGGGATTATCCATCAGCCGCGAATTCGCCAAACTGCTCGGAGGTCAATTGACCATCGCGAGCAGCCAGCTGGGGCACGGCAGTACCTTTGTGATCTATATGCCCAAAAACTATGTGAAGGTCAATCCGGACAAGACCGTTCTGCTTTTCGACAATCAACCGGTTCCCTCAGCGGCTCTGGCGCGCCGCCGCGACCTGACGCCGAGGGGAGAAGCGGCCCCCGCGCTTCGGATAGAAGTGCCGGATGATCGCAAAAATATCCAGGCTGGGGACAAGATTCTTTTAATCGTGGAAGACGACCCCAATTTCGCTCAAATCCTGCTGGACATGGCCCGCGATAAAGGCTTCAAGGGTCTGGTGGCGATGAGCTGTGAAAGCGCTTTGAGACTGGCCGATGAGTTTCCGCCCAGTGCCGTGACCCTGGACATTCAGCTTCCTGACACCGACGGCTGGAAAATTCTAACCCACTTTAAAAACGACCTGGCGACCCGCCATATTCCCGTGGAAATCATCTCCGCAGATGAGGAGGAGATCCTGCGGGGTTTCAGGCAGGGGGCCCTGGGTTTCCTGTCCAAGCCCGTCTCCAAGGAAGGGCTTCAGAAAGTTTTCGAGGAAATTCAAAAATCAATGGAGTCCCCCGCCCAGCAAATCCTGCTGGTTTGCGCCAGGGCGGACGAGCGGAAAAAGCTCAAGGCGATGCTGGAAACGGATAAGGTCAAAGTGTCCGCGGTTTCCACCGGCAAGGAAGCCCTGCCGCTGTTGAAGAAGGGCGATCTGAACTGTGTGGTGCTGGAATTGCCCGGCGTCGAGGGTTTCAAGGTATTGCAGGATATTCACGCGAGTTCGAAATACGTCCATTTACCCACGGTGGTTTATCTCCACGGCAATCTCACTCCGAAGGAAGACAAAGAACTGAAACAAACCGCCAAGATCCGCGTCATCAAAGAGGCCGCCAGTCCGGAGCGGGTGATGGATAACACGGCCTTTTTTCTCCACCAGGCGGTGGCCCAGCTTCCCGAAGCCCACCGCCATAAAATCGAGCAGATGCACCAGAGCAACAACGTCCTGATCGGCCGAAAAGTTTTGGTGGTGGACGACGACATCCGCAATATTTTCGCCATGACCAGCCTGCTGGAGCATCAGAAAATGAACGTCCTGTCCGCGGAGAGCGGGCGCGAGGCGGTGGAGCTTCTGGAGAAAAACCGGGAAGTGGATATCGTGCTCATGGACATCATGATGCCCGAAATGGACGGTTATGACACCATGCGGGCCATCCGGCAGAAGGAAATTTTTAACTCCATTCCGATCATCGCCCTGACCGCCAAGGCTATGAAGGGCGACCGGGAAAAATGCATCGAGTCCGGAGCTTCCGATTACATCACCAAACCGGTGGATACGGAACAATTGCTGGCCCTGATGAGAACCTGGTTAAACCGATAGGAGGCAGAATATGGTTGAGACTGAAGCGCCCGTTAATATTCTTTTAGTCGATGACCTGCCGGCCAATCTGCTGGCGCTGGAAGCCATGCTGGAAGGCCTGGGCCAAAATCTGGTGAAGGCGCGGTCGGGTGAGGAGGCTTTACGACAGCTGATTCATCAGGAGTTTGCCGTGATCCTTCTGGATGTTCTCATGCCGGGGATGAACGGTTTTGAAACCGCCAAACTGATTCAGGAGCGCGACCGCAACCGCCATTTGCCCATCATTTTTTTGACCGCCGGGGGGAAGAGCGAGATCGAGATGTTCCAGGGCTACGCGGTGGGAGCCATCGATTATCTGCTCAAGCCCATCCGTCCCGCCATTCTCCGGTCCAAAGTTCTGGTTTTGATGAACCTCCACCGCCGGACCGAGGAAGTGCGTCAATTGAAAGAGGAACTCCGCCTCAAGCGCCAGGAAATGGAGGATCTCCATTTGATGTTAAAAAATCTGCAGGGGCAGCCGGCGGGTGCCGGGAGTCCGCCGGTCGAACCGAAAAGGGAGAGCGTAAAATGACGGAGGCTGAAGTCTCCGTCAATATTCTTCTTGTCGATGACGAGCCGGCTAATCTATTGGCCCTGGAAGCGGTACTGGAAAGTCTGGGTCAAAACCTGGTCCAGGCCAGTTCGGGCGAGGAAGCCCTGCGCCATATTATTAAAACCGATTTCGCCGTGATCCTTCTTGACGTGCTGATGCCGGGGATGAACGGTTTTGAAACTGCCAGCCTGATCCGCCAGCGCGACAGCAACCGGCACACCCCGATTATTTTTCTCACCGCCATGGAAAAGGCCGAAAACGAAATGTTTAAGGGCTATTCGCTGGGCGCCATCGACTATCTGGTGAAGCCCTTCGTCCCCGCGGTGCTTCGGTCCAAGGTTTCGGTCCTGATCGACATTTACCGCAAGAACGCCGAAGTGATCCGGCTCAATGAGAAACTCAGCAACCGGGCCGGGGAACTGGAAGCCCTCAGCCGGGATTTAAAAAAAGAGAATGAAAAACGCCGGCAGAGCGAGACCGAATTACATCAGTCCCAGGAAGTCTTAAAAAACCTGAATACCAACCTGGAGGCGAGGATTGTGGACCGCACCGCGGTGATCGAGGAACGCAGTCTGCAGTTGACCCGCACCAACGCGGAGCTGGAGCAGTTCGTCTATTCCGCTTCCCATGACCTGCAGGAACCCCTGCGCACCATGACGAGTTTTCTGCAGCTCCTGGAACGCCGGAATCCGGATAAGCTGGACGCCGAATCCAAACAGTTCATCCAATTCGCCATCAATTGCTCCGAAAACATGAGAAACCTGATCAACGGCCTGCTGGAATATTCCCAGGTGACATTGAAAGAGAAAACCTTCAAGAACGTGGACTGCAACCTGGTGGTGCGCCGCATTCTGGACCAGTTGAACGCCTCCATCACCCAAAACGGGGCGAGGGTGGAAATTCTGACTTTGCCGGTGGTTTACGGCGAGGGCATTTTATTGGGCCAGCTTTTCCAAAACCTGATCGGAAACGCCCTGAAGTTTTGCAAAGACCGTCCGCCCGAAATACAAGTGGGCTCGGAAAAACAGGAAAACGAATGGATGTTTTGGGTTCAGGATAACGGGATCGGAATTGAACCCCGGTTTTTTCAGCAGATTTTCCGTCTTTTCCAGCGGCTTCATGGCCGTGAGGAATATCCGGGAGCGGGTCTGGGTCTGGCGGTGTGCCATAAGACCGTGGAGCTTCATGGGGGAAAAATCTGGTGTGAATCCGAATTGGGCAAGGGCTCCCGCTTTTGCTTCACGATTCCTTTTTTCAAGACCGACGGTAAAACCGGCCGTTTAGTTTCTCCGGCCGCTTTGACCCAGGCGGTCTAAGCCGAGGGACTTTTCAGCTCCACTTAAAACTTTAAATGATCGACCAGCACTTTTTTCGCGGCCACTTCCTTGTTTTTGAAAAAATGCTCAAAGGGCCGCGGGTCATAGACAAGTTCCATTTCCTTGATCATTCCATTCTCAAAGGTCATCAGGTTGGCGGTGCGGGACATGCCCAGGGAGTTGTTAAAGAAAAGATCATAGAGAAAAAAGGTATGGTTGGAGGAGGAGAAACGGGCCCGGATTTCCAGTCCCTTGATCGAGGTAAAGAATTTTTCGGTGTGGTCCAAAAAGTTCTGGCGGCCGTCGATTTCACACATCGAGGCCTTGAAGTGTAGCTGAGGATGAAGATTTTTTCCCAGCGCCTCAATGTCCTGTTCGTTTACGGCGTCCAGATAGTCTTCGGCGATATTTAAAATTTCCTGAGGCACGGTCAGTCTCCTTCGTTTCCCATCATGGATTGATTTCTCCCCAGTGAATAAAGCAAGAACCCAGCCAGTTGATCGGGGCTGAAAGGGCTCCTAGTTAAGGTTTTCCTGACGAACAAAATCCCCCGCGAATCAAAATGAAAAACAGGGGCGATCACTTTGATAGAGAAAAGAATTTTAAATGGAAAAGTCAGTGGCAAATGCGGGAGATTCCCGGCGGGTGGCACGGCACAGTACTTGCTCTATATAGGGTGACGCAAGAAAGAGAAGGTTTCCATGCTCTATACGATCGCGGTGGTTTTGCTGGTTTTGTGGCTTTTGGGTTTTGTCAGTTCCTATACGATGGGCGGTTTCATCCACGTTTTTTTGGTGATCGCGCTGGTTTTGTTCGTCCTCGGATTTTTTCAAACCAGAAGGAGAAAATCATGAACTTTTCCAGAAGAAAACTAGGCGTCTGGTGTCTGGGTTTAGTTCTCTTCACGATGGCGCTGGGCATGAGGTATTTGAACGCGCAAACCCCCGCAGCTGCCCCTGTTTCAAATTATAACACCTCGGGTTATGAGGCCACGCCTGTGCCGAAGCCTCATCACCACCATAAAAATGTGATGACGGATAATAAAGTCCCCAACGAAGGTGTTCAGCCGGGCAAACCGCTAGATGGCGAGAACCCCACGATCACGATGGTTCCGGTCGGTACCGTCGCCGCCACTCCGGCCGCTCATTAATCCGCCAAACAAAGGAGATTTGAAATGAACTCTAAAGATCCAAACGATGTGGAACTGGAAGGTGTCATTTCACGCCAGATCAGCAAGATGGGCACTCACCTTCATGTGCAGGTCACGAACGGTGTGGTGACGGTCAACGGCAGCGCGGAAGATTTTGAGGAAAAGCGCCGCATTGACGCCGTGGTAAAGGACTTGGTCGGTAAACAGCAGGTGATCAACAAAATTCGCGTGATTTCCACCGAAGCGTCTTTTGATAACAATCGATAATCGCAGTTCGTGATTATCGCAAACAAATCTCCGGCATTGTCTGGTGGACAATGTCTAGAGGCGCTAATCCCTGTTAGGGTTAGCCTAACCGTCGAAAAAATAAAAGGAGAAGTTCATGTCATCGAATAAAAGAAACATATTGATAGGGTTGGTATTGGTCATAATTCTGCTTTGTGTTGGAATCTTCTGTAAGACGAAATCTAATGATGGAGCCGTTTCGGGATCAACCGGTTCGTCGTATGGCTCATCTACGAATCAGACTGTCACGATTACTCCCGCCGTTAATTCGCCAGGCACCAATGTGACTTCGCAGGGCCAGAATGTCACTTCAGAAGGCAGCACGGTTACCAGCTCTACCACACCGGTGGCTTCTCCTTCCAAATAAGTTGTTGAATTAGAATCAAACAAAAAGCCCTGGCCCTATAGGTCTGGGCTTTTGTTTTTAGCAGCGAGTGAACCCACAAGCTTAACGGAGTGGAATTACGGACTAAAAGGCGATGATAGATCACTCTCCGCGAGAGAATAGGTCTTTGGATTAAATGGGATACGGCTTAAAGGGTGAAATAGATCGGGGTTCGGGTGGGATGTACTTATAGCTGGACACCGTTTTTCATATAAAACCTTTTAGGCTAAGCGCAAAGTTGCTAAAATGCTTTCTCTTAACGAGCTTTGGGTTGGCCAGTGAGTCTTTGTCTTGAAAATGATGGATTTGGAGATTTTTTTGAAAAAGATTATCTTATTTCTGATTTTTTTACTCACTACCGCTCTTGTGCTGGTCACGGCCTGCGGACATAATCCGGTTTCGCCTCTGGAAATTCCCAATACCCCCACTGCCGGGGCCGCCAATACGATGACTAACACGCCCACCAGTACGCCCACCGGGCCGACGAATACGCCGACCAATACTCCCACTAATACCAACACCAATACGGTGACAAACACGCCAACGAATACTCCAACCAATACTCCGACGAATACACCCGGCGTTGCCACGAACACACCGACCAATACGCCCACGAACACCGCGACGAATACGGTGACCAACACGCCCACCAATAGCCCAACCAATACGCCGACAAATACACCCGGCGGTCCCACGAATACCCCGACGAATACCCCCACTGACACCGCTACAAATACGATTACCAATACGCCGACCAATAGTCCGACCAACACTCCGACGGATACACCCACGAACACCCCTACGAATACGAGTACCAATACGGTCACCGATACTCCCACCGACACATTTACGAATACGCCGACCAACACCGTCACCGACACCCCGACCAATACTCCGACGGATACGCCAGGCGGTCCTACGGATACCCCTACTAACACCCCTACAAACACGAGTACCAATACGTCAACCGATAGCCCCACGGATACGCCGACCGATACGCCGACGAATACGATAACCAACACGCCCACTAACACTTTGACGAATACCCCTACGGATACCCCTACGAACACATCGACCAATACGATCACCGATACTCCCACCGACACACCTACGAATACGCCGACCAACACCGTCACCGACACGCCCACGGATACGCCGACGAATACGGTCACGGATACGCCGACCGATACGCCTACGGTTCTCACGAATACCCCTACGGACAGCCCCACCAATACCCCGACCAATACGGTTACCGATACTCCCACCGACACACCCACGAATACGCCGACCAACACCGTTACCGACACGCCCACGAACACGCCAACGAATACGGTTACGGATACGCCCACGGACACACCGACGAATACCGTTACCGATACGCCCACCAACACGCCGACAGATACGGTGACAGACACGCCTACGGACACACCGACGAATACCGTCACCGATACGCCCACAAACACGCCGACAGATACGGTGACAGACACACCGACGGATACGCCGACGGATACGGCTACGCCCTAATCAAACCACGTTCTGGCGCGTTAAGCGGCCGATCAAAATTTAAGGATAGAGGAAAAAATGAAACGAACGCTCCGGGGGCTGATGACTCTCTCAATCATCCTTTACGCTTCCACCGCCTCGGCGGACTATAAAAATTATGATGAACGGGGCAATTTTATCGGCTGGATTAAGAGTCCTTATTCCGTGCCGCCCTGGCAGAGAACGGATTCAAACGAAGTTTCCCCTTCCTCCGACCAGCCGGAGGCCGCGGAATCCAACGCGGTCTCGAATACGGAAACGACGGACTCCTATAATTCCTACAGTCCCATCACCGGAGCCATCGGCGGGGGCATCGCGCCCAGCGCCACCGGGTTTGATTCGTCCTACAGCTCGGGTTATGGTTTGGAAGCCAATATCGGTTTCGCGCTTGATCAAAACTGGGCTGTTTTATTGATACTGGACGCTTACTCCTTTCCCAGCACCTTCAGCGGGTGGTCCGCCAACCAGATCGACCTTTTACCCACCCTCCGGTATACCTTCGGCAGCAAGGGTATCCGGCCCTATCTTTTCGCGGGCGTGGGCGGGAACGAGGATTTGATGATCGAAGCCAATAACCCAACCATTGAAAGCATAAACCTGGCGGTGGCCGGCGGTATCGGCATTGATTTTCCCGTCGCGCGGCGGGTGGATATTTTCATTCAGGGAAAATACGACATCAACTTTACTCTGGATGGAAGCTTCTCTTATTTCCCGATCTCCGCCGGAATTCAATTCAACTAACTATCTCCCGGTTCAGAAATTTCTTTTCAAAATTTAAAATAATAAATGGGGGCAATTCGTGAAAAAGAAGAAAAAAACCAACTCCTTGAAAATCATCCAGGCGAAAGAACATGGTTTTCTGGATTACGCGGTGGTGTTGATGTTTTTGACCGCGCCGTCGGTGTTTCATTTTTCCAACCTGCCGGCGCTGATTTCCTACAACCTGGGCGGCATTCACCTGGTGTTGACCATGATGGCGGATTTCCCGATGGGCCCCATGAAAATTATTCCCTTTCAGTGGCATGGAAAAGTTGAAATGGTGGTCGGGCCTCTTTTGATCGCCCTGCCTTTCGCGCTGGGTTTCGGTTCCGAACCGGCGGCGCAGTATTTTTTTCTCATCAACGGCATCGTGATCACGGCGGTCTGGATTTTGACCGACTATAACTCTTAAAAAAGCGGATGGAGGGAGATGAACATGAATCAAAACGAGCTAAAAAATTGGGGTCCACTGGCGGTTTTGATCGGCAAATGGGAAGGTCAAAAAGGGGATGACACCGCGCCGGCGGACGACCGGGGCAAAGAAAATAATAAATACCGCGAACTGGCGGTTTATGAAGCCATCGGGCCGGCGAACAATCACGAGCAGAAACTTTACGGCCTGCGCTATGCCATGACGGCGTGGCCTTTGGGTAAAGAAGAGCCTTTTCATGAGGAACTGGGTTATATGATGTGGGACGAAGCCGACCGGCAGATTATCCGCTGTGTTCTGATTCCCCGCGGCGTGGCGATCGTGGCGGGTGGAACGGCGCAGGCCGACAGCAAAACCTTTCACCTGACGGCCAAAGTGGGGTCCCATACCTATGGCATCGCCTCGAACCTGTTTTTGGACCGGGAATTCAAAACGATGGGCTATGAAGTGAAATATACGATCCATGACGATCAAAGTTTCAGCTACGACCAGAATGTTCAAATTCAAATTAAGGGCCAGCCGCAGCTTTTTAATCACCGGGATGGCAATACACTTCATAAGATCGGCTGATCTTCCATAGCTTGTGTGAAAACAAACCGAAGGCCGGTGTTTTTTAGGGACGGCGGCCCCTAGGGGCGGTAGCCCCTGGCCTGCAGCTCAAAGAGCTCCGAGTATTTTCCCTGAAGAGCCAGCAGTTCCTGGTGGGTGCCTTCCTCAATCAGCTTTCCCTGTTCCAAAAACAAAATACGGTCGGCCATGCGCACGGTGGAAAACCGGTGCGAAATCAGAACGGCCATTTTGCCGCCGGTGAGATCCAAAAATCGCTGATACACCTCATGCTCCGCCTTGGCGTCCAGGCTGGCGGTCGGCTCGTCCAAAATCAAAACCTGGGCGTCCCTCATATAAGCCCGGGCCAGGGCGATCTTTTGCCATTGGCCGGTGGAAAGCTCCGCGCCGTCGTCAAAACGCCAGCCCAGCATCTGCCGGTATTGCCTGGCTAATTTTTCAATCACGGGCGCCGCCAGGCTTTTAACGGCGGATTCCTCAATCTTGGGCTGGTTCTCCAGTTCCTCCACCCGTCCGAAGCCGATGTTTTCCCCGGCAGTCATGTCGTAACGCACATAATCCTGAAACAAAATGCCGATCTCATGGCGCAGGTCCTCGGCCTTGTAATCGCGCAAATCCACGCCGTCGAGCAGAATGCGTCCTTCGGTGGGGTCATAAAGCCGGGCCAGCAGTTTGACCAGGGTGGTTTTGCCCGCGCCGTTTTCCCCGACCAGGGCGATTCTTTCGCCGGGGTTCAGTTTAAAGCTGATCCCTTTAAACACCTCTTCCCGGGAGCCGGGGTAGGCGAAGTGAACATTTTGAAACTCAAACCCCTGGCGGATGGGATGGGGAAGGGGAAGGGCGTCGGGTTTGGAAATAATCGTGGGGCTGGTCTCAAAAAAATCAAACAGGTCCTTTACATAAAGGGCCTGCTCCGAAATATCCACCAGCTGGCGCACCAGGTCTTCCATGATGTCGCGGGACCGCATGAAGGCGCTGGTAAGCAGGGTCAGATCGCCGATGGACAGAAGGCCCTTCAGGGCCCGGAGAAGAATCACCACATAGGCGCTGTAGTAAGCGGCAGTGGAAATCAGGTTGAGTAGCGAACCCTGCACCGCCCGCTTCACGGCCAGCCCCTTGTTCTCGCCGTAAAAGCGTTGGAACAGGGTGCTGAGCCGGTTCATTAAATAATCGCCCAGGCCGAAAATTTTCACTTCCTTGGCGCTGTGATTGCTGGCGCCGATGAAGCGCAAATAATCCAGTTCCCGCTTGGCGGGGGTCTGCTGGTAAAGAATGGAATAGTTCAGCAGGGCAAACTGGGTTTCGCCCAGAAAAACCGGCAGGGTGGACGCGGCTAAAAGGATGATCAGCCAGGGCGAGAAAACAATCACCGCCGACATCAGGGTAAAGAGGGTCAAAAGCTGTTTGGCCATACCGGCCAGCGAGGCCAGCAGGCCCATGCGCACCGCGCCCTGGCGCCGGGCTCTTTCCATCTTGTCGTAAAAGGCCGGGTCCTCAAAGGAAGCCAGGTCCAGAGAGACGGCGTGGCGCATCAGTTTTAGATCAATAGAATTGGAAAAGCGGTCGCCCAAAAGACTGTCCACCAGAGTGGTAAAGCGCGAAAGCACATCCGACAAAACCGCCAGCGCGATATCCAGCGCCACATATTCCCAGAACAGGGTGTGGTTGATGGTGTCGTGGCGTAAAACCGCCACTACCATGTTGATAATGAGTTTGGAAATCCATAACGCCGAGATCGGAATAAAAGCCGCCACGAAGCGCAGAAAAAGCGTGGAGAAGGTGAGAAAGGGGCTGGTTTGCCAAACCATTTTGAGAAGGGGCGGCAGGTTGCGCAGGGCGCTGAGGCGCTCCTTCCAGGTTTTCGGCAGGGCGTCGTTGCTATGGTTGGGCGGTGTCATGAAGCTTAGTGTAGGAAGGGGAAGGAATAAAAGCCATGTTCGTTTCAAAGGGCAAAGGGCTGTTATGATGGAGCCTATGAAAAATATCTTTTTTCTTCTTTTACTGTTGGGCTGGGCCGCGCCCCTTTGGGCCGGATCAGAAATTATGCTCCGGCTGGAAAGCACTTCGGACAAGAACGCCTGGGTGAATCTGGACGCTTTGGTGCAGGACGGCCAGGTGCGGGTGAACTTTCTGGGGCCCTGGTCCCGCGGGTCGCTGATCTACAATCAAAAGACGTCTGTGGTGACCATCGTGGACGATCTCAACAAATTCATCGTGCCGGTCAGCCAGGCGGATCAAACCGCTTTTAAGATGATGAGCTATCTGGGAGCGGGAAAGATTAAAGGCCAGGTGGCGGGGGCGAACGATAGCGTCAAACTGGCTTATCAACTGGCGGAAGAAAACGCGAGGGCTCTCTTTAACGGGAGTCCCACTTTAACGGGAACGAATATCCGGATGGATGGATTCCTCTGTGATCTATTTGAAACGAAAACGGGCGCTGTCAAAAACCGGCA
>Ga0302155_10002772_pt1 | contig 11639 bp, 11 predicted proteins | sample I_Bog_N3_1_FD_193508 | JGI IMG/M metagenome (GOLD analysis project Ga0302155, IMG submission 193508) | Peat permafrost microbial communities from Stordalen Mire near Abisko, Sweden - I_Bog_N3_1 | ecosystem: Environmental > Terrestrial > Soil > Wetlands > Peat | place: Sweden: Abisko, Stordalen...
GAATCTGTTTGCTCACGGGATCGTGTGCCTTCTGCTGATTGGCGCAAGCGGCCAGTGTCAGGGTTGCCAGAGTCAACACCACATGCGGCCAGCACGAACGAAGGGAACAGCGTTGAATAGACTTCATTGTTGATTTTCAGGTTCAGTTCTGCTGGCGCAGGATGTTGATGAACATCTTGCCAATGGAAGACAAGGTGGCATTTTTACGCGTCACTATGCCATAGGGTTCAATGCGGGTTTTCAAATGCACCGGCAGGATACACAGCATGCTTTTGGCAGCAAAGAAGTGCGCGATATCGAGTGGCATCACCGCCACCATATTCGATTGCGCCAGCAAGGTCACGGTCACGAAGGGTGACGCCGTCTCGATCACATTGCCAGGAATGCGTAGTCCCTCCAGCTTGAATTCATGTTCGATCCAGATGCGCATGGGCATATTGCTGGAGTAAAGAATCCAGGAAGAATTGAGCAACTCCTGCAGGCGCACCTTTTGTACCGTTGCCAGTGGATGATCCAGTCCAGTGACAATGCACATCGGTTCGCCACGCAACATTTCATAGTGATATAGCTGCGGCTGCGAACTCACCGAAGAGCGTCCAACCATCAGATCAATGCGCCCCTGGTCCAGCAACACCAGCTGGCGCGCGCTGGTATCTTCCACGATCTCGATCGACACCTCGGGTTGCACTTCGCGCAAGCGCGTCAGCGCGCGCGTGACCAACGGTGCGGCACCCATGATGGTACCAAAGGCCAAGCGTCCGCCCTGGCCGGTCAGCATGCCTTGCAACTCATCGTGCAGATTGCTGACGTCGCTTTGAATCACCCGTGCATAACGGATCACGCAGCGGCCGAACTCGGTCGCTTCGATGCCACGCGATGAGCGGTCAAACAAGGTCACGCCCAGCGCCGATTCCATTTCATGCAAGGCTTTGGTGGCTGCGGGTTGGGTCATGAACAGGGTTTCTGCCGCCTTGTGCAGCGAGCCTTGTTCATCGAGCGCCGTCAGCAATGCCAATTGCTTGAAACGCAAACGACTAAGAATCGCACCAACCGACGGCAAGGCTACCTGCTGCGCATTGAGTAGGTTATCACCCGATGAATTAAGGTCATTGGACATCGTTAGGCAAGCCTCTTATATTCTGATCCAGCAAAAACAGAATGCTAACGCATCCATACTCAAGAGGATGTGAAAAATTACATGGAGACAGTGGCGCATTGCATCCGTACACCTGGAGCAGCGCCGCACAATGCTTGTACTGAAGCTGGAATGTTGCCGTATGATCAAGCGCTACACAGCTTGCTGCGTAGCAACATTCATCCTTGCAAGCATAACCCTGTTCTCCATGATGGAAAATACCGGAGACCGCGTGAGACTCATTCAGTTCGAAGATCTGCAGGGCAGCCGTAAAGTCGGCATTGTCAATGGCAAGAACATCAACATCATCGCGCAAGTAAAGACGATGCGTGAATTGGCGTTGCTGGCCATTGCCGAAGGCAACTCGCTGGAGCGCCAGGCACAACTGCTCAACAGTAATGTCCAGGAAGATTATGCCGCCATCCTGGGCGAGCAACGTATTTTGGCGCCACTGGACCATGAGGACCCGGCGCACTGTCTGGTGTCGGGTACCGGCCTGACTCACCTGGGTAGTGCCGCCACACGCGACAAGATGCACCAGAAGCTTGATGACGACGAAAACACCATGACCGATACCATGCGTATCTTCAAGTGGGGTCTGGATGGCGGGCGTCCGGGACGCGGCAAGATCGGCGCCCAACCGGAATGGTTTTACAAGGGGGACGGCGCCATCGTGGTCAATCCGGGCGCACCCTTTCCGGTGCCGGAATTTGCCGAAGACGCCGGTGAAGAACCCGAACTGACCGGTCTCTATCTGATCGATGAACATGGTCTGCCACATCGCCTGGGCTTTGCCATCGGCAACGAATTCTCCGATCACGTGGTAGAACGCAAGAATTACCTCTATCTGGCCCATTCCAAGCTGCGCTACTGCTCGTTCGGTCCTGAACTGCTGGTGGGTGAACTCCCCACCAATCTGGCTGGCATGAGCCGCATACGTCGTGACGGCCGCGTCATCTGGGAAAAGGAATTTCTGTCCGGCCAGGACAATATGTGTCACGCCATTGAAAACCTGGAGTACCACCACTTCAAGTACAACCAGTTCCTCCGGCCAGGCGACATTCATGTGCATTTCTTTGGCACAGCTACCTTGTCGTTTGCCGATGGCGTGCGCACCCAACTGGGTGATGTCTTTGAAATCAGCCTACCGGACTTCGGCGAAGCACTGGTCAACGGCACCGTACGCGAAGCCTCGCGCGTGCCGGTCGATGGCGTCAAGGTGCTGTGACCACCAGCCTGTTGTGACAATACCGGCGGTGTTCATTTGATGCCGCCAAACAACTGAACTGGAGTATGCATGCATTACAGCTTTGACTTCATGAGTGTGTTCGTCAACTGGCCGCGACTGCTCGAAGGCGCCTGGCTGACGGTGCAATTATCGACACTGGCGATCGTACTGGGCTTCGTACTCGGCACCCTGTGTGCGCTGGCGGACAAAAGCAAAATCTGGCTACTGCGGGCGCTGATCAAAGCTTATGTCGAAATCATCCGCAACACGCCATTGCTGGTGCAGGTATTTTTGGTCTATTTCGGCCTGGCCAGCATCGGCTTGAAACTGAGCGCCGAATTTTCTGCCGTGATCGCGCTAACCGTCAATGTCGGCGCCTATACCTCAGAGATCATGCGCGCCGGGATCAACTCCATTCATCCAGGGCAGATTGAAGCTGCCGAATGTCTGGGCATGTCCAGGTTCCACGTCTACTGGCATGTGGTATTGCTGCCAGCGGTCGAACGTGTCTATCCCTCGCTGACCAGCCAGTTCATTCTGCTGATGCTGGCCTCCAGCATCACCTCGCAGATTTCGGCGGAAGAACTGACTGCCACTGCGAATCTGGTGCAGTCAGAAACCTTTCGCAGCTTTGAAGTGTATGTCGTCATTGCCGTCGCCTACCTGGCTTTGTCATTCCTGTTTCGCGCAGCGTTCTGGGCGATCGCTAAAGCATCGTTTGTGCGCAAGCGCAAACTCGGCACCAATCTGTAAGGGGATGATGTGATTGCATTTTCATGGTTACATGTGGAATACCTGTTGCAAGCCGCACTGTGGACCGTGCTGCTGTCCTTGGTGGCTTTCGTTTGCGGCGGCAGCCTGGGCTTCCTCATTGCCTTGGGCCGGGTGTCGCCATCGCCCACGCTGCGCCGCTTGTCCAGCGCCTACATTCAGGTGGTGCAAGGTATCCCTTTGCTGGTGGTGTTGTTCATCACCTACTTCGGACTAGCCATTGCCGGCTTCACCTTGTCGCCGCTGGTGGCTGCCGGCATCTCGTTTGCCGTGTATTGCGCCGCCTTCCTTGGCGAAATCTGGCGCGGCTGCATCGAAGCGGTGCCTAAGACTCAGTGGGAAGCCTCTGCCTGTCTCGGCTTCAACCGTTTTGAACAGCTGCAAAAGGTGATCCTGCCGCAGGCCTTCAAGATCGCCATTCCATCCACGGTCGGCTTCATGGTACAGATCGTCAAGAACACGTCGTTGGCTTCAGTCATCGGTTTTCTCGACCTTTCGCGTGCCGGCCAGATCATCAACAACTCGACCTTCCAGCCCTTCACCGTCTTCGGCTGTGTGGCGCTGATCTATTTTTGCATTTGCTATCCGCTGTCGGCGTTGAGCAAGCACTTTGAAAGGAAACTGCATGTCAGCAATCGTTAGCATCAAGGATTTGCACAAAAGCTTTGGCCCGGTGCAGGTCCTCAACGGCGTCTCTCTGGATGTCCAAAAAGGACAGATGATCGCCATCATCGGCCGTAGCGGATCGGGCAAGAGCACCTTGCTGCGTTGCCTCAATGGACTGGAGCGCGTGGATTCGGGTGACATCAGTGTCTGCGGTCATCACATCCATGATCATGACAAGCTGAACCTGCGCCAATTGCGTCAGCAAGTCGGCATTGTGTTTCAGAGCTACAACCTGTTCCCGCACGTAACGGTCGAGCGCAACATCACGCTGGCGCTGACCACCATCAAAAAGCTAGCAACCGCCGAGGCCAAGAAAATTGCCCGCGATGTCCTCACACTGGTCGGTCTGGAAGAAAAAAAGGATGCTTATCCCGAACAATTGTCAGGCGGCCAGCAGCAACGCGTGGCGATCGCTCGTTCACTGGCGATGGCGCCGGAGCTGATGCTGTTCGACGAAGTGACCTCGGCGCTCGATCCAGAACTGACATCGGAAGTACTGAAGGTCATGGAAGATTTGTCCCGCCAAGGCATGACCATGGTGCTGGTAACCCACGAAATGGCCTTTGCCCGCAAGCTGGCCGACATTCTGGTGTTCATGCATCAAGGCAAGGTCTGGGAAATCGGCCCTCCGGATGAATTATTCACACACCCTAAAACCCCCGAACTGGCCAAGTTCGTCAGCAGCGATCTGTAATCAAAACAATATCTCAGGAGACCACATGAAAACACCAATGACCCTCATCAAACAAGCCGCCGCACTGATGCTCGGCCTGACTTGCCTGGCCCAGGCAGTGCATGCCGACACGCTGGCCGACATCAAGGCGCGCAAGAAAGTGTTGATCGCCGTGGATCTGGGCGTGCCACCGTTCGGCATGACCAATGCCAAACTGGAACCGCAGGGTTCAGACGTTGAAACTGCGCGCGCCATTGCCAAAGACCTGGGTGTGGAATTAGAACTGGTCCAGGTGACCGGCCCTAATCGCGTACCCTTTCTGATGACCGGCAAAGCCGATATGGTGATTGCCACCTTCAGCATTACACCCGAACGCGCCAAGGTCATCAATTTCACCCACCCCTACGGCGCTTCGCAATTCGTAGTCGCCGCGCCCAAGGGTATTGCCATCAAGGGCCTGGCCGATCTGGTCGGCAAACGTATCGCCGTGGTACGCGGCAACATGCAGGATTCGCTGTTGACGCCATTGGCCCCTAAGGGAGCCACCATCGTGCGCTTTGACGATGATGCAACCGTCACCGCTGCAGTGTACTCGGGCCAGGTCGATGGTCTGTGCACGCCAAACGCCTTGGCTGCAGCCATTGCCCGTCAAAATCCGAGCAAGGGACTGGAAAACAAATTCGTCATCAAAGATATTCCCTACGCCATCGGTATCCGCCAAAACGATCCCGAACTGCAAAAATGGCTCAATACCTGGATCGACGCCAACACCAAGAACGGTCGGCTGGGTCAGATCTATCAGCAATGGGTAGGCTCACCGATGCCAGACCTGGGGCAATTCGCCGCCAAGTAAGACCTGCCCGCGCCCAACACTATTCCCGAGATCCATATGAAACCCATCTCTCCTGTCATCCGTCTGAACCCTATCGATGACGTCGTCATTGCGCGCCGCCAGCTCATTCCCGGCACCGTTGTTGAAGAAGAACAAGGTCTGCGCGTGGGCGCATTCATCCCTGCCGGCCACAAGATGGCCACGCGCGCCATTGCCGTAGGCGAGCCGGTCAAACGCTATGGACAGATCATTGGCACTGCCAGTGAGGCCATCGCGCCGGGCCAGCATGTGCATACGCATAATCTGGCAATGGCAGAATTTTCACGAGCACATGCGTTTGGCGTCGATTTCAAACCGATCGATTATGTCGATACGCCAGCAACGTTCATGGGCATCGTGCGCCAAGATGGTCGCGTCGCCACCCGCAATTACATCGGTGTACTGACTTCGGTGAACTGTTCTGCCACTGCAGCACGCGCCATTGCCGATTACTTCCGCCGCGATATCCACCCTGAAGCCTTGGCAGATTTCCCCAACGTTGACGGCGTAGTGGCCTTGACCCATGGACTCGGCTGCGCGGTCGATTCCGAAGGTGAGCCCTTGCGAATTTTGCGACGCACGCTGGCCGGTTATGCCAAGCACGCCAACTTTGCCGCCGTCTTGATCGTCGGCCTGGGCTGTGAAACCAACCAGATTTCCGGTCTGCTCGAAGCACACAATCTGAAAGAGAACGAGTACTTCCATACCTTCACGATTCAAGGTACCGGCGGCACCGCCAAGTCGGTAGCGCTCGGTATCGAAAAAATCAGGAAGATGCTGCCAGCGGCCAACAACGTCAAGCGTGAACCCGTTGCGGCCAGCCATTTGACACTAGGCTTACAGTGCGGCGGCTCCGACGGTTATTCCGGCATTACTGCCAATCCGGCGTTGGGCGCGGCCGTCGATTTGCTGGTGCGACATGGTGGCAGTGCGATTTTGTCGGAGACACCAGAAATTTATGGCGCCGAACACTTGCTTACCCGCCGCGCAGCCTCGTCAGAAGTCGGTGAAAAGCTGTTGGCGCGGATCGCCTGGTGGGAAGAGTACTGCGCCAAGAACGGTGCCCAGATGAACAACAATCCCTCCGCCGGCAACAAGGCTGGCGGCCTGACCACGATTCTTGAAAAATCGCTGGGTGCGGTCGCCAAGGGTGGTACTTCCAACCTGATGGATGTCTACCAGTACGCCGAAACGGTGACAGCCAAAGGCTTTGTCTTCATGGATACGCCCGGCTACGACCCCATCTCGGCCACTGGCCAGGTTGCCGGCGGCGCCAACATGATCTGCTTCACCACCGGCCGCGGCTCAGCCTATGGCTGCGCACCCTCGCCCTCGCTCAAACTGGCGACCAATACCGCCTTGTGGCAACGCCAGGAAGAAGACATGGACATCAACTGCGGCGAAATCGCCGACGGTACGGCAACGCCGCAGGAGATCGGTGCACAGTTTTTCCAGATGATTCTCGACACCGCCTCCGGCAAAAAAACCAAGAGCGAATTGCACGGCTACGGACAGGATGAATTCGTGCCTTGGCATATTGGTGTCTACACCTGAACCCACACATTTTTCACAATCTCTATCCGCAATTCTCTATATGCAATCGACGACGTACATCTGGAGCAAGACATGACACAAACATTTTCTTCTCAGGCGCAGTTGCCTGAGGATTACCACCACGCCACACTAGTTGGCCGTATCTGGCAACCCGGACTGGGCCCGGTACTGGTCAAGATCGAAGGTGGTGCCGTCTACGACCTCAGCAGCATCGCCGCCACCAGCAGCCAATTGCTGGAATTGGACAATCCTGCTGCTGCGGTAGCCCAAAGCAACGTGCCGCAGTTGCTCTCGCTGCAAGAATTACTGGCCAATGCAGATGCCACTACACGCGACACCAAGCGCCCCTGGTTGCTGGCACCTATTGATTTACAGGCGGTCAAGGCCAGTGGTGTGACTTTCGTGGCCAGCATGCTCGAACGCGTAATCGAAGAGCAGGCACGCGGCGATGCAGGCAAAGCCGAAGCAGTGCGGCAGGCTATCAACGCTGTCATCGGCGACAACCTGGCCAGCGTCGTGCCCGGCTCAGATGCTGCCGCCAAACTCAAGGAAGTTTTATTGGCGCAGGGAGTGTGGTCTCAATATCTGGAAGTTGGCATCGGTCCTGACGCTGAAATTTTCACCAAGGCACAACCATTGTCGGCGGTCGGTCTCGGCGATGAAGTCGGGATTCATCCCAAATCCGTCTGGAACAATCCCGAACCCGAGATCGTACTGGTCATCAATAGTCGCGGCAAAGTGGTCGGTGCAACATTGGGCAACGACGTCAATCTGCGCGACTTCGAAGGCCGCAGTGCGCTCTTGCTGGGTAAGGCCAAGGACAACAATGCCTCTTGTGCGGTCGGTCCTTTTATTCGTCTGTTCGATGCAAATTTTTCAATTGACGACGTGCGGCGGGCTGAACTTACAATGCAGGTTGACGGTACGGAAGGTTTTACTTTGAAAGGCAGCAGCTCAATGGCAATGATCAGCCGTGATCCACTGGAACTGGTTGAACACGCTATTGGCCCCAACCACCAATATCCGGATGGATTGGTATTGTTTCTGGGCACCATGTTTGCCCCGACGCAGGATCGCTTTGGACCTGGTCAGGGTTTCACGCACCAGGTCGCCGATGTAGTGACGATCGGCACACCCAAGCTGGGTGCGCTGGTCAACAAAGTCAACTTTACTGACAAAGTCGCGCCCTGGTCATTTGGGGTGACGGCGCTGATGAAAAATCTGGCGAAACGCCAACTTCTTTAAAGGAATCTGTTTCATGACTCAAGCTTCTGGACGCCTGGCTGGCAAAACGGTGTTGATCACCGCAGCAGCGCAAGGTATTGGCCGCGCAGCAGCCGAACTGTTCGCACGTGAAGGCGCGCGCGTCATCGCCACCGACATCAACAAGGAACATCTGGCCAGCTTGCAGGGTGTCGAAACGCATCTGCTCGATGTCACCGATGCGGCTGCCATCAAACAACTGGTCGAGACAATCGGCACAATTGACGTGTTGTTCAATTGCGCCGGCTATGTCCATGCCGGCAATATTCTGGAATGCGACGACAAAGCCTGGGATTTCTCATTCAACCTCAATGCGCGCGCGATGTTCCATACCATTCGTGCGGTGCTGCCCGGTATGCTAGCCAAGAAATCCGGCTCCATTGTCAACATTGCTTCTGCCGCCTCCAGCGTCAAGGGTGTCGCCAACCGCTTCGCCTATGGTGCAAGTAAAGCTGCAGTGGTTGGCCTGACAAAATCGGTAGCGGCCGACTTCGTCGCCCAAGGTGTGCGTTGCAACGCCATCTGTCCCGGCACCATCGAATCACCATCGCTGAACCAGCGTATCACCGCGCAGGCCAAAGAAAGCGGCAAGAGCGAAGCAGAAGTGCGCCAAGCCTTTGTCGCACGCCAACCGATGGGACGTATTGGCAAGGCCGAAGAAGTCGCCGCATTGGCCCTTTATCTTGCCTCCGAAGAATCGGCATTTACCACCGGTGCGATCCACATGATCGACGGCGGCTGGTCCAACTGATCCAACTTATCAATGCTGAAATTACCATCCTTGTGCTGTAGTTTGCTACAACGTGAGGATGATGCATTTCATGTGTGCAATTTGCGCGACCGGTTCAATTTCTTCCCGGTTTTTCTACGTTCGGTATTGCCCCCCACACCATAGTCGGCATAATGTGAAGCGTATCGGTCGGCCTCTTCTGCGCCGGCCGCTCTCTGATCGCTGATGAATGGAAATTTCTGTATGACTTCTGCTGTTGTTCAAGTCGCCTTCGATACCCCTATGCAATTGGGCGAATGCCCGTTGTGGCATGCGCAAGAGGCAGCGCTTTACTGGATTGACATCCCCGGCCAGGCAGTCCATCGGCTTCACGAAACCAGCAAGGCACATCGCTGCTGGCCGCTGCCCGAAGAACCGGGATGCATCGCCATACACACCGACGGCGGCTTGCTGGTTGCCCTGCGCAGTGGACTAGTACGATTAGATACAGAGACTGGAACCATCACACCACTGATCGATGCGCCCTACGACACTAGTAAGTTGCGCTTCAATGACGGCCGTTGTGATGCACTTGGACGCTTGTGGGCCGGTACGATCTACGAACCACGAGACCAGGAACTCGGCAGTCTGTTTTGCTTTGATCGAGGTCAATTACGCGACGTCGGCCACCCGGTCACGACCTCGAATGGAGTTGCATTCAGTACTGATCAACACCTCATGTATCACGCCAACACGCCGACACACTGCATCCATGTCTATGACTTTGATTTGGCTAGCGGAACGACCAGCAACAAGCGTCTTTTCAAGCAATTCGATAGTGACAAAAGCGCGCCAAACTATGGCGGTCGCCCGGACGGCGCCGCTGTCGACAGTGAAAATGCTTACTGGTGTGCGATGTTTGAGGGGGGGCGCATTTTGCGGATCTCCGCAACTGGTCAGATTTTGAAAGAAATCTCAGTACCAGCACGCTGTCCGACCATGATCGCTTTTGGTGGCCCCGACTTGCGCACCCTGTATATCACGAGCGGACGCAAAGGCCGCAGCGCCGAAGAGCTGCAGCAATACCCACTCTCAGGCTGCCTGCTGTCCATTCGCGTCGAGGTGGCTGGACTGCCTGAGTTTTCTTACGTAAATTGAAGCATACGCATTGTGATATTGGATGCCTTGCCGGTCAGTTGGTAAGGTTGTATTAAATGTCATCGTCTTTGCTTCTTTTTTGAGTACTTCAAGTGTTATTTTGAAGTATATGAGAAAATAGTAACACTTTGTATCAAGGGCATGGATTCATGCACTCTCTGCAGACACCGTTATTATTTATATAGTTAATCCATTTATCATAGTAAAGATATGTCGATGAAAAAAATCTCTCTCAAAATCGCGGTTGCTACTCTGGCATTGATTGGCGTGCAATCGTCTAGCTATGCGGTTGACTCGGCGTCAGTTGAAGTGGGTGGTGGTGAGAAAGTACAGCTGTTGCGCTTAGGAGCGCAATGGGACTGGAAAAACACCGCTTGGTGGCAATCGAACGGCACCCATATCGGTGGTTATTGGGATTTGTCTGTAGCTGAATGGCAAGAAAATAGTTATAAGGCCACTACTGCCAAGCGAAATTTTACGGACATCGGCTTTACACCGGTATTTCGTTTCCAGCGCGACGATAAAAAGGGGTTTTATGGTGAAGCTGGCGTTGGCGTACACCTATTTTCTGAACTTTATAACAACAACGGCAAGCAGCTTTCCACTGCATTTCAATTTGGTGACCATGTAGGTGGCGGATATGTCTTTGCCAACGGCTTAGATCTTGGATTAAAGCTTCAGCACTTTTCAAACGGTGGTATTAAAGAGCCAAACGGCGGGCAAAATTTTGCCGTGTTACGTGTTGCATATCACTTCTGAAATGTGAGTATTTGAGAAGAAAGGCATGCCGGCCTGGAGCCTAATGCCGTTCAGTTAAGACTGAACGGCATTTTTCTTTGGGCGGTTGTAAACGTTGGGACAGAAGTAAGCGCCTGACCAAGTCACCTTGAATCGTAATAGCTCGGTGAAGGCCGTATTGCTTTTTTGGGAAGAGAGCTTTGCCAGGCGCCGCTTTGGTGTGCGGGATTGCTGCTCATTCAGGATGAGACGTTGACGGAAATCGCCCAACAATACGAAGTCCATCCAAATCAGGTGACGGAATGGAAACGGCAATTGCTGGAACGCGCTGCCGACGTGTTTGATGGCAGCACAAGTGCTGTCAAACCTGCCAATGAGCCAGACATCAAGACCTTGCATGCGAAGATTGGCCAAGTTGGCACCGCGTACTTTACCAAGGCGGCAAGATCATCGAAGCGGCGTGCATGGCACATGCGCGGCGCAAGTTCCATGATTTGCATGCCGTTCATGCTTCACCCACAACGACAGAAGCGCTGGACCGGATTGGCCAACTCTACGTGATTGAATCGGAGGTTCGGGGCAAGCCCCCGGACATACGCAAACAAGAACGACAATTGCGCGCCAAGCCGCTACTCGTTTCGATGTACGGCTGGCTGCATGATACGCTGCACAAGCTGTCTGCCAAATCCGAAACCACCAAAGCCATTCGGTACATGCTCGACCGCTGGGAAGCATTGACGAATTACGTCGATGACGGACGCATCGAGATCGATAACAATATTGCTGAGCGCGCGTTGCGCGCTGTTGCGATCGGTCGAAAGAACTGGCTGCATTGCGGCTCCGATGCTGGTGGAGAACGCGCTGCGGCAATGT